>Ga0209002_10000434_pt1 | contig 33576 bp, 21 predicted proteins | sample Rifsed16ft2_FD_184010 | JGI IMG/M metagenome (GOLD analysis project Ga0209002, IMG submission 184010) | Soil microbial communities from Rifle, Colorado, USA - sediment 16ft 2 (version 2) | ecosystem: Environmental > Terrestrial > Deep subsurface > Rock core/Sediment | place: Rifle, Colorado...
GAGCCGATCCTCATTCATCAGGTCGATTGCGAGCATGCATGCCGCCGCGTCAGCGCCCACGTGCCCGCTGATGATCGGCGCGCCGTAGACCCGCGCTTCGGGATGAATGGGAAGCTTGAGGCGTGCGGGCCTCGCGGTAAGGCTGGTCGTCTTTCGAAGTCCTTGCTGCATCTCAAATTCGGTGAGGGACCGGTAAGGACTCTGACCTATGGAGTGGACGCTCAATCGGAAGAACAGATCGCGCATCGTGGAATTCCCGACCACTGCCATCTCATAGATTGTTCGAGGGTCAACTGGAAAGGCTTCGATCGCATGGCTCACGTATCCGGCAAGCGTGCGCTGGAGGATCTTCGTGGGATGGTCCGTATCGTACTGTATACGCGCCATGACGTCAGACCCGCCAAAGCGCTGGGGATTCTCAAATGAAGCGTCGGCGACAATCTCGCCCGTTTCAAGGTTCAGGAGGCGCAGAACGATGGTCGTGGTGCCGAGGTCCATGGCGATTCCATGGATGGGGCCGGTCGATCGATCGATCTCTTTTCCGTCAAGGAGGATCCGTTCTCCGTCACGCGTCACGCAGGAATCAAGCGTCGGTTTCCGTTCGGCTCCCGGAAGATGAAAGGCCTGGCGCTCGATGGTCATTTCTCCGCGTCGCATCGTGTGACACCGCACCGTCCCCTCGGTCCCTGCAACGGTGGTTCTGCACGATAACCTGAAGCTCCCTTTCAGATGAGATTCCTTGGGTGTCCTCTCCGAAAGAAGCTCCATCCCTTCAGTGATCTCCACCATGCACTCTTTGCACTTTCCCTGTTTGACACAAGAGGTGGGAACGTACACACCGAGCGACTCCGCATGCTCAAACAGAGAGAGATCGGGTAACGCCGTGGTCTGGCGGTTATTGATATGGAGTTCGACGGCCATATGAGAAACCTAAGAGAAATTGCGGATCATTCCTCTGTGTCCCTGCCTGCTCTACGAGTCTATCGACTCGTGAGAGTCGTTCTACGAATCTACGATTCGTAGAATCGTAGATAGACCGGCAGGCCCCGACAAAGTCGGGGCAGGCAGGCTCCGTGCCTTCTTCTTGTTCTCGTGGTTGCCAAGAAGGTTGAATGATGAACCGAGGAATCATTCGCTCGCGAAGATCATTCCGGCAAGGAGCGTTCGATTCCCACCTCCAATCCGCGCAGTTCCGAAAGAGCGCGCATCCTCCCAAAAAGCGAATACCCGGGATAGACTCGCGGCTTGAGCCTGTCGGCAATCGTCAGATGCCCATGGTCGGGCCGAAATGGCATGCGCCGATTCTTCGTCCCCTCCTGTTCTCGACGCTGCTGCTCAATCACCATCGTCTTCATCACACTGTACATATCTACATCCCCTTCAAGGTGATTGTCCTCGAGAAAATCACCCCGATCGTTCCTGCTCACATTTCTCAGATGAACGAAGTTTACTTTCTGAGCCAGGCGCTGCGCCATTTCCCCAACGTTATTCTTGACACTCGCCCCAAGCGAGCCTGTGCAGAAGGTCAGTCCGTTTGAGGGAGAATCGACGGCCTTGAGATGTTGTTCGAGATCATCAGCATTGCTGACGATCCGGGGGAGTCCGAGAAGTGACCATGGGGGATCGTCCGGGTGCAGGGCCATGAAAACGCCCGATTCTTCGGCCGCAGGGATGATTTCCTTCAGGAATGCATGGAGATGCTCCATCAGCTCATGGTCGCCGATGCTTTGATACTCCCGAATCGCATCACTGAACTGTTTGATGGTATATGCCTCTTCGGAGCCGGGGAAACCCAGAAGAATGGTCTGGACAAGGGCATCTTTTTGCGCATTGTTGAGGTCGTCAAAATATGCCCGGGCGGCCCGGACCTGTTCGTCCGAATAGGATTTTTCCGCTCCCGGCCGCTTGAGGATAAAAAGATCGAACGCGGCAAAGACCCTTCCCTCGAATCTCGTTGTGATCGAGCCGTCCTTGAACTCGACCTGCAGGTCAGTCCGCGACCAATCCAGGACAGGCATGAAATTGTAGCAGACGGTATCGACACCGCATTTCCCCAGATTCCCGATTGATTCCGTGTATTTCCCAATGAGTTCCCGGTAGTTGCCGGCGTATTTTTTGATATGTTCGTGGACCGGAAGGCTTTCGGCGACCGACCATGTAAGTCCCTCGGCCTCGATCAGGCGCTTTCTCTCCAGAATTGCATCCACGGGCCACACTTCCCCAATGGGAATCTGGTGGAGTGCTGTGACGACCGCGGAAGCCCCGGTATGCCTGATTTCCTTCAGAGTCACAGGATCTTTCGGGCCGAACCATCTCCATGTCTGTTCCAGAGCCATCGACACCACTTCCTGATGTTGTGAAAAAAGAATCTTGCACAATGTACGCAATAACGGGTGAACCTTCAATCACTCTGTGCCCTTCGTGCTTGCGCACCGTAGTGCTTCAGCACGCAGGTGTGCCTTCTCCGTGCCTGCACGCTGAAGTGCAGGCACGCGATGTTTCGGCCTGCCCGCCAAATTTGTTTCTCAAAAAGGCAGGCGGGCACGCAGGCGTGAGCTCTGTGGTTAAAGTTCTTCCATAAAGGTCACAAAACCCAAAGGGATCCCTTTGGGAGAATGCACAGAGAACAACATTCGGATTGCTTGTTTTCACTCGATCGCTTTCGTACTTTGTCTGCACCACATCTAATTTCAGGAACAATCATGCGTCCGTCTCTTCTCTCGATGTTTCTCATCCTCTCCTCGTGGGTTTACGCACAGCAGGCACAGACCGCACGGCGATTCACTCTTGATGAGTGTGTCAATCAGTTCGACATCTCGCGCATCGAGTCCACCAAGGTCGGGTATCAGTATTGGTTTGTTGGCAAACAGTTCCTGGATGGCCGAACGCTGAAGATGAGCGTGGTTGCGCCTCATGAGGCCACTCATGCCCCGCACAAGCATGCAGAGGACGAGTTCTTTTTCGTTCTTGAAGGAAAGGCAGAGTTTTATCTGGATGGCAAAACAAAGACTGGTGAGCCGTATTCAAGCTTCTATTGCCCGCCACACAGCGAGCATGGTATCCGCAACGTCGGCGATTCGGTGTTGAAGTACCTTGTGATCAAGAAATATGAGCAACGATAGAGCACTCCTGCATTCGATGTTTCGATGTATCATGATCGCCGTGCTTGTCCTGGCAAGTCCTTCATGTGCCCGCGAAATGGCAGATGAAGAAGGTGAAGCCGGTCTGTCCGATTTCTGGGACAGCTCCCATCACTGGTACGACATCCGCGACGAAGAACGGATCATCGATCCGCTTCCGCAGCAGAAGAGATATGACCCCTCAGAGGTCCGCGCCATTGCTGAGAATGTCCTCCTTTTTCAGAAGCTCAACGGGGGCTGGCCGAAGAATTACGATATGAGGGCGGTTCTGACGGATGAACAGAAGGCTGCAGTACTGAGGGCAAGGGCCGATACGGGGGCCACGACGTTTGACAACGGTGCGACGTACTCTCACGTGGCATATCTTGCGAAGGCATTCGACCAGACGGGCGACGAGAGATATAGGAAGGGAAGCCTTGAGGGACTCGCGTTCATTCTTCGCGCTCAATATGAACATGGGGGATGGCCTCAGTATTTTCCCGACCGGAGCGGTTATCGTCGGTATGTCACGTACAACGACGGAGCAATGATAGGCGTGATGAAGCTCCTTCGGAAGATTATCAGCGGGAAGCGCGAATACAAGTTTGTAGACGCTTCACTGAAAGAGAGGATCAAGTCGGCATTTGCGAAGGGAATCGATTGCATCATTCGCAGTCAGATCATGGAAAAGGAGACTCTCACAGTGTGGTGTCAGCAACATGACGATGTGACGCTGCTGCCGCGCAATGCGAGAACATTTGAGCTCGCCTCGGCGACCTCCATGGAAAGCGCCGGGATCGTCCTGTTCCTCATGAGCCTTGATGATCCTTCCCCGCCAGTTGTGAAGTCTGTTGAAGGTGCCGTACGGTGGTTCGAGCGATCAAGAATCCTGGGGATACGGGTAGAGACCGTGGAGGCCCCGAAGACTGAATACATCTATCACACGGCCAGCGATGACAAGGTCGTTGTGGAGGACACCGCTGCCCCTCCGATCTGGGCACGGTTCTATGAACCTGGAACAAACCGCCCTCTCTTCGCCAATCGGGACGGCAGGCCGGTCTATTCAATGACTGAAGTGGATCGTGAACGGCGGACCGGGTATGCGTGGTACACGTACGACCCGGCCAAGGTTCTGGCCGAGTATCCGAAGTGGCGGCGGCGAAACCGACTCTGACCATCATTTTTTCAACAAATTCTTCCTTCTTCTTAGCAGGACTCTCCCCGATCTCGCATCCCCCCGTCATTTCTTTGTAAGTATTTCGAAAGTAATATCTTACATCGTAAAATAAGAGTCGTTCGCGTTTTCCCTCCTTTTGAGCGTTTTTCCCTTGACATAAAGAGTCGTTCTTCGCATCATTGTAGCGGTAAAGTTACCGATTAAGTTACCGCTCCCTGTTCTCCCTCTTGAAGGCTCAGCTATGAACATCCGAAGCGTTGTTCGGCGAATCTCGTTTATCCTCTCCATTCTTCCATCGATTCTTTTCAGCCAGGGAATTCTCACCGGTGCAGTGACAGACTCACTCTCGAACGAAATTCTGATCGGCGCGAATGTTTTTCTTCCCGGAACCTCGCTGGGAAATGCCTCCGACCGTGAGGGAAGATTCCGAATCGCCAACATACCGGCTGGGACCTATACCCTGAGAATCTCGTACATCGGCTACAAGCCGAGGGAATACCAGGTGAGCGTTTCCAATCAGGAGACGAACCTCGACGTGAAGCTGGCGCCCGATATCCTCGAAGGAGAAGAGGTGGTTGTGACTGCGCAGGCCCGCGGTCAGGTCGCAGCGATTAACCAGCAGATCACCTCCAACACGATCATCAACGTTGTCTCGCGGGAAAAGATCCAGGAACTGCCCGATGCCAACGCAGCCGAAGCGATCGGCCGATTGCCCGGAGTCTCGATCCTGAGGTCTGGAGGCGAGGCGAACAAGGTGATCTTGCGCGGCCTTGAAGACAAGTTCACAAATATCACGATCGACGGAGTGAAGATTCCTCCTACCGACGCGACAAGCCGAGGAGTCGACCTCAGTATGCTCTCGCAGAGTTCTTTGGCAGGAGTGGAATTGTTCAAGGCGCTCACTCCTGACAAGGATGGAGATGCGCTGGCGGGAACCATCAATCTTGTGACGCGAAGGGCCCCCGCGGAGAGAGAAGTGAGGGTGAATGTGAAGGGCGACTACAACCATCTCATGAAATCGACAGATCAGTACGATCTCGCTCTTCATTACAGCGAACGATTTCTGGACAACCTCATAGGTGTCCAGCTCACCGGCAACTTGGAGAAGAGAATCAGAAGCAACGAACGCGTCAACGTCAATTATGGCGTCGACTACGACATCACGGGGTTTCCCAAGTACTATATCAACGATTTCCTTCTGGAATTCACCGACGAAACGAGGAAACGGGAGGGATTAAGCCTCCTGCTTGATGTTGCCACGCCCGATGGGGGAACGGTGAAGATCAGCAACGTATTCGGCAGAACAAACAGGGATTACTTCTGGTCCGCACGGGATTACCCTTCGAACGGGGGAGGAAGCCAGAGCGGCTTGCCGGTATATGACTACCGAGACCGCGAACAGAATATCAGGACGTTCAACAGCTCCGTGACAGGTGACAACAATCTCCTCGATATCGTATTCAAGTGGGGCCTTTCGTTCGCCGAGTCCGGGTCGGATTATCCCTTTGATTACGAGACGATCTTCGTAGAGCCTTCCGGCATGGCCTCGTCACCCAAGCTCGCTTCCGGACCGGAACAGCTCATTCCTTACGCGGTGAACAATTTTGCGAACGCGTCATTGTATTGGGCATATTTCCGGACACAGGATAACTATGACAAGGAGAAGACCGCCTTCGTCGATGTCGGGAAACAATATCTCTTCGGCGATGTAATTTCCGGCGAAATAAAGATCGGCGGCAAGATGAAGATCAAGGACAGGTCGAACCTGAGACGCGAGGATCTTACTCCTTACTATCTTGGCAAATGGAAGACTCACGAGAAACTGCCCGACGGAACAATCAGGCCAAAGGACTTCACCGGGACCTACTTTGAGGCATGGCGGCAAAGCGGGTCGGGCACATTCATCGGAATCAACGAGTTCTTTTGGAGGCCGCTCCTGGATGCCCGGCATGTCGAGGATTCCTATTTCCTCAATCCCCTTATTGCTGAACCGAAAATGCGTCAATGGAGAGAATTGAACAAATACGGTATTGATCCGACGGGGAACGAGTACGAGATATGGGTGAATCCCCTTATTCGCTATGACGAGTATTTCGTGACGGAACGAGTGACGGCTGCGTACGCGATGAACACCCTGAACGTCGGACAATCGCTCACCATTATTGCAGGAGCGAGGATAGAGAAAGAGACAAACGATTACTTTTCCACCTTCATGCCGGCACCGGTGACCGGTTTTCCCGTTCAATCGAATACCATCCGGGATACGTCGTCTTCGTTCGCACAAACGCTCGTCCTGCCCAACCTCAACATCTCATTCAGGCCGCTGGACTGGATCAATGTCCGATTGGCAGCCTACAAGGCACTCGGGAGGCCCGATTTCAATATGCGGCTGAACCGCTACATCGCGGGCCGTCCGGCAGAAGCGAGCAATACCCAGTTCCTGCTGTATGTGGGGAACACGTCCCTCAAGACATCGAGCGCATGGAACTATGAAATCAATACGTCCTTTTATGACAATTCGTTCGGCCTCATTTCTTTCTCGGCGTACTACAAAGAGATCAAAGATATGTATCACATGTTGAACAATTTCAACACGGTTGGTGATACGCTTATGCAACGGTTCGGCATAACCTGGAAGAGCAATATGCCGACTCCCACCACGCCTTTCAATCTCACGTTTCCCTACAACTCCCCGAAGCCGACGAAACTGTGGGGATTCGAATTCGAGCACCAGATCAATTTCCATTTCCTGCCGGCCCCGTGGAACAACTTCGTTCTCTCTTATAATGCGTCGATTGTGGACTCCAAGACGATTGTTTACGGATCCCGGACCGTCCAATATGTCGATACCTCGGGTGATTTCCCTCTCACGAAATCGAAGAACATTCTGGTTGAGACCGAACAGAAGCTGGAGGGAATGCCGGAATTCTTCGGCAACATTGCCCTCGGTTTTGATCTTGGGGGCTTCTCGGGACGATTGTCCCTCTTCCACAAGGGAAAACACAATGTCTCGTTTTCAGCAGGCGGCCAGTCAGACCGTGTCACCGTCGCCTACACGAGAATCGATCTGACATTGAAGCAGAGGATCACCGATTATCTCGCCGTGTTCGTTAATGTCAATAACGTGACGAATATTGAGGAAGGGACAACGGTTTCCGACAGAAAATACGGCCTGTCGTTGTTTGATCAAAGGGAGAGGTACGGATTGACAGGCGATTTTGGCGTTACAATAGAACTGTAGTGAAACGAACAAACCACTCTTCCAATCATGACGTACTATCTTCCCACAAGGAGGTGCTGCCGACAGGGAATCGTTGTTCAAATTTTTTCAACCATCGTCAAAATCGCAGGGAGGTAATTATGCATTATCGAATAATCGGAACAGTTCTTCTGTTGCTTCTCCTCTTCGCCGCGACATCGTACAGTCAGGAAGCCGTCCTCACCCTCCTTCCTTACAACGGCGATACGTTACGATATGTCGACAAGCAGTTCATTGCCGACACAACGAATACCGGCGGGTTGCTGGCGAATCGCGTCTACGAATTCAAGCGGGATTCGGTGTACCTCACCCACGCCATCATCACGATTCAGGCGGGGGAGACACTGCGCTTGAGGGCAACCGGGACAGGAACCAAGAAACCCATCATCTATCTTTGGGAAACCGGAACAGGCGGATCACCCACCCGGCCGCCCGGAAACTTTGTTGTGCTGAACGGCGGAAATCTCGAGATGACTAACATCTGCATAGCAGGGTACTATGAGCCAGAACCGGACCGGGTCGGCGGCGTGCAGGGTGGTTTGGTGAATACCACGGCTGTCGGCTCTTCCATCATTCTGGATGGAGTCGTCCTTTCGAACATCAACGGGCAGCACATCCGGACCGGCTTCAATGCGGTGAAAGTCTCAGCCGTGAACAGCATCTTTGCCAACATGGGGGCCCTGACGACCTCGAACCTCGGCGCCGGCAAGGGATTCGACTTGCGAGAGGCTGCGGTTGACACCTTCGTTCTCATCAACAACACATTTGTCAATTATCAGGACAGGGCTGTCAGGCACTACAATTTCAGTAATCCAGGGGCTGGAACGGGGGTTATCAAGTACGGACGGATTCAGCATAATACGTTCGTCAACGGCATGGGGTTCCACGGGCTCCTTTCCCTGGGAAACCTTGGCCAGATGATGACCATCGCGGACAATCTGTTTGTCGACGGATTTTCGCTCGGCGAGGACTCGACGGATGCAACCAGGGCAGCGGAGTGGGCAAACACCGGCGAGTTTTATCCGAACGGAAGAAGCAGAATCACCTGGATTTTCTCCGCACCGAACGATTCAACGGTTTGGAGGATTCGCAACAACTGGTACGCCATTTCCGATTCCGGGAAGGCCTTCCTGACCGACTTCAGTTACCCGATTGGATCGCCTCTCTCATGGCATATCAACAGCAAGCTCCAAGCCCAGGGTGGAGACTCGGTGAACGCGTTCAAACGTGACACTCTGGCTATGGTGAATATCCCCAGGCTCATGTCGAACATGATGCGTTGGTACGAAGATACTGTCGCCGGCGGCCTGAGGCAAAAAGTGCAGACGAACTTCGTCCTCGCAAGGGATGATTTCGATCGGAGAGTTATCCGATACTACCGCGATACTCTGAATGCTTCGTACGGAACATCGACGTTGGCCTATACGGGAGGTCAGGGCGGGTATCCGGCGGGAGATTTGAACTGGTATCCGACCGCTAAATCGGCATGGCTTGGGGATCCCATTTCAGGTGTTGAAGGACCGGAATCTGTAATCCCGGATGCGTTCGCACTTGAACAGAATTACCCGAATCCGTTCAACCCGGCAACCAGGATCACCTATTCTGTACCGAATCAGACGAAAGTCCTTCTCGAGGTTTTCGATCTGCTGGGACGCAAGGTGGCAACGCTGGTGAATGAGGTCAGGCCCGCGGGGACATTCACCGTGGACTTCGACGGAACCAAACTGGTCTCGGGTGTTTATTTCTATCGGCTCTCAACGCCCTACCAGGTGTTTGCGAAGAAAATGCTTCTCATCAAGTGACCCGTTTTTCCGCGAAGCGGCAGGAGAATCTTCCTGCCGCTTCTTTTTTAACGGAGGGTTTTTTCGGCCGCGTTCTTGACATTTTGAGATATTATCCTGAATTTAAAGTTAGCGGTAAAGTAACTCTCCACTCTGATGCATCTCTTTCCTGTTCATATACTCCGCCCTCTTGTCTCCGTGATTGAACGTGGAATATCTCTGTCTGTCTGCATGTTGTTCTTCTTCGGGTCCGCGGGAGCCCAGATCTATGTTTCTCCCCTTGGAAACGATACGCTGTCGGGTACGATCGATCTGCCCTACGAGACAATCACGAAAGCTCATTCGGTCGCCCTGGCGGGCGATACCATCTACGTCCGGGGAGGAGTGTTCGATTCGTTGACGACGACAACGACTCTCTCTAAAGTCGGATCAGCTGCAAGCCGCTACTACCTGTTTGCCTATCCGGGGGAGCGCCCCCTCCTGGATTTCTCGCTGATGCCCGTGAACTCAAGCAACAGGGGAATCAGAGTCACCGGGGCTTACTGGCACGTCAAAGGGCTCGATATCAAAGGCGCCGGGGATAATGGGATGCATGTGAGCGGGTCGAACAATATTATTGAGTTCTGCTCTTTCTTTGAAAACATGGATACCGGTCTTCAGTTGAGCAACGGAGCGGCGAGCAACCAGGTGATCAACTGCGATTCCTATCACAATGCCGACACGTCGCAGGGAAACGCGGACGGCTTTGCACCCAAGCTGGATGTCGGTACGGGAAATTTTTTCTACGGATGCAGGGCGTGGGAGAATTCTGACGACGGTTTTGACGGGTATCTCAGGCCTTCCGATAATGTGGAGACGATCATCGTCAACTCCTGGGTCTTCAAGAACGGCTATCTCAAGAATGGATCGGCGAGTACCGGAAACGGAAACGGATTCAAAATGGGGGGGAGCGATGCCCCGTCGCTGCTCCGACATGATGTGATTCTCAAGAACTGTCTCGCATTCGACAACAGGGTCAAAGGGTTCGACCAGAACAACAATAAGGGCTCAATGACTCTCCTGCATTGCACGGGGTACGGAAACGGGACAAACTATTCCATCTTCGGCGCTCTTGCGGCCGGTGAATATCTCACTCTCACCAATTGTGCCGTCCTTGGCAATCTCGGCGCGCTCGCATCTTTTGCCATTCAACAAACAAACAGCTGGACGGACTCCTTTGTTGTTACGACGGACGATTTTCTTAGTATCGACACGACAGGAGTACGCGGCCCGAGGCAAAGTGACGGGAGCCTTCCCGAGGTTCCGTTTCTTCATCTCGCGGGCGGCAGCGACCTGATAGACGGTGGGACAGATATTGGAAAGGACTTCAACGGCGTCGCGCCCGACATCGGCGCTTTTGAAAGCGGACCGCCCACATCGGTGCCGGGAATTGCGTTGCGGCCCTCATCATTTCCGACGGTCCGGAATTATCCTAACCCATTCAATCCTTCAACGACGATTGACTACGAGATCCCCGGGCCGGGTACCGCGGTTATCGGCATCTTCGACATCAGCGGAAGACATCTCAGGACGCTCATTGGGGATCACCCCCGGGGAGGACGCTTCCGGGTTCAATGGGACGGCACAAACGGATCCTCACGGCAGGTTGCGTCCGGAATCTACTTTGCGGTCGTTCACTTCGGGTCGCAACAGGCGACAGTCAAAATGCAGCTTGTCCGCTAAAAGTAACTCATGAGAAATCCACCCAGAGTTCTTTTTTTCACGCTTCTCATCGTTGTTCTGTTCGTTCAGTGCAGGCGGATTGAGAATGGCGTGCTGGTGCAAGGATGGGCCGACCTTCCCGCAATTCTTGCTCGCATTGTTCCGCCACAATTTCCGGACAGGGATTTTGACATCACGGCTTTTGGGGCGAGAGGCGACGGGAAAAGCGATTGCACGGAAGCGTTCAGGAAAGCGATCAATGAGTGCAGTGCAGCGGGCGGAGGAAGAGTGGTTGTGCCCAAAGGGGTATTCCTTACAGGACCCATTCATCTGAAGAGTAACGTGAATCTGCACATCTCCGAAGAGGCGGTCGTCAAGTTCACCACGAATTCTGAAGCCTACGCCGGGCTTGTTTACACCCGGTGGGAGGGTGTGGAGTGCTTAAACTACTCTCCGCTGATCTACGCTTTCGAACAGGAGAATATCGCTGTCACAGGAAAGGGGACCCTCGACGGACAGGCGACAAATGAGAACTGGTGGTCGTGGAAAGGGAATGCGGACGACGGGTGGAAGAAGGGGATGCCGAATCAGAAGAATGCACGGAATGCCTTGTTTGCGATGGCGGAAAAGAACGTCCCTGTGGCTGAACGGGTCTTCGGCGAAGGCCACTATCTGCGCCCGAATTTCATTCAGCCCTATCGTTGCAAGAACGTTCTCATTCAGGACGTAACGCTCAAAGACTCACCCATGTGGTTTATTCATCCCGTTCTCTGCACAAATGTCACGGTGAAGGATGTCACGGTGAACGGGCTCGGTCCCAACAATGACGGATGCAATCCCGAATCTTCAAAAGATGTTTTGATCAAAGACTGCTTCTTCAATACGGGCGATGATTGCATTGCGATCAAATCGGGGCGGAATGCGGACGGCCGGCGCGTCAACGTACCGGGCGAAAATATCGTGATCCAGGGCTGCAATATGAAAGAAGGGCACGGGGGTGTCGTCCTCGGAAGCGAGATCTCGGGCGGCGTCCGGAACGTGTTTGCCGAGGACTGTGTCATGGACAGTCCCAACCTTGAACGCGCATTGAGGTTCAAGACGAATTCGGTCCGCGGGGGAATCATGGAGAACTTCTTCGCCCGGAATATTTGCGTTGGTGAAGTAAGCGAGGCGGTCTTGAAAATAGATTTCTTCTACGAAGAGGGCGATGCCGGAGAATTTACTCCGGTCGTCAGGAATCTCAGCATCACTGATTTGACCTGTGAGAAGGGGAAATACGCGGTCTGGGTGAAGGGATATGAGCGGTCGCCGATCAAGAACCTCCGCCTCGAACGATGTCAATTCGACGGAATTGCCGAACCCAATGTCATCGAAGCAGTTGATGGGTTCTCCCTTGCAGATGTTACACTGAACGGCAAGCCCATGAAATAAGAATGTCATGTATCATTATTCTCCTCCATATCCCAGAATGAGCAGATTCTCCCGGGCGATGTTGTTCATTCTCCTGTGCGTGCTGAGTCAGGAATCCGTGCTGAGCCAAACCGGCGGGAAGATCTCCGGGGTCGTTACGATCAAGGGGACGAGTGAACCGCTGATCGGAGCGAATGTTGTCGTCGTCGGCACGAACCTTGGAGCTGCGACCGATGCCGAGGGGACGTACTTCGTCCTCAATGTCCCGCCCGGCAAGTACGACGTCCAGGCCTCGATGGTGGGATTCCAGAGAATGATCCAGCAGGGGGTGATCGTCAACAGCGGCCGTACGACCCAGGCGGATTTCACTTTGAATGAAGAAACGATCGAGATCCAGGAGGTGGTCGTTGCCGCGACGAGGCCCGATGTTGAGCGGGAGAAGACGTCAACAAGCGCGATTGTCAGGTTCGACGAGGTACAGACCTTCCCGGGAATGAGGGACGTCAGCGATGTCCTGGCACTTGCTGCCGACGTGACAGATGGCCACTTCCGCGGCGGCCGAACGGGGGAGGAATACTACACTCTCCAGGGAATGGGAATCGTCAATCCCCTCGATAATTCATCCGCGTTTCTTCCCATCATGAGCGCGGTCGAAGAAGTGGAGGTTGTGACGAGCGGCTTTGGCGCTCAATACGGAAACGCTCAGTCCGGCGTCGTGAATATTTCCATGAAGGAAGGAAAATCCGACGGATGGAAGACGAGGGTGGAATCCCAGACACGCGTCCCGGGCCGCAAGCACTTCGGACCGAGCGTCTTTAATCCCAATGCGAATCCGTATCTGGCACTCCTGCTCTCCAATTCGTTCTGGCTCCAGGGGGATCCGAACGCCGATAATCCGCAGCCCTATTTTGGAAGCATGGGTTCGGGACTTACGTCGAGTTATGCCAGAGACACGCTGGTCATGGTTGCCGTTGCACAGGCCCTCTGGCTTCAGTCCAGGCGGGATATGAATCGGAACTACGGCCAGGAGATGGACTACTCGATCGAGGCAGGGACCGGCGGACCCATCAACCAGCACATGAGAATGTTCCTTGCCCTTCGGTCAAGCCGTGAATGGCCGGTATTCCCGACCGAAGAGCCGGACACGCGTTATCAAGCGATGGGAAACATTGTCACCGACCTGGGCACCGGTACATCGCTCCGCTTGAGCGGAGGACTTACGGAAGAGAAGAGCAATGTCTTCCCGGGATCTAACAGTGTCGGGGGATATCAACGATGGCTCTGGGACAGGATCACCGGCATCAATTACAGGAAACGCACCAACCTCCAGCTTGGCGCCAAGTTCGCCCATGCACTCAGCCCCGAAACGTTTTACGAAATAAAACTGAACTCTTTGGTTACGAGCAGCAAATTAGGGGCGACCCCGACGCCATCGTCGGTTCCTGATTCTGCTGTCTTCGGCTCCAGCGCCGTGGCCTGGAGTTTCATCCTTCCCGTACCGAACAACAACTCCCCGGACGGGCTGAACTATCAAGCCGGATACGACACATTCAGGGATGAGCAGACCCGGACCGTCTCGCTCGACGGATCTCTCACAAGCCAGGTGACGCATTCACATCTTCTCAACGCGGGATTTCAAATCAACTCGTATCTCATCGACGTTTCCAATTCGTTGAGTCTCCGGAGCAACAATAATATTGAGTCGTATACGGCGCTGCCTTTCGAAGCCGCACTGTATGTTCAGGACAAGATGGAATTCGAGGGCCTCATTGCGAACATCGGGCTACGCTGGGACGTTTGGAGCTCAGGCCGGGAATACTACACAAATCAGTTCACGCCCTTCCTCGAGCCGGATTCTGTCGGTCGGTTCAATCCCGAGACAGCGCCAAAGGCCGAAGCTCCGATTATCGGACGGCTACAGCCCCGCATCGGGGTCTCTTTCCCGGTCTCCCTCAACACAGTGTTTCATCTGAACTACGGGACGTTCATGCAGCGGCCCTCGTTCCAATATGTTGTGGCAACGCGCATCGCGCAGGGGGACAACCGCCCGGTGTCCCTTGGAAATCCGAGACTGCAGCCGGAATTCACGAACAGCTACGACGTAGGAGTCATGCAGGGATTTGGTGACGGGTTCACGTTCGACATCAGCGGGTACTATAAAGACGTCAAGAACCTCCTCCAGCAGGCAAATTTCACCGATGACAGAACGGGACAACAGGTAAGTTCCTTTTTCAACACCGATTATGCCGATATTCGCGGGTTCCGCCTCGCGCTCTCAAAGAGAAGAGGATCGCTGATGGGATCGCTCAATTACCAGTTCAGCGTTGCAACGGGCAAAAGCGCAACGGTGACCGGTGCTACGCCGGCATTCAACCAGGACACGACCGGAGCGGTCACTACGGACCGGACGAATGTTCCTGTGCGCGACATCCTGCTCGATTTCGATCGGCCGCACAACCTCATCATGAGTCTGGCATACACAACGGGCAAGGAATGGGGACCAGCCGTCCTTGGGATTCGTCCGTTTTCCGACATCACCGTTTCGGCGATCTCTTCGTTCAGGAGCGGCCGTCCCTACACTTCGCCGTCGAACCTGAAGCTCATCAACGAGAGGAGAACTCCCGCAGAATACAACACCGATCTGAGAATTACGAAGAGGATCGCCGACTTCTTCGGTGTCCCTGCAACGTTCTACGTTGAAGTGTTCAACCTGTTCGACAACAGGATCCTGAATTACGATTACCTCTTCAGGAGGCCCACTCCGACCAATCCCAACTATCCTCTTCAGTACTATGAATCGTTTCCCGTCGATGATCGTGCGAACGGAATCCGGTACTGGTGGGATCAGGGAAGGCAGGGGCCTTTTGCTGTCGACCAATCGTTCCTGATCTACGGCAACGATCCGCGATCGTATAATTTCGGCATTATCATCGAATTCTGATCAACATGTTCCTGACTTCCATACTCCGTAAACCGTCGATCGTCAGTCTGCTGCTGCTGACCTTGTGGTGTGCGGCTTCCGCACAGCGCGACTGGCGCGTCCACGAACGCGGATTGCTCCATCAGTCGGTTTTCAACACGGGAGAGCTGGGGCGTGCCTACAACGCCGGCGGAACCGTACAGTCGGGGATTCCTTCGATGGAATGGCCGCCAAGTTCGTTCATGATTCTTGACCGCCAGAACTACCCGGGTCAGCACAACTCTTTCGGAAGCGGGATCTGGCTCGCGGGAACCACGACGAGCGGAAGGATCTATGCATTCTGCGGAGCCGTCAGCGACGGGAGCGGCAATCCGGTGACGGTCACCGGGGTGTACAGCACTCCTCTTTCCCTCACAAAAACAGAAAACTATCCGGTTCTCCCAAACGGCAATTTGAACCCGTCATACGACCCGAACGAAGCCGAGGAAATTATCGTCTCATCATGGTCCACGCCTGTCGGCATCACCGTCACCCGGACAAGCCGTGCCTGGAGCTTCCCGGGATATGACAGCTTCATCATCTACGAGTACCAGATGGTGAACTCAACGGCCGACACCATCTCCGATGTGTTCGTGACTTTTGCCAACACGTTCGCTCCGTCGATGTTCGGTTACCAAAGAAACCACGGCCAATGGTCGGAAGCGGCGTATCGCGGCCAGCCACCCGCCGGATTGGGAGATCATTTTGCCCGATTCGATCTCAAGCGTTGGATGACGTACAACCACGACCGCGCAGGGGTCCCCGATCAGGAATACTTCGACATCTGGTCCATTCCCGGGAATCGCGGAGGCCTGAATTCACCGCAGGCGGCCGGATTGGTCATGCTGCATTATGATTACGCACATCTTTCATTGAAGAATCAGACTCAGCAGGTATGGATTGCGACCTCAGACAGCGCGGGGATTTGGGATGCGAACAACAAAGCAAAGCAGCCGTACCTTCTCCGAAATGAAAACGGAAATCTCCCGGACACCAAGACGATTCCATGGATGGATCCTGCGCTTCAGAGGAAGACCTCCGTCTTCGCGGGTTCGGCTGATTCGCTCAGGTTTGCGGCTCAATTTGATTCCACGTACTGGGATTACTGGAGGGGCCGGACAAAGGGATCAACGAATCTCACCTGGTGGCAACCCGTGTTTCGGGCGTATGGTTTCTATCCCTATTTGCTCCCCCCCGGCGAGACAATGAGATTCTCCGTTGCCGAAGTTGTAGGATACGGCCCCGGCGTCGCGGGAGACAGGATCTACACGGACCTTGGAGGGGCTATCCGCGCGGGCGTCGATGCGGGAGCGTACTTCAATCCGGTACCGAGTTGGTATGACACGCTGCAGTACCAATACCTTGGAACGAGCCCCTCGATCGGAAGCACTTACCTCCAGACTCATCCGCTGCCATGGTACGTAACACCCGGCGTCGTCTCCATCCGGGATGTTGCCGATCGTGCAATCCAGGCCTACAACGGCGCGCCGCTCACGAAGTACGATACGCTTCAGTACAAGCCCGAGCTTGCTTCGGCTTCGGGGGCATACAATACGATTCCTATTCCCGTTCCGGCGCCGGTAATCAGGGTTGAAGATACGAAGGCCGCGGCTAACCGGGTGATTTGGGGTCCGCAGGTCGAATCGTTTACGACACCGCGGCTCCGGGCACCGTTCAAGCATTACGAGGTCATGCGGGCTCAGCATCCATTGGGCCCATGGAGCATGATCGACAGTGTTTCCCGGCAGGATCCGCGATATTTTCAGGACTCGATCTATGTGATCCTGGATCCCGAAAGCAACATCGGAGAGTTCGTGTATTATTCGGTCGTTTCGGTCGATTCGCTCGGCGGGAGAAGTGGGATGACCAACATGACCCAGCATGAAACGCAGGCTCCCGCCGCTCAGACTCTTGGCAAGGTCTACGTCGTTCCCAATCCCCTCATTGTCACCAGCGGCCTCAGCGGATCCGACCCGGCCGGAGAGGTGACCGACAGAGTCCAGTTCATGGGACTGACACAGCGATGCACGATCCGGATCTTTTCGTACAGCGGCCAGCTGATCAATACGATTGAACATGTCGGCGACGCATACGGCAATCCATGGTATCAGATCACAAGGAACAATCAGTTGCTCGCTTCCGGAGTCTATTTCTTTGTAGTTGAAGATCACACTGGTGCCAAGTCTCATGGCAAATTCGTGGTGATTCGGTGATGAACGCGACCATGACAAAATTGCGAACGATGCTCCTTCTTACGGCGGGGTTTGTTCTCTTTGCCCAGCCCGCAATGGCTCAGAAAGTGGGAAGCACGTCGATGCAGTTTCTGAAGGTGTTGCCTTGCGCCCGTGCCACTGCGCTGGGTGAAGCGTACAGCGTCTGGGCCTCGGGAGCTGAGGCGGTGTTCTGGAATCCGAGCGGTCTGGCCCTGATCGACGGCCAGGAGATCTCCACGACCTACATTGACTGGCTCTTCGATACGAGACAGGGAGCCGTTTCTTATGCGCGTTCGTTCGGAAGCCTCGGCGCATTCGGAATTCAGGTTCAGTACGTCGACTTCGGCATCTTCGAGGAGACGACAAACGCGCGTCCGTACATTACCGATCCGAACGGCCCCGGCCTGACCGGAAGGACATTCCGTCCTTTCAGCTATCTCATCGGCATCACGTACGCGAGAAACCTGACGGACAGGTTCTCTCTCGGCCTTGCGGCAAAGTACGCCCACGAGTCGCTGTTCAACGGCCAGAATGTCACGGCCATGGTGAGCCAGGGGATCTTTGAGAGCGTCAGGACATGGGCAAATGCGCTGTTGTTTGATTTCGGCATCCGATACAATACCGGTTTTCGATCGATTCAGATTGCCGCGTCTGTGCAGAATTTCGGCCCTGATGTGAAATATGCAAGGGAATCAAATCCGGTCCCGCTTCTCTTTCGCTTTGGAGCGGCGGCAGATCTTGTGGGAACCAACGCCCTCCTCCTCGATGAAGAAAGCGAGAATCGGCTCAGGGCGGCATTTGATCTCTTTCACCCGAACGATTATTCTCAGCAGGGCCACCTGGGAATGGAATATGAATTCCGGGGTTTGATTGCATTGAGGGCCGGCTACAAATTCAATTACGACTACGAAGGGCTGACCCTTGGCGGCGGCGTGAAACATGCATTCTCAGGGATCCTGCTCTCTCTCGATTACAGTTACGGGAGTGTCGGCACCTACCTGGGGAATGTTCAACGCATCAGCATGGGAGTGGCATTCCCGTGACGCGCAAAACTATCAATATTGGAATGTGTTTTCTTGCGGCTGCATTCATGACAACGGCGCGGCTTGATGCTCAGGGGTATGGTGCTCCCTTGACGATGCAGGGGCTCGGAAAGTTCACGCTTCATTCTCCAGCACAGAGGGGCCTTGGGGGTGTAACGATTCGTGCAAATAACGATCTTGGAATCATGTTCCATAACCCTGCTGCTCTACAATCGTTGGACGCACCTGCAATCTCCGTGGCAGGGACAGGACAGATAATCCGGACGGGGCAGATTCAACATTACGCCCCTGTGAAGTACTATTCCAACCTTAGTCTCCTGCTCGAGAGCCTCACAGCATCGATTCCGGATCCCGATACTGCCCTTGGAGGCGCCACAGCTGCGGACACGGTGCAACGATCGTATGACGACATTGGGCCCAACTGGTCTTCATCAGAAGACAAGAGCCGACATTTGCAGGCCCTCGCGGCGATCCCATTTGAATACGGTGGCGTGAGATTTGTTGCGGGAGCCGGCGCGGTCGAATACGCCGATCTGGATTATTCGTACCAGAACAACAACGTTCTCAGTCCTTCGATCCTTTCCGAGAGGCCATTGCCCACGCCCAGGCCAACGAACGACGCTAATCCGATTCTTGTCCAATGGTCGCAGCATGTAACCGCCCGCACCGGATCCATTCAGGGTTACGGAATGGCGTTGTCAGGGAACCTTCCGGAATACGATATCACCTTTGGAATCAGTGGGATGATTTTGAACGGAAGCTCTGACGACTACGAGATATTGGTCAGCAGGGGAATGATGACGTTCTACACCAATTACTTCCGCCTCGATTCAACCTACGGCATATCAAGCAGGGGTGGGAATTCAGACTACAGCGGACGAGAGATCACACTGAGTCTTCTGTATCGCTCAGATGACGTAAAATTCGGAGTGACTGTTAAACCGCCAAATACCATTACGCGAAAATACTCCTATGATGTACTGATAGACGATAAAGGAACTTTGAGTATTTTCACTGAAACCGGGAGAGACAGAATCATACTTCCTTGGCGAGGCACCGCAGGACTTTCGATTACGCCCAGAGAAGGTTTTCTTTTGGCGCTCGAGTATGAGCTGCGTCCCTACTCGCGGGCGGAGTATAAAGGACTTGGAGGCACTTCTCGTCCCTGGCTGTCGGCGTCGTTGCTTCGGGTCGGGATTGAGTATCATGCTCTCCCGTGGCTGGTGCTCCGCGGAGGAATCAGGGGGCAGGCGGAAGTATTCGAGCCCGAGGGCAATCCGATTCCCGGAGAGGCTGTTTCCTATTCGGTCTATTCGGCCGGTGTCGGAGTATCACATTTTGGCCTCCGTCTTGACCTGGCATACGAGTATTCGTTGATGAGGTATCAGGATGTCTGGGGAAGCGCTCTCAGCATTAACAGGTCGAAATATCAATCGATTGTCGCCGGTCTGACCTACACTATTCCGGAATTATGGTAGAAAGAGCATTCGAGATTCTTTATTCTGAATTCTGATTTCTGAATTCTGATTTTCATTCACCAACCAAGGAGGTGCATCATGAAATCAATTCTCACGACGTTCTTGATCGTCGGTCTCGTGATGCTATGTATGGGAACGGTGCTCGGCCAGTCGGTCGGGGATTACCAATCGGCCGCGAACGGAAACTGGAATGCTGCTGCAACATGGCAGAAGTGGAACGGCTCGACATGGGTCGCGACGGCTACGCCGCCCACAGGGCTGGAAACCGTCACCATTGATACCACGGATACAGTCGCCGTCAACGTGCCGGTAACGATTACTGATACCCTGATCAACAGGGGAACCTTGACTGCCGATACGAATCTCACAATCGGCGCAACCGGCGTGTATCAACATGATCGGGATGCGGGTAACATTCCCCGGGCGACATGGAGCGCGGGATCCACTCTGTATCTCACTGGAGTGACGGCCGTTGCACCGAACAACAGGAGGCAGAATTACCATCACATAGTCTTCAATACTCCCAATCTTGGTGCAAACCTCAACATGGACCTCGATAGCGTGACGATAGGCGGTGATATCAAAGTGATTAACACCGGCGCATCAAGGTGGTATTTGACGTCGGCTCTTGCGGGGGATTCGTCGATCATCTCGATCACGGGAGACATTATCGTCGAAGGCGGTCAGTTTTCTTCGAACGGCACAGGCAATGCCAATACCGTCTTCAAGATCCATCAATACGGGGATATCATCGTGACGGGCGGTAACCTCTCGATCAGCAGAGGTTCTCAAGGGAGCGGCACGGGGTCGACCCGATGGTACCTCCACGATGGTAATTTCTCAATGTCAAATGCCACCACTCAGAATTCCAACGCGGCGAATGCCTGGTTTGTCTTCGACAAAGCGGGAACGCAGACGCTTACGCTCGGCGATGGAAATACGCTGACGTCGCTTCCGATTGTTGTCGAGAACGGAACCACGCTGGACATGGGGCTTAGCAAATTGAGAGGTGCGGGCAGGTTTGAGTTGCATGCCGGCTCGGTGGTTGCAATTGCGGAGCCGGGAGGCCTTGACAGTTCGGTCGTTGTTACAGGAACAGTTCGTCTCGATTCAATGGTGCAGTACATCTACAAGGCGGCAGAGAACCAGGTGACGGGCATAACCCTGCCGGATACGGTGTACAGCATTGTCAACGAGAATGCCAATACGCTGACCCTTTCGGATACGACAACGATCTATGGCGGTCTCTTCCTCCGTGCCGGTGTCTTCGACAACACGATCCCATTTGATCTTGGAGGGGTGGGTTACATTCGATTTGAGGGGGGCAACCTGCTCCTGGGGGTTCCCGTCTCCGCCGAGGAAACCCGTAGCACGATCCCTCTGTCGTTCTTTGTCGATCAGAACTATCCCAATCCTTTCAATCCGACAACGACGATCATCTACGGCCTGCCTGCCGAGAGTTATGTGATTGCGAAGGTCTATAATATGCTCGGCGAGGCAGTGGGGACTCTGTTCGAAGGGAAACAGCCGGCCGGCACGCATCAGTTGAGTTTCGATGCGTCGAGGCTCCCTTCCGGCGCGTACATCTATACAGTACGGGCAGGTACAGCCGAGATTTCCAAACACATGATGCTGGTCAGATGACAATATGAGAATCAAACGCGCAATTTTTCTGACGGGAGGGGTGATCGTGCCCCTCCTGATTTCCTGTGCCTCGCATGATGATCCGGTTTCATCATGGTCCTCGCGCATCGCCCGAAGTTTTCTTGCGATGCACCCCGATTCGATCACCTACGAGGACGAAGCAAAGTCGCACAAATGGAACTATGAGCAGGGATTGATGCTCGAGGCATTCTATCAGATGTGGAGACACACGAACGATACTGCCTACTTCCAGTACTGCCAAAAGAATCTCGATCACTATGTCATGGAAGATGGAAGCATTGCCACCTACGAGCTCGAGGATTTCAACCTCGATAACATCGCGCCGGGAAAGGCGGCGGTGTGGATGTTCGGCATTACCGGGAAAGAGAAGTACATGAAGGCGGCGGAAACCCTCAGGCGGCAGCTCAAGCTTCAACCAAGAACGCAAAGCGGAGGATTCTGGCATAAGAAGATCTATCCGTTCCAAATGTGGCTGGATGGGCTCTACATGGCCGAACCGTTTTACACGGAGTATTCGAAGACAAAAGGAGACACCGCGGCTTTTGATGACATCGCGAAACAGTTCCTCCTGATAGAGAAGAACAGCCGCGATGCAACGACCGGACTCTACTTCCATGGCTGGGATGAGTCCCGTACCCAGCAATGGGCTGATCCGTCGACGGGTCTCTCTCCGAATCTCTGGGGACGGTCAATCGGATGGATGTGCATGGCTCTGGTCGACGTGTTGGAATCGTTCCCCGAGCAGCATGGGAAGCGGGAGGATCTCCTTCGCATGTTGAAGAATCTTGCTGAAAGTGCATGGAACGCAAGGGATGCCGACAGCAACCTGTGGTATCAGATCGTTGACCGGCCGCGGGACCATGGCAATTACCTTGAGGCATCTGCAAGCGCGATGTTTACATATGCATTTGCCAAAGGCGCGCGCCTGGGGTATCTGCCTTCAGTATTCAAAGACCGAGCGAAAATGTCGTTCGAAGGAATCACAAAACATCTGGTAACAGTCGACGATGGCGTGGTTCACCTTCACGAAGTCTGCAAGGTTTCGGGTTTGGGGGGAAATCCGTACAGGGACGGCAGCTATGAGTATTACGTGGGCGAACCCCGGAGAACGAATGACTTTAAGGGATACGGGCCATTCCTCCTGACAGCGATTGAATTAGAGAGAAATTGAATCATTGCCGGACGTTTCACGTAGGTCATCCAGCGGATATGTTTCATAACGAGGTCCAATGAACCAACAACAACAAGAAAGGAGAACGCCATGAAGTGTTCTCGACTATTTGCTCTTGTCGTGGTGATCGGGTTGATGCTGAGCCCGGCACTGCTCGCGCAATCCACAGGCGATTTCCGTTCCTTTCAGAATGGGAATTGGAACGATGTGAATTCCTGGGAACGGTATAACGGATCAATCTGGGTGAACCCGGCTCCGACCATACCGGCCTCGACCGACAGTGTGATCACGATCTTGAGCGGCGACACAATCATCGTGACGGCGCCGGACTCCATCGATCAACTGGAGGTAGAGGGTGTGCTGAGGGTCAGGGATACGCTGATCATTCAGGACGGAACCGGAAACGACGCTGTGATGAGCGGAACTGTGATCATGGACAGTACCGCCGGACGGTTGAGCTTGTCATCGGTCGGTACGCCCGTCATCGTATTCTCTTCAACCTCGGTGTACAGGCATGCGGCGAACGGAGGGTCCCTCCCAGTGGCGACCTGGGAAACAGGTTCCACCTGTGAAATCACCGGTGTGACCGGATCCGCGCCCGCGAACGGCAATCAGAACTTCTACAATATTACATGGAACAACACGGGCCAGACGGCAAATCTGAACCTCGGCTGGAATGGCAACACCATTGGAGGAACGATCACGGTTCTCAGTACGGGTTCGGGACGCTGGCAGATGTGCGCACCCACCACGGGAAATTCTGCGATCGTGACGATCAACGGCGATATTGTCCAATCGGCCGGGAATTTCACGACGAACGGAACAAGCAACGGAACCACCACCATTACGATTCATCAGTACGGCAATGTCAATGTCACCGGCGGAAATTTCTCCATAAGCAGAGGATCGCAGGGCGGCACAGGGACAACAACGTGGTATCTCCATGGGCCAACCTTTGCCATGTCGAATGCCACGACCCAGAACTCGAACTCAGCCGGAGCAAGGTTCTTCTTCGCATTGACAGACACGCAGACTGTTTCAATTGCCAGCTCAGTCACGGTTCAATCGGGATTCAATTTCACCGTCGACACTTCGACAACGCTCATCATCGAAGCCGGAATTGATACTCTTACCGGAACGGTGGAGAACAGGGGCGTCATCTCGCCTGTTGGTGCCATTACATTCTCGAGCGCGGCAAAGTATGTCCACGCGCGCAACGCAGGGACTATTCCGACCGCAACGTGGGCGGCCGGTTCGACGTGCGAGATTACAGGTGTGACGACGACTGCGCCTGCGGGCGGGAATCAGAACTTCTCAAATGTCATATGGAATTGCCCGGGCCAGGCCTCCAATCTCAATATGGGATGGAACGGAATCACGATCGGAGGGAATATCACCGTGACGAACACAGGTTCGGCACGATGGCAAATGTGCGCTCCGGCTGTGGGAACTTCCGCAACGATTACCATTAACGGGAATATTGTTCAATCCGGAGGCCAGTTTACCACGAACGGCACGAGTAACGGCACCACAACGATTGTCATCAATCACGGCGGCAGCATTAACGTCACGGGTGGGAACTTCTCCATCAGTAGGGGAAGCCAGGGAGGGACGGGCACAACGACATGGTACATCAACAACGGAAACTTCTCCATGTCGAACGCGACAACTCAAAATTCCAACGCTGCAGGCGCAAAATTCGTCTTCGCCAAAGCGGGGACGCAGAAGCTGACATTGGGAGCCGGCAACACGCTGACGGCGTTACCAATCGAGGTCGCGGCCGGTTCAATACTCGAACTCGATTCGAGCATTGTAAGAGGCAGCGGAAACTTCACGGTTGATTCGGGCGCAGTCCTTGGAACCGGAAGCGTCTACGGGCTTGACAGCGCTCTGGTTACAACGGGGACGAAAACACTCAGCACCACGGCAACTTACAGTTTCAACGGGACAGCGGCGCAAGTAACCGGATCATTGCTCCCTTCAACGATCAAGAGCCTCCTGGTCAAGAACAGTGCAGGAGTAACGCTCACAAACGATGTGGCTCTCTCGGGTCCGCTGTATTTGTTGACCGGCAAGCTGGTACTCGGCGCGAAGAACATTTCAGCGCTGTCCGTGAGCGGAGGATCGACCACGACATACGTGGCCACAGACGGAACAGGTGCCTTGACTGTGAACGGCATCGGCTCCGCACAGACGTTCCTGGCAATCGGCACCGCGACATCATACGCTCCGATCTGGATCACAAACCACGGGACCGTCGATACATTCACGGTTTCTGTTGCACCGGATGCGGTCGCGGCTCCGGCGGGCGGCAGGGTAAACCTGAAATGGAACCTCGCCGAAAAGCTCGCTGGCGGAAGCTCCAGCATGCTGAAGTTCGGGTGGATGTCGTCTGACGAGAGCGCGGCAATGGTTTCCGATCGTCCGAACAGCATTAATTTCTTCAGGATGACCGACACCACTGAGATCGGTAAAGGATACTATACAACTCAGTTCCTCACCGAACCCCATACTGCAGCACGCGAGAGCATCGACAGCTTCGGGCCCATCGCGCTGGGTAGGTTCAAGGGGACGGCTACAGGGATCGAGCAGGATGCTTCTCTTATCCCTGACGAATTCCTCTTGCAGCAGAATTTCCCCAATCCGTTCAATCCGTCGACGACCATCAGGTATGACATTCCCCAGGCGTCGCACGTATCGATCAGGATCTATGATGCACTTGGTCGGATGGTATCGGACCTGGTCGACAGCGATCATCAGCCCGGCTTCCATTCGGTCGAGTGGAATGCGGATAAATTCACTAGCGGCGTGTACTACTATAGAATCGTTGCCGGTGAATTCGTCTCCGTGAAAAAGCTCCTGTTGGTCAAGTAAATTGTTCCAATTGGGCCGGCCCGTCGAAACCGGCGGGCTGGCCCCTTGGTTCTCTTCGTTTGAATATTGTGAGAGACGGACCGGAAGGGGAGGGAAGGTGTGCCGTGCCGATTCAAGGCCGGCAGTTCAATGAAAGTGAATTCCATGAAACACTCTTCGTCAAGGGGAGCTGCCGTAACGCTGGAAGATATTGCGGAGCGATTGAAGGTCTCGAAAGTGACCGTATCAAAAGCACTTCGCGGCCATCCTGATATCTCCGCGGAAACAGTCAAGAAGATCAACAAGGCAGCCCGGGAGATGGGGTACTCTCCGAATTTCTGGGCGAGAAATCTCTCCTCGAATCGATCGAATGCGGTAGGAGTGGTGTTACCGAAGATTGCCCACCATTTCTTCGGTTCGGTGATTGAAGGAATCTATGACGCGGCGTTCGAGCATAACTATGAAGTGATACTGACGATTTCGCAGGAGAACCCGGAGCGGGAACTCAAGCACATCAACACGCTCCTGTCGATGCGGGTCGATGGGTTGCTGATTTCGCTGACTCAGCAAACAAAAGATTATGAGGTCTTTAAGACCCTTCAGAACCGCGGTGTGACAGTGACGTTTATGGATCGGGTTCCCAAACTGGACGGATTCAACATGGTTGTTGCCGATGATCACGGGGGGGCGCATGCCGCTACCTCTCACGCGATCAGTATCGGATACAGGAAGATTGCCCATTTGGCCGGATTTCAGCACACCAATATCGGGCGCGAGCGGTATCAGGGATTTCGGGATGCGATGGACGAGAACCATGTCAAGATAAGGAAGGACTGGATCGTCTACGGCGGTTTTGGTGAGGATGACGGATACAAGGGATTCATGAAATTGTACGAGTCCGGGGAAATGCCGGAATGTGTTTTTGCTGTCACATTTCCCGTGGCGTTTGGCATGTACAAGGCCGCCGGCGAACTCGGAATCCGGATCCCCGAGGATATCGACCTCTTATGTTTCGGTAACAGCGGCGTCAACCAGTTTCTTTCTCCTCCGATGAGTTACGTCGACCAACCGACACATGAACTGGGCCGAAAAGCCTTCGAGCTGACTCTGGACAGCATCAGGCAGAGAGGCCAATACCTGCCTCAGTTCGTCAAACTACCGACGCGTCTGGTGCTCTGCAAGACGTGCACAAAAAAGATCGCCGTACCGAAGAAGGTCAAGAAGGTTTAGAAAAAGAAAATCGATGAGTGGAAGAGAGCAAGATAGAATGCCTGCTCCCCGAATGCCGGCTGCCGTCCTTGTCATGATTCTAGCTCTGCAGGCTGCAATGGGTCAGGAGATCTGGTTTACGGTGGATCAGCAGGGAAAGGCAGACTTCAAAACCGTTCAAGCGGCTCTCGAGGCCGTTCCGGCGGAGCATACAGGCCATGTCACAATCCTCATCAGGAATGGCACATACGAGGAAAAACTCTTTATCACCAGGAGTTCGATCGCGCTGGTCGGCGAAAGCAGGGAGGGAACGCGCATCGTGTTTCCTCAACTACGCTCTGAATGGGTTCAAAGTCACAATGGAAACGATTGGGGATCAGCGGTGATCAACATCGGGAATAATGTCTCCGATATTGTTCTGGGAAACCTTACCGTGTACAACAACTACGGCAGCCTGCACGGAAATCACGATCACCAGTTTGCGATCCGGGGATTCAAAGCCACGCGAGTTTCTTTGCTCTATTGTACCGTCATCGCGGACGGCGGCGACACGGTGAGCCTCTGGGACAGCACCGGAGGCATGTATTATCACGCGTTCTGTTCGTTCGAGGGGTGGGTCGACTATATCTGTCCCCGCGGATGGTGCTATGTCACCGACAGCAAATTCTTTGGCCGCAACAAGCCCAGCGCAAGTATCTGGCACGACGGAAGTCAGAATAAAAGTCAAAAGTTTGTCATTCGGAATTCTTTCTTCGACGGCGTTGAGGGTTTCCCCCTTGGTCGGCACCACAGAGATGCCCAGTTCTACGTTGTTGACTGTACGTTCTCCCACAATATGGCCGATCGCCCGATCCACTCCCCGAAGTCTCCCAATACCGTCCCGTGGATCTGGGGAACGAGGCACTACTTCTACAATTGCACGCGGGATGGAGGGAATTATCAATGGTTCTCCGATAATCTGGAGAGAGCCGACGGATCGCCGGATGAATCTCAGATCACAGCCGCGTGGACGTTCGAAGGCAAATGGGATCCCGAGAAATCCCTTCCTTCCGTTCTTCCTTTTGCGGCAGTGCCTCAGCCCAGGAATGATGCGTATCGCGTACCTGAGGAGTCAGTCATTCTCCGATGGTTGCCGGGTCGGAATGCCGAGAGAAGCAAGGTTCTTTTCGGGACGGGCAATCCTCCCGGGGAGTTGGCCGAAACAGCAGAATCGAACTTCACGATTCGATCTCTCAAATCCGGAACTGATTACTATTGGAGGATCGATACGGTGACGAAAGGCGGAACGATTCCCGGGAGCGTTTGGAAATTCCGAACCAACCAGGAGAAAGGCGGATAGGAACGATGAAGAAACTGGCATTGCGAACAATCATTCTTAATACTGCCTTCACCGCGATTGCATTGATGACGGGAGTAAAAGCCCAGTCGGTCACGTTCTCTGTCACCAATCCGTCGTCCGTTTCGAGGGCAAATGAACCGGTTGTTGTTTGCTGGGATGATCTACGAAACACGTTCGGATCCAAAGAGCTTGTTCGGCTGCGGCTCGTTGACAAGGCGAATCGTTCACTTCCGTTCCAGATTGACGATCTGGATGCCGATGGAATTCCCGACGAGCTGGTTTTTCAACTCACCCTCGGTGCAGGAGAAACGAAGGAAGTTGCGCTCGCAAGCGGAAGAGATACTCTTGCGTCGCCGGTGGGGCCGTTGCGGACCGATGCTGCGAATTACAAGCGGATATCCGGGAAATCCCAGCCTGTTGATGATGACGACGGACCCGGCACGCTTCGCCGCGACGGGCACTATCCCTTCGACGGAGTTGGATGGGAGTCGGAACTCATAGGGTACAGATTATATCTTGACGAGCGCAATTCGATTGACATCCAGGCGAAACGGGCTGCGGGCCTCCACTGGAATTTCATCGGTTCAAGCGGGGTGGATTATCAGAAGGATGCTTATTGGGGAATGGATGTGCTCCATGTCGGCCCCGCATTGGGAATCGGCGGTTTTGGATTCTGGATCAACGACACCGTGGCACACCCGTACAAACTCGACCGGAGACGAACGCGCATCATTGCCCGCGGGCCGGTTCGTTGTGTCGTCCGCGTGGATTATACCGGATGGGATGTCGGCAAAGAGAAAACCGATGTTACTTCGGTCTTCTCACTTTTTGCGGAAGATCGGTACACCGAGCATCGGCTCCTGCTCCGGTCCGCCGCAAATCAAACTGTGGCCGCGGGGATTGTGAAACATGCTCGCGGAACGGTCAAGTGGAATCCCGCTACCTCAACGCTGAGCTCGATCGGTCAGCAGTCAAGGGGCGGAGACAGCCTCCTGATGGCATTGACATTCATTCCGGGTGACGTGATTCAAAAGAGGGAAGATTCCCCCAATGACCTTGTCCTCCTTACCCTCAAAAAGGGGCAGCCTTTGCGTTATTTGATCTTGGCCCGTTGGCAGGGTGAAGCGGTTGAACAATGGAATCAGCAGATGCTCAATGATGATTTGGCGACGGCCTCTCGCAGGTTGAATCAACCGCTCGAAGTTCGCGTCACTTTGCCGAAGGGCAAAAAGAACTAGCTGCTGTCGTTTGCCGTACATGAGAATATTACCGACTAAGTCAATATGAAAAATCCCTTCATGCATGAAGACTTTCTTCTCGAGAGCGATCGCGCCCGGGAACTCTTTCACAACTTTGCGAAATCGATGCCGATCATCGATTATCACTGTCACGTTCCCCCGAAAGACATTGCTGAGGACAGGAATTTTGATAACCTGACGCAAATCTGGCTGGCGGGGGATCACTACAAATGGCGGGCGATGCGAACGTGCGGCGTGGATGAGCGATACATCACCGGCCCGGCCTCGGACTGGGAAAAGTTCCAGCGTTGGTCCGAAACAGTACCGAAAACCATCCGAAATCCCCTCTACCACTGGACTCACCTGGAATTGAAAAGACCCTTCGGAATAACGGATAGGCTGCTCGATTTATCCACGGCCAAAGGGATTTGGGATGAATGCAACGCGAAACTTGCGAAACCGGAATACTCTGTTCGCGGCATTCAGAACCAGATGAAGGTGGAAGTCGTTTGCACGACGGACGACCCAGTTGACAGTTTGGAATACCACCGCATGCTTGCCGGCGATCCGACCGCACCCCTGAGCGTCTATCCGGCTTTTCGCCCCGACAAGGCAATGCAGGTGGACGATCCCGCTTCATTTGCGAAATACGTCGGCCTTCTTGGAAAGGCAGCGCGCATCGAGATCAGAACCTACACCCAGTTTCTGACAGCTCTGCGAAGGAGACACGACTACTTCCACGAAATGGGTGCGCGTCTTTCCGACCACGGATTGGAAACGGCGTACGCAGCGGATTATACCGATCGGGAGATGAAAGCGATCTTTGCCAAACTCATGAAGAAACGCCGGCTCAATGAAAACGAGACGCTGAAATTCAAGTCGGCAGTCCTGTATGAGCTTGCTCTGATGGATTGGGAAAAGGGCTGGGTGCAGCAGTTCCACCTCGGAGCCCTGCGAAATACCAATACGAGGATGATGCGGACACTCGGCCCCGATACGGGATACGATTCAATCGGGGATTTTGACATGGCACGCTCGCTCGCCCGGTTTCTCAATCGCCTCGACGACGAGAACAAGCTCGCGAAAACGATCTTGTACAATCTGAATCCGCGCGATAACGAGCTCTTTGCGTCGATGATCGGAAATTTCCAGGACGGGTCGGTTGCCGGGAAGATCCAATACGGGTCCGCATGGTGGTTCCTTGATCAGACGGATGGGATGACGAAGAACCTGAATGCTCTCTCAAATATGGGACTTCTGAGTCAATTCATCGGGATGCTGACCGATTCCCGCAGCTTCCTTTCTTACCCGCGCCATGAATACTTCCGCAGGCTTCTCTGCAATGTGCTCGGTGGTGAAATGAAATCGGGACTGATCCCTGACGATACAAAACTCATCGGCGCCATGGTTCAGGATATCTGCTATTCAAATGCGAAAAGATACTTTAACTTTCCACCGTTGTCGGGAAAGAACGGAAGAGAAGAGCCGGCAAGAACAAGAACTGCAAAGGTGAGCATATGACATTCGATTTGAGCGGCAAGGTCGCGGTTGTCACAGGCGGGAGCACCGGGCTGGGGAAAGGAATGACCGTCGGGCTGGCGACTGCCGGGGCCGACGTACTCCTGGTGGATCACGTTGCATGTGATGAAACGGCGAAGGCGGTTCGTTCGCTCGGCCGTAAGGCTGCGATGGTGGTGGCCGACTTGAGCAGGATGGAATCGATTGGAAAAGTGGTCGATACTGCGCTGCAGGAATTCGGGAAGATCGACATCCTCGTGAACAACGCCGGGATCATACGGCGTACACCGGCGATCGATTTTGCGGAGAAAGACTGGGACGAGGTCATGGCGATCAATGCCAAGACGGTCTTCTTTCTTTCGCAGGCCGCCGCGAGGGATATGATGAAGAGAAAGTACGGAAAGATCATCAACATTGCTTCTCTGCTTGCTTTCCAGGGTGGGATTCTTGTTCCGTCGTACTCCGCGAGCAAGGGTGCGGTGGCGCAGGTAACAAAGGCCTTGGCAAACGAATGGGCCCAGCACGGTATCAATATTAATGCAATTGCGCCCGGTTACATGGCAACGAACAACACCAAAGCGTTACGTGAAGACCCGGTGCGTTCAAAGGGAATCCTCGATCGGATTCCTGCAGGCAGGTGGGGAACGCCGGAAGACCTTCAGGGAGTTGCTGTCTTCCTTGCTTCGCCTGCATCGGATTATGTTAACGGACATGTGCTTGTTGTCGACGGCGGTTGGATGGCCCGCTAACACTCAACAATGAAAGATGGAGATTCCCATGGAAGTGCGATACGTACCGAATCACGATGCATATGAACGGTTGAATACGAAGGAACTTCGGAAATCGTTCGTGTTTGAAAACCTCTTTGCCGAGGGCGTCGTTCGGATGGTCTATTGTGACACCGACCGCGCAATTGTCGGCGCCGCTGTACCCACTTCCGGCCCCTTGAAACTCGAGGCGAGCAAGAAGGAAATGGCGGCAGAACATTTCACAGAAAGGCGGGAGATTGGCTTTGTCAATGTCGGGGGATCGGGTACGATCCATGTCGACGACAAGCCGTGGAAGCTTCACGCGAAGGACATGCTCTACGTTGGCAGAGGCAAGAAATGGATTTCGTTTTCCGGTGATGATGCCTCAAATCCTCCTGCTTTCTACTTCGTCTCCTATCCGGCCCATAAGGAGTTTCCCGATTCCCTCGTTCGGACATCGGACGCCGAGGTCGCCCAGCTGGGGACAAAGGAAGGCGCTAATGTTCGTGCCATCAGAAAATACATTCACGTGGGGGGAGTCAAGAGCTGTCAATTGGTGATGGGCCTGACCGATCTCGCCCCAGGAAGCATCTGGAACACGATGCCGGCACATACGCACCAGCGGAGGTCTGAGGTTTATCTCTACTTCGGAATCGATCCCGATTCGTTTGTGGTGCATTTGATGGGGCGGCCGGAGGAATCCCGAAGCCTTGTCCTGCGTGACCGTCAGGCGGTTATTTCGCCCAGTTGGTCGATTCACTCCGGCGCCGGAACGAGAAACTATTCCTTTGTCTGGGCCATGGGAGGAGAAAACCAGGAGTTCTCCGATATGGACGCTGTTGCGATGACGCAACTTCGTTGAGATGATACACAATCCGCGTCCCTCCCGTCTTCTTCAGTGCAGCAGTGTTTTGTTATTGAATGAAGGGACGCGGATAAAGCGCGGAAACGGACGGAAAGGACACCAATTTTTGTGTCCCTTATTAAAGAAACGGATTTAACAATGAAACTTGAAACGTATTCTTTTGGAATGGGGGATCGATTCGGGGCCGAAGGATCGGCGCAGTTGAGGGCTTTGCAAAAGGCAGAGCAGCAGGGAGTGTTGATCATTCCTGTCTGGAATAAGTCCAATCGCGAGCACATCACCATCGGCACGGTTCCCGGAGACACCCGCCGCGAAGCGGAAGATGCGGTGCGGTTGAACGGCTGGACGCATGCGTATCACGTCGATGCCGACCACATTGGGATCGCAACGGTCGGCCGCTTCCTTGATTCAAGCGATTTTTTCACGATCGACGTCGCCGATTTCATCGGGGTCCCTCCAGCGAAGGAGGCCGTCCGGTCGTTCGTCGAAGCGATGAGCAGATTCAAAGGTACGCTCTCCATTCCGGGAATCGATCGACCCTTTGCCGTAACCGATGAAACGTTGAGGAGTGTTGCGGCCAAGTACCTCATCGCAATAGCCGAGGCGGGAAAAGTCTATCGTGCAATTGTCGATCGCAAAGGCGCCGATGCGATCACCAGCGGCCTGGAAGTCACCTGGACCTCCACGCCGACCAGATGGGGCAACAACTTCTTCTGGAACCTGTTCGGCTACGAATGGGAACTGACGAAGAGCCCTGCCGGTGCGCATCAGTGGACTACGAAGGGTGGCGCCGGCGCCGGCACGATTCCGGATGCCCACGACCGTTTCA
>Ga0209002_10000439_pt1 | contig 33457 bp, 33 predicted proteins | sample Rifsed16ft2_FD_184010 | JGI IMG/M metagenome (GOLD analysis project Ga0209002, IMG submission 184010) | Soil microbial communities from Rifle, Colorado, USA - sediment 16ft 2 (version 2) | ecosystem: Environmental > Terrestrial > Deep subsurface > Rock core/Sediment | place: Rifle, Colorado...
GCGACTCGGTGCGCTCCAGAAGTTGCTGCTGCCGGTTCGCCAGCTGCTGAAGCCGGGGCACCGTGCTGCGCCGCAGCCGCTCCAGGGCCTGCCGGGCCAGTTCGTCGACCTCCTCGAGCTCGCCGCGGGTTATGCACTCCGCCAAAACGGACGCAACCATCAATATGCCCTTGGCGAAGGAATTCCCGGCCAATGTGCAAAAGAACTTCGCACGCTGGAAATCAGCGATCTGCCCCCTGACGCGGGTTTTAATCTCGATACGGGATTGGTGGAAGTTGCCCCCAAGAATACACTTGCGGTTCCCATTCTGTTCCAGGACCGCCTTCTGGGCGTGCTCGTCCTTGGTTCCATGCAGCCCTTTGACGAGCTTAAGAAGGAGATTATCCATAACTCCGTGCCGCAAATCGGGGTTGCTCTGACCAACGCGAAAAACAATGAGGCGGCCCTTGCCCTCTCGCGCGAGATCGCATTGAAGAACGAGGAGTTGAATAAGAAAAATGCTGAGCTCGAAAAGGCCTACCGGGTCAAGTCCGACTTCCTTGCAAGTATGTCCCACGAACTTCGGACACCCCTCAATTCCATTATCGGATTCAGTTCGGTCCTCTTGGGCCCGACGAGCGACCCGCTTACGCCGGACCAGCGTATGGCAACCGAGAAAGTTCTCAAGAACGGAAAGCACCTGCTGCAGCTTATTAACGATATCCTTGATTTCTCGAAGCTCGAGGCGGGCCGGATGACGGTGAGTGTCGAGAGCGACGATGTTGCCAATATCATCGGCAATACCGTCATGACAGTTGAAATGCTGGTCCAGCAGAAAGGACTTGCCCTCAAACAGGAATTGCAGCCTGATTTGCCGATGATGAAGACGGATATTCTGAAGGTGAAACAGATCATTGTGAACCTTCTGAGCAATGCAGTCAAGTTCACTGAAAAAGGAGAGATCGTCCTTTCGGTGCGCCAGGTGCAGACGGGAGTCGTTGCATTCGCGGTGAGAGATTCGGGCATTGGGATCGAGGAAAAGAACCATCGTTTGGTCTTTGAGGAATTCCAGCAGATCGACAGCAGCCATGCGAGGAAGTACAAGGGAACAGGGTTGGGACTCCCCATTTCCCGTCGCCTCGCGAGGATGCTCGGCGGGGATCTCACTGTCGAAAGCGTGTTCGGAAAAGGATCCACGTTCACTCTGACCGTGCCGGTCGAATTCATGCCCGACAAATCGAAGGAAGTCCCTGCGCCCGCACCGCTTACGTCGGTCGGTATGAGAAAGATGGAAACCGCTCCCTTGAAGCAGGCGATCGCTCAGACGGTCGGCCCTGAGGCAGGAACCAAGATCCTCTGCATTGATGATGATCCGGACGCCCTGCAGATCCTTCGATCCTACCTCGTTCCTGAAGGATACAGCGTCACCGTTGCACTGTCGGGCGACGAAGGACTCAAGCTCGCGAAGGAGATCAAGCCGGCTCTGATCACTCTCGATATCATGATGCCGCAGAAGGACGGATGGCAGGTTCTGCGGGAACTGAAGCGGGATTCTGAGGCAAAAGAGATTCCCGTCATCATTCACTCAATGATTGACAACAAGCCGCTCGCGATGTCTCTCGGCGCTATTGACGTCATGCCCAAGCCGGTGGATTCACAGCAGTTCCTAAAACGCGTACAATCTGCCGTAAAGACCGGCGATGAATTTGTTCTGGTCGTGGATGACAATAAAGATTACGCAAATGCGCTGAAGCAACAATTGGAGCGGGAAGGGTACAAATCAGAGGTTGCCAACAGCGGCGAAGAGGCGATGGAGATTCTCAAGAAAGCGAAGCCGGCGCTTATTTTCCTCGACGTTGTCATGCCCGGCATGGATGGATTCCAGGTTGTCCGCCAGCTTCAGGCAAGCGAGGACTGGAAGAAGATCCCGGTGATCATCATGTCGGGAAAAGAACTGACAAACAACGAGCGCGATATGCTCAATTCCTATATCAAAGATGTCATGAACAAGACCGAGTTTTCAAGAGAAGCCTTGTCCAGTACGATCAAACGCGTCCTGGCAACGGCATAACCATACTAGGACAACGAAACCATGAACCAGGAAACCAAAAAAGATCCAGTAATCCTTGTCGTTGACGATACCGAGGACAATCTTGATCTCCTTGAGTTCGCCCTGAAACGCAAACCCGTCACCATGCTTCGGGCAACAAGCGGGAAGGAATGTCTGGTGATGGCAACCGAGAAACAACCGGATGTCATTCTCCTGGATATCCAAATGCCGGAGATGGACGGATTTGAGACCCTGAAACATCTCAAGGCAAATACGGTCACCGCCAGGATACCCGTGATCTTCCTTACGGCGCAGCGCAAGGACCCGGGGAGCATCGAAGCCGGGCTCATGCTGGGCGCCGACGAGTACTTGACGAAACCTATCGACACGGATGAGCTCATCGTTCGCACCAAGACCCTGGTGAAGCTCAAACAGATAGAGGCAGAGCTTGAACGTACAAAGGCGGATTTCATGGCCATGTTGGTGCATGACCTGCGCAGCCCCCTTGCGGGAATCAAGGACGTTATTGAATTCATTCGAGAGCTTGAGAAATCGAAGGAGCAACTCACACCCGACCATTTCACTCTTCTGACCGCGTCGCAGGAATCGGCCGAACGAATGCTTCAACTGATCAATAACCTTCTCGATATCTCCAAATTCGAAGCCGGGAAGATTACGCTCCATAAGGCACCGGTGTCGATTCCCCAGATTATCGACCGGGTGGTGAAACAGGTCGATTTCCAGTACAGGCAGAAGAATGTCTCCCTCCAAGTCGACATTCGCGGCGATCTCTCCACCGCAATGATCGACGCCGGAAAAGTCGGACAGGTGATCATGAATCTGCTGAGCAACGCGCTCAAGTTCACTGCCGGTTCTGGTCACGTCCAGATTACAGCCGAAGACGACGAGGTGAATTTCATGGGACGTGATGGGAAACAAAAGGTTGTCTGCGTTACCGTGAAGGACACGGGAATGGGAATTCCCCCGGGGGAATTGAACACGATTTTCGAGCGGTACAAGCAGGCTTCAACGGCGAAGCGGATCCGACAGAAGGGGACAGGGCTCGGACTGGCCATTTGCAAGCTTATTGTCGAAGCCCACGGAGGAACGATCGGAGTCCAAAGTGAGCCCGGGAAATCAACGACATTTCGATTCACGTTACCAGTTGCATAAACAAGTCATAACAAGGAATCCTACTCATGGTCGGAAAAGTTCTGGTAGTCGATGATGAAGATACGCTGCGGCTGACGATCAAGACACGTCTCAGCGCGGGCGGCTTTGAAACCGATGCCGCTGTTGACGGGGAAGAAGCAATTGAGAAGCTGAAGCGGACCCCCTTCGATGTCGTGCTGCTCGACATCAACATGCCTCGAATGGACGGGATCACCGCTCTGGGGATCATTTCCGAGCAGTTTCCAACCACAGACGTGATCATGCTTACCGGTTTCGCTGATTTTTCGACGGCGATCGACTGCCTGAAAAAAGGAGCGAAGGATTACCTGGTTAAACCGATTGATACAACCGAGTTGATTACCCGGATGCGGTCGCTTCTCCGGGCCAGGAATTCGGAGGCCGCCCTCGATACTCTGAAGAAGAACCATGCCTCGTTCGTTTTTGACCAGGTCATTGACGCCGCGGTGAAAATCTCAGATGCTCTGGGCATGCTGGCAAAAGGTGAACTTGGAAAGGTTACAAAGGAACAGCAGTCAGTTCTTTCGTCCCTCAATGAAATGGCACAGGCTATCGTCACTGCCGGGATCGAGAGCATCGATCCTGTGTTTCTGACTCCGGGCGGCAGGAAGGACGCGGGGAAAGAGGTTTCGCTCGACAAGGTGCTGGGTGGCGTGTCTGAGTTCATTTCAGCCATCGCGAAGTCGAAGGATGTCGAGTTTGTTTCGCACCTCAAGGGAAAATTGCCCTCGGTCGTATGCGAGGAAGTCAGGATGCGCGAGGCCCTCCGGTCGGTGGGTGTCGCGGCTGTCGGCATCGCGGCAGAAGGCGCCGCACTGTCCCTCGATGCGGAAAAAGATTCGGGAGATAAAGTGACCATCAAGCTGACGGTGAGCAAAAGCGGAGAAAAAGGAGAGAGGCTGGCGGATCAGCTGCGGAAGCCGCTGGACTCCGTTGGCGGCCAGTTTCAAAAACTCGATGAGGATTCTCTTCTTCTCTATGCCGCCCAACGCGCTCTGGCGGCACAGGGCGGTTCCCTCTCTGTTCATTCGGAAAAATCGCAGGTTGTCTTTGAATGTTCACTTCCCAAAAAATAGGATTGGCGAAACAGAGACCTCCCGTCTGTCGGCCGTGCAATGAATATGGCATCTGACCGAGAATCTGAAATCATAACGCTCCTCTATAAATTCAAGTTTGACAACGGACTGGAAAAGGATTTTTCAATCCGTCTGGAAGGGGATTCCCTCGAACTGCTCCTCGACCAAAGGGCGAAAAAGCCGGAATGGACCAAGCTGAAGTTTCATCAGTGCGAGAACTGCCCCCTCGACAGTTCCGTTGAGTATTGTCCTGTCGCTGCCAACCTGGCAAGCCTCGTCGAGTCGTTCCAGGATTCAATCTCTTTCGAAAAGACGACGGTAACGGTCGAGACGAAGGAGCGAACCTTTATCAAAGATACGACCCTGCAGAAAGGGCTCAGCGCGCTCATCGGTATTTACATGGTGACCAGCAATTGTCCGGTGATGGACCGGTTGAGGCCCATGGTCCGTTTTCACCTTCCTTTTGCCACTTCGCGGGAGACCATTTATCGGGCCGTTACAACGTACCTCCTCGGGCAGTTTTTCATCATGCGTGCCGGGGGAGAACCTGATTGGGAACTGAAGAACCTGGCGGAGATTTACAAGTCGGTTTCTGTTGTCAACAAGGGGATCTCACGGAGGATCTCAAACGCATCCCGGAAGGATGCCAACGTCAACGCGGTGGTGATCCTTCATTCGGTTGGAGAATCGCTTCCCTATGTCATCGAGAACGGCCTCAATGAACTCGGCCCGCTCTTTGAGGACTACATAAAGGCACTTGAGAGTCTGAATGAAACGCCCAAACCATAAGAAAGTCACTTATACGGTTGAAAAAGAGATAAAGGTTTGCGAAATTATGAGTGCACCGTCAGGGGGTTGGCGTCGGCAATCTCCAATGTGCCCCGGGTCACAAGCAGCGCAGATCCCGAGACGTAACATTGATATGCTTGATGGGAAGCGGTTCCATTTCCTCCCCCGCCTTGTCCATCCGCACTTCCGCCACATTCGCGAGACGGGTTCCTAATGGCTCAGCCAACCGGGTCTGAATACCGCATCACCGCCAGAGACCAATCGGGCAAAATCATCCAGCGGTTCGTATTTGCTCCTTCCTACCTCCAGGCACGTAAGAAGGCAAAGACAATTTGCCAGTTGAATAGGTCTGCCCTCCTGTCGCTCAAGAAAAAGAAGAATTACAATTACGCCGTACGGCGGGGGAACAAGGAGATCACGGGTGTTCAGAGCGCCTACTCGCGCAGCGAAGTAACCTCTGCCCTCGAGCGGCTCGGTTTCAAGGTAAAGTATGTCCGACCGGCGTTTGAGTTCAAGATGGCCGCATCGTCGGGAGAGATTGTATCGTTCGTCGGCACGAGCGCGAAGCTCCTCGAACAGAAAATGCCGTACACGGAAGTCCTGCGCATCATGTCCAACAACGTGCGGGACAACTACCTCAGGACTGCTCTCAAAGATATTATTCAGGATCTGAAGAACGGCGTCGACTCACGCGATGCTTTTGCCCGGCAGGGAAAAGTCATCGGTGAGCATACCGCGCTGATGCTGGGGATTGCATCGAAGAGCGGAAACATGACGTCGATCTTCCAGAGTGTCGCACAGCTTGTCGAAAGGCAAGCCGACTTCAAGAAGGGCCTCGCCAGCTCCTTGATCCTGCCGGCGGTTACTTCGCTGACACTCGTCGGAGCCATAGCATTCTATGTCGTCTATCTGCTTCCTCAGATGGCAGAAATGCTGGCGCCCATGACATCGAAGATGCCCCCGTTGACCGAAGCCACTCTTCAGTTCAGCGCGTTTGTTCAGGCCAACATAGTGTGGATCGTGGTGTTGAGCCTCCTCGCGACCATTGGATTCTATGTCTATATCCTTTCCCCTGCAGGAAGAATGGCGTTCCATCGATTCGTTATCCGCATCCCCTATATGGGCCGAATTTTGAGAAATACCAGCGTGGAAATTTTTTGCCGTGTTCTTGGAATCGTATACGCTTCTTCAGGAGAGAACATCGATGCCATTCGCCTTGCAGGTGAGGCCTCGGGCAATCGATACCTCGACAAGCAGGTGAAGTCCGTCGCAGTTCCGCTGATGCTGAAGTATGGAACCGAACTCGCTCATGCCCTCGAACAGACCAACTTCTTCCCGGATATGGTTGTCTCGAGGTTCCGCACGGCGGGAGAAACAGGCGACGTCAAGGCTACGGCCACCCAGCTTGCGGATTATTATCAGATGGAAAACCAGTACGCAATGAAGAATCTGGTGAGCTTTATTGAGGTCGCAATTTCCATTATTATCATGGGCGCCCTCGTGTTCCTCACGTACCTCTCGTCCGAGACGGCCTCGATCCGCGTCGATACATACTAGCACAACTGTGAAGAAAACAAAAAGAGAATTCGGAGAAGTACTGATCGAGAAGGGGATCATCACGCCCGATATCCTTCTCAATGCTCTGGACTCAATGAGCAAGGAGACCCAGAAGACCCGCCGCAGGCTTCCCCAGGTGCTTGTTGAGGATTACAGCGTCGACAGGAACAAGGTGTATCAGGAGGTCGCCGACTTCTATGCTTTCAAGTCCCTCGATACGACAAAGTTTACCGTCGACGACAACGTCCTCGCCTTCATTCGCAAGGAACTCAACAGTCTTCCGGCCTCAATCCGTGAACTGGCCGTTGAACATCTCGTGATGCCTTTTGTCGTGGATCCTGAAAACCCTGAACGTGTTTTTGTGATCACTCCCGATCCGACCAGGTCCGAAGTCCATCTTATTGCCCGTACGTTTCCTTACCGGAAGTTTGAATTGTTCTACGTGAGTTTCGACCAGTACGAAGACCTGTGGAAACGGGTCAATATCGGACGATCCACGTACAAGGACAAAGAATCTGCATTGCGGGGTGAATCAGAGGGGGTGCTCGACGAGGATACCGAGTTGTATGAACAAGTCCTCGAGGAAGAGATCAACCGAAGCGGTCTGGTAGACCTGGTTGAAAATATCTTTATGGATGCCGTGCGAGTTGGTGCAAGCGATATCCATGTCGTTCCGAGGGGAGAGAGAACAACGGAATTTCATTTCAGAGTGGACGGCAGGCTCTCGATCTGGTACACTCACACAGAGAGCCGCGCCGAAGCAGTTTCTGCCGTGGTCAAGGACCGGGCGATGAATATCGATCGTTTTGAGCGCAATACCGCCCAGGACGGGTTTGCGCAATTTTCGATCGACAAGAAAACCGTCCGCTTCCGTGTTTCGGTGATACCCGTGGTCGGAAAGGAACTTAGAAGCAAACTTGAGTCGATAGTCATTCGGGTGCTTCAGGAACCGAAGATCGGTGGCTCAGTCGATGAGCTCGGGTTTGAGCCCAACGCCCGTCAGAACTTCATCAAGGCGATCAAAAAGCCGTACGGTATTGTCATTGTCACGGGACCGACCGGAAGCGGCAAGAGCACCACACTCGTCGCGGCATTGCGGACGGTCATGGACCCTTCACTGAACGTGATCACGGTCGAAGATCCTGTCGAATACTTCATCGACGGGGCGCGACAGGTTAAACTGAATCCGAAGCTCGATTTTGAAGGCGCACTGAGGGCGATACTTCGTCATGACCCGGATATCGTGATGGTCGGAGAAATTCGTGACCAGATCACCGCCAATATTGCCGTGAAACTTGCGAACACGGGGCACTTGACATTTTCGACCCTTCACACGAATGACGCACCAAGCGCCATCTCCCGGCTTTACAAGATGGGAGTCGAACCGTTCCTGCTGGCGTACTCGATCAATATGGTCCTGGCACAGCGCCTCGTCAGGAAGCTCTGCCCGAAATGCAAAAGCCCCATCGCCAATCCGGACAAAGAAGCGATGAGGAAACTCGGAATGACGGAGGAGGAGATAAGGAGCGCAACTTTGTTTCGGGCGATCGGATGCTCCGATTGCACGAAGGGATACAAGGGCAGAATGGCGATCCACGAGGCTCTTTATTTCACGAAAGAAATTCGTAAGATCGTGCTTGAGGCCGAGGGGCTTGTGGATGAGGAGAAGCTCAGAAGCCAGGCCATTCGTCAGGGAATGAGAACACTCCGGCAGGCGGCCGTTGAACTGCTCAAGGACGGCATCACATCCATCGAAGAAGTAGGATCGGCCACGGTCGATGAGGAATAGACATCACCCCTTGGTGAGAGGGATTTGCGGATCATCTGATGTACCTCCGGCACTGAAGGAGACGTTGTAAATGAGTCTGGGACAGACAATGCTGAGTATTGCCACGCTCGTGGCGCTGACGGTCATGGTTGTGACCTCTCAGCAATATCTCATTGAAGGCCAGAGAGAGGAGATCAAGGCGGAGGCTCTCGACTTGGCCGCCATGCAGTGTGAGTCGTTGCTCGCTGAGATCTTCGGAAAGAAATTCGACGCCATCGTGACGGATTACAGGTGGCGGGACGCGTGGGAATTTACCGATTACTACTCTCTGGGCCCCAATTCAACAGAGCGAAGCAAGGTCGTCCCATGGCCCGACCTCAAACCCTACAAGTCAAATACATCGTTCGACGATGTCGACGATTATCACACCTACCTGAGGACGGTGAACACCGATCTGATCACCGGAATTCAGCTCGACGTTCAGGTATACTATGTCGAGGAATGGAACCCCACTGTCAAAGTATACTATGAGACATATTATAAGAGGGTTGTTGTGAAAGCGAATTTCCCGGATTATTTGGATATGTCGTCGATAACATTCAGCACCGTGATGACTTACTAAATGGGCGTAACGTTCGATATCATAGGGTCGATTCTCGTTCGTACGGCTATTGTGCTCATTGTGCTCCGAATGAATATTTCGTTGAATACGATGGTTTCCGAGAGCATGGCTCATACCAACATTCAGCAGGAACTCTCCATCCTGAGAGACATCATGACCTCGGATTTTGAGTACGTGGGGCTGGGCTTGGCCAAGGGAACCGGCGTCAAGGAGTGTACCTCATCAAAGTTCAAGTTTGACGCTGATCTTGCTGCCGATGGTTCTATCGAGACGGTCTCGTACTATTATGGCGATACTGACGAACTTGCCAATACGCCTAATCCGAACGATCGGAAGCTCTACCGTCAGATCGGGAGTGGCACGCCGCTGAATGTCGCCAACGGAATAACAAAGTGCGTTTTCACGTACTACAAACAGGACGGAAACCCGACGACTGATAAGACACAAGTTGCGTCCTTTTTGCTCACGTTGACCCTTGAGGAAGGGACGTTCTCGACTCAGGTGAAAAAGTCCGACGGAACGTACATCAACAAGTACCCTGCAAGCTACTGGGAACAGACTTTTTTCCCTCCCAATCTCTAATTTCCTAGGAGGAACAGCGTTTCAATGGGATCATCAAAAATCGTTTTTGTCGGCGCTGTCGCGGTCATCATAGGAATCTTTGGCTTTGGCATCAAGCGGGCCGAAAAGGGGTCCGTGGAGATTGCGACGACGCATGCCACTCAGGTGCTTGTCAAGAGTCTGGCCCTCCAGGGCTTGAACAGAGCGGTGGAGGATCTGCCGGAAACAGCGAGTTCTGCGGTTGATCGTACCGAGGAGATCACGACCAGCGAAGGAACAATTGGATATTCTCGAAGTACTATCGGCATGCCAGCCGGCCAGGTGAAGATTATTTCCTACGGCATTGCCAACGGCCAGAAAGCGACCGTGACAACGGTTGTCACTGAGCTTCCCGACGGGCCCATCCCTCCCCGGGATAAGTCGTGGAGACTATGGAAACAGGTGAGCTCAGTAAGGATTGTCACAGCCTATCCGTAACCCTCCCTCTTCTCGACAACAAAAAAGGCCGGCAGGATCTCTCCGCCGGCCTTGTTCATTTCTGGACGAAATACTTACTGTATCGGGGCTGTCCAGTACACCTTGCCTGTCTTGTTGTTGATCAGGGCAAGCTGCCTTGGCACCAATTCGAGGACCGCCTGATCCTTCAGGTCCGTCTTCTCGATGTTAATCCTCATTTTCACTCTGAAGTAGATCTGGTCTTCATCGGCCTTTGCGGAGCGGGCCAGATCGCGGCTCACCTGCCATTTATTGCTCTTGGGGAGGTTGATGTAAACACTCGAGGTCCTGTATCCCCTCCGTATCGAATCCGCCATGGCAATGTAGCTGTTCTTCCGGATGACGCATTGCACTATGGGAATATTGTACGGAGCGTCGACAATGGTCGAAGAATTGAGTGGGAACATCTGCTTGTCGGCATCGTAGGCACCCAGAACCGCTTTGAAGAGAACGTTGTAGTCGCGCTCATTCAGCTTCTGGTCTGTACTATATTTCATCACCGCCGCGACGTAGAGTCTTCGGGAATCCGTAGCCCTTCGGTCGTATTCCGACGAGGTCTCAAACTCGCCTTTCGACTTGATCGCTTCGAGATACTTCTCCATCTCAATCTTGAGGAACGACCAGACCTGTTTCAGGGTCTCGGTAAACTGTTCGGGCGACATCAGTTCGACCGAAGCGGGAGGCGCCCCTGTCTGCTGCTGTGCAGGAACAGATGCGGCAAGCAGGCATACCGCACCCAGAACCAACCACCAACTTCTTACGTTCCGAACCTTGCTTCCCATAAGGACTCCTTCGGCTGTGATCAAGTATCCTCAACCTGACTGCAACTTCACCTCTGACCGTTCAAATATAAAGGATTTCCGGTGAATGTGCACATACTTTTTTCCCCCCGTCTCAGCGGACGATGGCCGATTTTTCTCTCCTGGATTCCAACGGCTTGGTGGAATTGTACCACGGGCACAAGACCGGTCTTGGCCCCGATGCATCGTCTCCAGCCAGACGACGACAGGCGGTGAAAGTGCCCCGGTCGGAAGAAATCTGTTCTTTCACCAGCTCGGCCAGGCATCGGATGAATTTTGGGTGCGAATTGAGAGCAGGCATCATCTCAAACCGCAGGATCCCGTAACGCAATGCCTCCTCCCTTGCTTCGATGTTAATTTCATGGAGTGTCTCGATATGCTCCGTCACAAAGGCTATCGGGATGACAAGCAGATTCCGTCGCCCGTCATTTGCCAGCGCGGCCATCGTTGCATGGAGTGAGGGCTCAAGCCATTTGGATGATCCGACCTTACTCTGGTAACACACTCGATGAGGAGATATCCACCCGCCCCGGGCCATCGTCGTTCGAACTGTTTCCTCAATGTGCAGTTGGTAGGGATCTCCCTTGGCAATAAAATCGACCGGGACCCCGTGGGCGCTGAAAACAAGGTCGATATCCTTTGGATCAACGGATTGGAACCGGCCAAGCGTGCCCTGAATGTTTTCGACGAGCGCCTCAATGTACAAAGGATGATCGGGATAGCAGCAGACGAGCGACGTGGGAATTCCGGAGATCTTTTTTCCGGCGATCTTCCTGTTCCATTCATTGACGCTGGAGTATGTCGTTGCCCGTGAAAAATGAGGGTAGAGAGGGAGCAGGACAATCCTGTCAAACGTCTTCTCCAGAATAGCACGGATCGCATCTTCGGTCAGTGGTCTCCAGTATCGCATGGCTACAAAAACGCTGGCTGAAATCCCGTCGGCCCTCAGAGAGCGCTCCAGATCCCTGGCCTGTGATTCGGTCAGTTCATTGATGGGTGATTTTCCGCCGATCTCCCTGTAATGTTCGGCGACAGGCTTGGCCCTGCTGGAAGAGACACGGCGCGCAAACAGGTTTCTCGCAAGAAAGACTCCCGGGAAATCGAAGATATCCGGATCACGAAAAAGGTTATAGAGGAAAGGCCCCACGGCGTCGATCGAATCGGGCCCTCCCAGCTGAAATAAGACAACGGCGACGTTCGGCATGCATTCTCTGGAGAATTGTCCTGTAATATGCCTGCAAGGAGCCTCAATTACAAGTCGTTTTAGGTGCCGGTAGTGTCTCAATTTGGATGTAGTTCTTAACGCAGAGGTCGCAAAGAAACGCAGAGGAAACTCTGAATTTCTGGTTTCCTCTGCGAACCCCTGCCTGCGTGCCGACCATTTCGCTTTATTGAAATGGTGAATGAATCACTTCGGCAGGCAGGTCTGCGTCCGGAGTTTATCCCGCCGAAGGCGGGGCGACTCTGCGTTGTAGTCTATAATCGAAATTGAGACACTACCTAAGTGCCGCGGCGGTTGCCTTTCGGCAATTGGCTCGTTATATTTTTTCGTTAGTTACTCCTCCATTTGACAAAGGAATCCCGTCATGCAAGACATCATCTCATTTGTTAATTCAAACAAGGATCGGTACCTGTCCGAGCTCAAGGATTTCATCGCAATCCCAAGCGTGAGCTCGCAGAAGAATCATGATCCCGACATGCGGCGATGTGCGCAGTGGGTCTCTGATCATATGCGCACCGTCGGAATGCAAAACATTCAGGTCTTCGAAACGAAAGGCCATCCGGTTGTCTACAGCGAATGGATGGGAGCTCCCGGTAAGCCTACCGTGTTGCTCTATGGTCATTACGACGTCCAACCCGTTGACCCCCTGAATCTTTGGACGTCCCCTCCGTTTGAGGCAACAATCCGCGGGGATAATCTCTATGCTCGCGGCACAGCCGACGACAAAGGCCAGGTTTTTATCCATCTCAAGGCAATTGAAGCATACATGAAGAATGGCGGCTCTCTCCCTGTGAATTTGAAGATGATCATCGAGGGGGAAGAAGAGGTCGGAAGCCCAAACCTCGATGATTTTGTGAAAGGACACAAAGATCTCTTGAAAGCCGACCTGGTTCTTATATCGGACTCTTCCATGTATGCAAAGGGCGTCCCTTCCGTGTGCTATGGGTTACGCGGACTTTCGTACATGGAGGTCGAGGTGACCGGCCCGAACCGCGATCTTCATTCGGGATCGTTCGGGGGCTCGGTTCACAATCCGATCCAGGCGTTGAGCGAAATGATTGCATCGCTTCATGACAGGAACGGCAAGATCACAATTCCGGGATTCTACAAGGATGTCCGTCCTCTCACAAAGCCGGAACGCAGCTCATTCAAGAAACTTCCTTGGAACGACAAGAAATACGCGAAAGACCTGGGAGTCGGTCAACTCTATGGTGAGAAGGGTTTTACTTCTCTCGAGAGGTTGTGGGCCCGGCCGACGCTCGAATGCAACGGGATCTGGGGAGGATATACCGGGGAAGGCGCCAAGACCGTTCTTCCGTCGAAGGCGTCCGCGAAGATTTCGATGCGGATCGTCCCGGACCAGGATTCGGTGAGTATCGCCCGGTTGTTTGAGAAACACATGAAAAAGATCGCTCCCAAGACTGTAAAGTTGGAAGTGAGAACGTTGCACGGCGGTGAGCCGGCGATTACGCCCATCGACAGCCCGGGAGTTCGGGCGGCCGTTGCAGCGCTCGAGAAAGGATTTGGGAAAAAACCCCTCTATCAAATGGAGGGAGGCTCGATTCCGATCGTGGTTCAGTTCAAGAAGATACTCGGCCTGGACACCGTGCTCCTTGGTTTCGGTCTGCCGGACGAGAATGCCCATGCCCCCGACGAATTCATCAATCTCGACAATTTCTTCGGAGGCATCAGAACATCGGCGCACTTTTATTCGGAATTGCCCGGATATTGGAGCGGAGGAAAGAAGAAACGGCCATAGCCAAAGGCTTAGCCGTCCCTTTGAAAGCCCTCCTTCACACGTTGAAGGGCGGGCTTTTTTATTTCAAGGGGGTTTGTTACATTTGAACAACGAATCCTATCTTTTCACAAACGGACGGCGCGCGCATGATTTCACAAGAGTTTCTTCAAAAAATCCCGATTTTCGAGAAGCTCTCAGGCCCGGATTTCGATGTCCTTGGAAAGCTGTGGAAACAGCGCAAATTGAGGAAGGGAGAAGTGCTTTTTCGGTTCGGTGAACTGGGCACTTCGATGGTTGTGATTGAGGAGGGGAACATTGCGATAAGCGTTCCCGTGGAGAACGAGCACAAGGAGATGCAGATATCCGTACTTCACGAAGGGGAGTTTGTGGGCGAACTCGCCCTCATCGATGGATTGCCGCGGACGGCCACGGCGCGGGCTGTTGAGGAATGCAGAGTGCAGGAGATGAAGAGGGACGATTTTGTCGCCTTTCTCCTCGAACGGCCGACAGTGGCCATTTCGATGATGAGTGAGATGGGAAAACGGCTGCGTTCAACGAATGAGCTGGTCCAGTCGCTGGCTTCAAAGAACGTAAACGAAGAGATCGAGGAGCGGTTGACATTTGGTGAACGGGTAGCCGACAAGATTGCGGAATTCGGAGGAAGTTGGCCGTTTATCATCATCTTCTTTCTCTTTCTTGCCGGATGGATGTTGGTCAACACCATCCAGTTGTGGTTCCGTCCATTTGATGACTTTCCATTTATCTTCCTCAATCTGATGCTTTCCTGCCTTGCGGCAGTTCAGGCCCCCGTCATCATGATGAGCCAGAATCGCTCCCAGAAGAAAGACCGCCTGCAAGCTGAACTCGATTACCAGGTCAACCTCAAGTCGGAATTGATGATCCAGCAGCTTCACGTGAAGTTCGATGAACTGCGTGCAAACGAGATTCATGATATGCACACCACGCTTGATCAAATTACGGCCATCAAGAAGCGGCTCGAGGAACTCGAACACGTGGGTTCCAGAGCGTGAAGATCTATACGAAAACAGGCGACGGAGGAGAAACTTCCCTCCACGGAGGAAAACGGACAAGGAAGGACACCCTCAGGATCGACTCTTACGGGACGATCGACGAGTTGAATTCGCATATCGGTTTGATCCTCGCCATTGATCAACAGAATATTCTGAAGGAGTTTCTCGGTTCCGTGCAGGATGAACTCTTCGTCCTGGGGGCTGACCTTGCAACGCCGGTCGGGGATAATGGAAAGAAGGTAAAGAGGATCAACGCTTCGCATGCGGAAAGGATTGAGAAGCTGATTGATATCATTGAGGCGAAGTTGAAGCCGCTGAGCACATTCATTCTACCCGGGGGGAGCGAGCTGGGGGGACAAATTCATGTGGCGCGAACCGTCTGCCGGAGAGCGGAGAGACTGGTGGTTGCACTTTCGAAAAAGGAGGCGATTGGACCGCATCTGGTCATCTATCTCAATCGTCTCTCCGATTTTCTCTTTGTCCTTGCACGGTACGCGAATTCCCGATTGGGTGCAGGAGAAACTCAGTGGCGTCCCGGTGCTTGATATTCACTGGAACGTTTTCTATAATTGCGCAACGATGCTGATGAGGATGGGATGGACAGCGAATACGTTGATGAAGAACTGAGTCAGATGTACGAGGAGCTCGGAGGCAAAAAGACGCTTGATTCAGCCGCCTTTCGAATGCCTATCAAGCATTTGCGGGTTCTGAAGCCGGTCAGCCTTTCGCCCGCTCAAACCGTGGGTGAGGCGATTGAACTCATGCGGAAAAACCGGTTTGGCTGTGTTGTCGTCACGGAAAAAGAACGTCTGGTGGGAATTCTCACCGAACGGGATATCCTGCTGAAGGTGGCCGGAGTTAAGGGAGCCGAGACAAAGAAGCTGCGGGAAATGATGACCCAGAATCCGGAGGTCTTTCAGCCGGAGGACAGTATCGCGTATGTCCTGAATGCCATGCATGTCGGCGGTTATCGGCATGTTCCCGTGGTCGACGATCAGCAACGTCCGTTGGCCGTTATTTCAATCAAGGACATCGTCGGGTTCATTCTTGATCATTTTGCGGAGGACGTTCTCAATCTTCCGCCAAAACCTATGCGAACAACTGATCAGCGCGAGGGCGCGTAACCACCGAACATTTGTAAGGAGATGATACAATGCCATGGGTCATTAACAGATTATGTGCCGATTGTCAGGACACTGCATGCGTAAAAGTATGTCCGGTTGACTGTATTTACGGGTTGACGGTGGATGACGCAAACTACCGCAAACAGCTGTTTATTCAGCCCGAAGAATGCATCAACTGCGCCGCCTGTGAACCTGAATGCCCTTGGGGTGCGATTTTCGAAGATACCGCTACGCCGGAGGTTTTCAAGGAAGACATTGAAATCAACGCGCAGGTCTTTCAAGCCCATCCAAAAGAAGAATTTACAACGACACCGGAACCGATCAAATCTCATCCGTCTCCTGAAGAAATTGAGGCGAATAACAAGAAGTGGGGATATCAGAAGTGATAAAGAGTCTCTTCTCCGGGAATGCAGACAACGCCGCGCGAAGAACGCGGCGTTTCTTTTTTGGGGGGGAAGGGGACCAAGATATTCTTGACAATAGAACAAACTCTGTTTATATTTTTTTGTTCGAAAAAGCCGTTTCTCGTAGCTCTTTCCACAACTACCACACCTGCTTTTAATGCTCACGGAATTCGGTAAGATACTCGTCTTTCTCATCCTCGGTGCAGTGTTTGTAGCCGGAGGCTTGATTGCAGCGTGGTTGCTGCGGCCGCACCGCCCCTACCCTGGAAAAGTCTCAACGTATGAATGCGGAGAAGAACCCGTCGGCAACGCATGGGTTCGATTCAATGTACGATTCTATGTCGTCGCGCTCGTTTTCCTCATTTTCGAGGTGGAGGTTGTTTTCCTGTTCCCCTGGGCGCTTATCTACAGACAGCTTGGACTCTTCGCTTTCGTTGAAATGGCTGTTTTCCTGCTCATCCTTATCGTCGGTTACGCCTATGTGTGGGTCAAGGGGGACCTCGATTGGGATAAACCAATGCCTGAAATTCCGGTGCTCCGGCGTCAGTCTCCCCAGGGCACAATCGTCAAAACAGGAGCCACATCATAACCTGCTATGGGAATCCTGAATTACAAGTTTGAGAACAGCAACGTCCTCATTACATCGCTCGACAGCCTCCTGAACTGGGCTCGCCTCTCCTCATTGTGGCAAATGCAGTTTGGTCTCGCCTGTTGCGCCATTGAAATGATGGCAGCGTCTGCTTCGAATTTCGATATCATGCGGTTTGGCGTTATCCCGCGTGCCACTCCGCGTCAGGCGGATGTTATGATCGTAGCCGGCACCGTCACTCTCAAGATGGCCTCACGCATCAAGCGGCTCTACGACCAAATGGCCGAGCCCCGCTATGTCCTCTCTATGGGAAGCTGCTCGAACTGCGGGGGACCATATTGGGAACATGGATACCATGTGCTCAAAGGAGTCGATCGTGTCATTCCTGTCGACGTTTATGTGCCCGGCTGCCCGCCGCGGCCCGAGGCGCTGCTTGAGGGTATCATGAAACTCCAGGAAAAAGTACGCAGTGAGAGCCTTGCCAAGAAGGCACCGGCGAAATGACCCCACAGGAAATTTACGATAACCTCAAGGCAAAGTTCGGAGAGTCGATCCTCGAAGCGAAACTCGACGCCCTTCAGCCGTGGATTCGTGTCGATGAACACCGCACCAAAGAGATCTGCGTGTTCCTCCACGATGAGCCGAACTTCAGGTTTGACTACCTTATGTGCCTGAGCGGAATGGACTACAACAACGGCGCGCTGGGAGCTGTGTATCACCTCTCTTCGATGTCGCACAAGCATAAGATCGTCCTCAGGGCAAACTGTCCGAAAGAGAACCCCCGCATTCAGTCGGTAAGTTCGGTCTGGGGGACGGCAGACTGGCACGAGCGCGAGGCGTTCGATATGTTTGGAATTGTGTTCGACGGCCACCCCGATATGCGGCGCATCCTGTGCCCCGATGACTATCCGGGTTATCCGTTGAGGAAAGACTTCAAGGTTCCGGAATTCTATAACGGCATGAAAGTCCCCTACTAGCCCTCTTCATGAGCGAAAGCCGAGTCATCCCCACCAATTATGTTACCAAGCCTGAGGATCTGAAGACCTCCAGCGGCCGAACGCTTCGTACCGATGAGATGATCATCAACATGGGGCCGCAGCACCCCTCGACCCACGGTGTGCTTCGCCTTGAGATCGTTGTCGACGGTGAGATCATCGTCGACGCCATTCCGCACATAGGATATCTCCACCGGTGCTTTGAAAAGCACGCCGAGCACATGACGAACTACCAGCAGGTTATTCCCTATGTGGATCGCATGGACTATGTGGCCTCGATGAACAACGACCTGGCATATGCCCTGGCCGTCGAAAGGCTTCTTAAAATTGAAGTTCCTGAGCGTGTTGAGTACATCCGGGTGATCATGGCCGAGCTTCAGAGAATCGCCAGCCATCTCATTGCCGTCGGCACGTTCGGCATCGATTCCGGCGCGTTTACGCCCTTTCTCTATGCCTTCCGCGACCGTGAATTTATCCTCGACCTGTTTGAGATGACATGCGGCGCCCGTCTCCTCTACAATTATATTTGGGTGGGAGGAGTTTCCCACGACCTGCCGCCGACGTTTATCGAGAAGGCGAAGGAATTCTGCAAGTATTTCAAACCGCGGCTTGTGGATTTCAACAACCTTCTTACCTACAACGAGATCTTTGTAAAGCGAACCGCGAAGGTGGGTGTCCTTCCGCGCGATGTCGCAATCAATTATGCCTGCAGTGGTCCGATGCTGAGAGGCTCGGGCGTCGACTGGGACTTGCGCCGCGATGATCCGTACTCGGTGTACCACAAACTTCATTGGGACGTCGTGGTGGGAAAAGGAGAGGTCGGCGCGGTCGGTGATTGCTGGGACCGGCATATTGTCCGAATGCGCGAAATGGAGCAGAGCGTTCGCATCATTGAGCAGGCCCTCGAAGCCATTCCGGCGGGAAATGTGCAGGCGGCGATCCCCAAGCGCATCAGGCCGGATCACGGTGAAGTCTATGTCAGGACCGAGACCCCGCGCGGCGAGCTGGGATTCTATGTCGTGGGTGACGGAACGGCAAGCCCCTATCGGGTCAAGGCGCGTGGACCGGCGTTTGTCAATCTGAGTGTTCTGCCTGAGATCTCCAGAGGGGCCATGCTGGCCGACCTGGTACTCATTGTGGGGAGCATTGACATCGTTCTCGGGGAGGTTGACCGCTAATGTCTCCGACATTGGAATCCATCATCATAACAGTCCTGCTGAGCGCAATTCCGCTCGTGTTTATTCTCCTCTACGCGCTCGTGACGCTCTACCTCGAAATGAAGGTCGCGGCTCATATGCAGGACCGTGTGGCGTACATGAGAACGGGCTGGCATGGCGTCCTCCAGCCATTTGCAGACATTCTTAAGCTGCTGCAGAAGGAAGACACCATTCCTGCTGCCGCTGATCGCTTCCTCTTCATACTGGCACCGTACATTGTTTTTGTCGGGACGTACGCAGCATTTGCGATTATCCCCTTCACGAACATTTATATCGGTAGCAATATTCATCTCGGAGTATTCTTCCTGATCGGTGTTTCATCCCTGGTCGTGATCGGGATCCTGATGGGAGGATGGGCTTCGAACAACAAATGGTCGATCTTCGGGGCAATCCGATCGGCAGCGCAGATGGTCAGCTACGAGATTCCGACAGCACTTTCGGTGTTGATTGCCGTGATGATTACCGGATCGCTGAACCTCCAGGAAATCACGCAATTCCAGGAAGGGGGAATCCAGAACTGGGTTTTGTTTGGCGGACCGCTGCCCCTTTCGACGAAGCTCATGCTTCTCCCGTTCACGTTTATCACGTTCCTTATTCTTTTCACCGCATCTCTTGCGGAAGTGAACAGAACTCCGTTCGACCTTCCCGAAGCGGAGTCGGAGCTTGTGCAGGGATTCAATACAGAATACAGCGGCATGCGTTTCGCGATGTTCTATCTGGCCGAGTACGCAAATATGTTCGTCGTTTCCGCGGTGGCCGTGACGTTGTTCCTGGGCGGTTGGTCGAGCCCCTTCGGCGATTTCATGTCGGGGCCCGTCTGGGGCGCCTTCTGGCTGATCGGGAAGGCAATGGTCTTCGTATTCCTTCAAATATGGATCCGTTGGACCCTCCCCCGGTTGCGCGTTGATCAACTGATGTACACTTCATGGAAGGTGCTGACACCCTTCCTGTTCGTGTGCCTCTTTGCCGTTGGGCTCATACTGGTGCTCTGACAGATACTTCATGACTGCAGTCGCGACATACTTCGGGAATATCTTTCGCTCACTCTACACGGTTGCGGTGGGAATGAGGATCACGTTCAAGCATCTCTTTGTCCCCGCAGTGACGCTTCAGTACCCTGACGTCAAGCTCAAGATGCCCGAGCGGGCACGGAACAGGCTGTACGTCAACATCGACGACTGTATCGGGTGCGATCAGTGCTCGCTTGCCTGTCCTGTTGACTGTATTTCGATTGAGACCATCAAGTCGACGGCAGATCAGGATCTTGGTGTCACGTCGACGGGCCACAAGAAACGATTGCATGTCCCGAAGTTCGATATCGACATAGGAAAATGCTGCTACTGCGGGCTCTGTGTCTATCCATGTCCCACGGAATGCATTGTCATGACCGATGTGTACGAGTTCGCTGAATTCGATCGCCATAACCTTCTCTATAAGTTCAGCCGTATGACGGAAGGGGAGATCGGTGAAGCTGAGACGAAGCTCAAGAAGGCAGAGGAGGAAGCAGCGGCAAAGAAAGCGGCGGCCGCCGCGGCTGCAGCCGCTCAACCAAAACCTGAACCACCTAAAGCTCCGTAGGAATGGACCTCACCACAGTCGTCTTCTACGTTTTTGCCCTTATTACCGTCGGTTCTGCGGCAGTTGTGGTGTTCTCAAAGAATATTGTTTATTCGGCGTTCGCACTCCTTTTCGCATTCTTCGGCGTTGCCGGTCTCTATGCCCTCATGATGGCCGATTTTCTCGCCGTGACGCAGCTTTTAATCTACGTCGGCGGCATTCTCGTCCTGGTTCTCTTCGGCGTCATGTTGACGAGCAACGTACTCGACGTTCAGATCCGTTCCGGCACCATGCATATCATCCCAGCATTGTTCATTGTCGGGGCGTTGGCAGCGATTCTCCTGTTGACATTTTGGTCCACGGACTGGACGACGGTGAGCGGGTTCGTTCCGATGGAGCAGACCGGCCCCGAGATCGGCGAACTGTTCCTGACGCGGTATCTCCTTCCGTTTGAGATAGCATCCGTTATCCTGCTCGTTGCCCTGATCGGTGCCGCAATGATCGCGCGCCGGGAGAGGAAGGCCTGACCATGGAGAATCTCATGCAATGGCTGCAGGAGCCCGGGCTGATGCACTATCTCCTCATCAGTGCCGTTCTCTTCTCGTTTGGCGTGTTCGCCGTCGTTACCCGCCGCAACGCAATCCAGGTGCTGATGGGGATCGAGTTGATCCTGAATTCAGCCAACATCAATTTTGTTGCTTTCTCCCGCTATTCCTGGGGAGCCCTTGACGGCCAGGTCATTGCCGTCTTCGTCATTATTCTTGCTGCTGCGGAAGCGGCCATCGCCCTGGCGATCGTTCTCAATATTTATCAGAATTTCAACACCATCAATGTTGACGAAATCAACCAGCTTCGGGACTAATTCACAGCCCGCACGATATGCTACCTGAAACCATCCTCCAACTTGCGACTGTCGTTCTTCTTCTTCCGATCGCGAGTTTCGTCATCCTCATATTCTTCCAGAAGAGAATTCCGCGCAACGGGGATTGGTTCGGCACGCTGCTGATGTTCGCGGGTTTGATTCTCTCGGGTGTCATTCTTGCTGTGAAGCTGGCATCGTATCACGATGCGGTGATTCAGACGAACTTCACCTGGGTGAGCTTCGGCAACGTCGCGGGATTCGGAACGATGACGATCGACCTCGGGATCGTGATCGACAATCTTGCCGCCGTCATGCTGGTTGCGGTGATGATCGTCAGCTCGTTCGTCCACCTGTTTTCGATCGGGTACATGCAGGGGGATGTCCGCTACGGGCGGTATTTTGCATACCTCGGCCTCTTCACGTTCTCGATGCTGGGAATAGTCATCACGAACAACTTCCTGATGATGTACGTCTTCTGGGAGCTGGTCGGTCTCAGTTCGTATCTCCTCATCGGCCACTGGTTTGAAAAGAAATCCGCCTCGGATGCGGCGAAGAAGGCGTTCATCGTCAACCGCATAGGCGATGTCGGGATGTTCACCGGCATCATGATTCTGTTTGCCACATTCCGTTCGTTCAACTTTGACGTGATCTTTGGCTCCATTCAGAGCGGAATCATCCCGTTCGGGAGTGAGGCGTGGCTGACCGCCGCTGGAATTCTGGTCTTTTGCGGCGCGGTCGGAAAGTCTGCGCAGTTTCCGCTGCATGTGTGGCTGCCCGATGCGATGGAAGGCCCGACTCCTGTCAGCGCACTGATCCATGCTGCAACCATGGTCGCGGCCGGTGTGTATCTGGTCGCCCGCACATTTGCCATGATGACAGGCGACGCTCTCCTTGTTATTGCCTATGTCGGCGCGATTACGGCATTTGTCTCCGCGACGATCGCCATTGCTCAAAACGACATCAAGAAGGTCCTTGCTTATTCAACCGTGAGTCAGCTTGGGTACATGGTCCTTGGCCTCGGGGTGGGGGCGTATACTGCCGGATTCTTCCACCTGATCACCCACGCAATGTTCAAGGCCGGCCTCTTCCTCGGTTCGGGCTCGGTGATCCATGGCATGCACCACGCTCTGCACCATCATAACGATCATCATACCGATGCACAGGACATCAGGAACATGGGCGGGCTGAGAAAGAAGATGCCCATAACCTTCTGGACGTTTCTGATGTATACTCTTGCGATTTCGGGAATTCCGTTGACCTCCGGGTTCCTCAGCAAGGACGAGATTCTTGCCGGTACGCTCGCGTTTGGCAGTCTCTCGAATTCAGCATGGCACTCGTTGATACCGTTTATCGGCTTCCTGGTTGCGGGAATGACGGCGTTCTACATGTTTCGTCTTGTCATACTCGTCTTCCTCGGAGAGCACAAGGATTCGCATCGTCTCGAGTCAATTCATGAATCTCCCCTCGTGATGACGATTCCTCTCATTGTGCTTGCGGTCTTTTCGTTCTTTGCCTTCTACAGTCTCAATCCATTCGATGCAGCAGACGGCTGGTTCTTCGAAGCGATCCGCCGTCCGGCGTCGGTCGTTCCCGCCGGCGTCGCGGCGGCCGGGATCGAGCAGTTTGAGGAGGCACTCCACCATTCTCACACCACGGCCATGCTCTTGTCCCTCGGAATGGCGGGCCTTGGAATTCTGATCGCCTTTGCGACCTACTATTGGAAACGAATCAACGCCGATGCGATCGCCGGAAAGTTGCGTCTCCTCCACCAATTCCTCGTCAACAAGTGGTATTTCGACGAGCTTTACGACGCAACCGCGGTAAAAGGAACGTTGCTGGTGACGCGGGCCTTCCGATGGTTCGACAACACGATCGTTGACGGAATCGTCAACGGGACCGCCAGCTGGACCCGAGCAGTAACGCTGGGGACCAGGCGAAATTGGGAGGAAGGAACGCTTGCGGCGGTTTTCTACATGATTGTTGCCGCGGCCGTTTCCGGATACGTTGCGTGGATCACGGGTGAGAGCCTGTGGGTTTCTGATTCGGGCTTCTGGAGCGGGGCAGGTACCGTCATCCTGAGCTTCGGTGTCGGCTGCCTGATGTACTTCCTCCTTTTTGTCGGCGCAGGGGGTTTTGATAACCGCATCGTGGATGGAATGGTCAACCTTGTGGCGTACCTTGCAGGGTTTTTCGGACTGGTGACACGTCGGATTCAAACGGGAAGGATCCAGACATATATTGTCTTTGTCCTTCTCGGAGTCACCGTCTTTTTCCTTTGGTTTAAATGACTGAGTTTCTAACAGAGGATTTTCTCCCATGGATCTACAATTTCTAGGTATCGGCGTTCTCACCTGGATCACCTTTCTCCCGATCCTCGGAATGATCGCGGTTCTGGCGGTCCCGAAAGGGAACGATGGAGCGATGAAATGGATCTCAGCCGCCGCCACGCTGGCACAGCTGGTGCTTGCGGTCATGATCTATTTCAATTTCGACAAGACGTTGACCGGCATCAATTCGATCGAGGGGATGCAGTTTGTCCAGAAGGCGACATGGATCGATGTCCCCGGCGTCTCATGGTTCGGCAGGATCCATGTCGAGTATTTCATGGGAGTGGACGGGCTGAGTGTCACGATGGTGCTCCTTACTTCGCTCATCAGTTTTGTCGCCGTGTTTGCCTCGTGGAACATCGAGAAATCGATGAAGGGGTACATGGCAATGCTGTTGCTGCTCGATACCGGGATGATGGGAGTCTTTGTTGCCCTCGATTTCTTCCTCTTCTACGTGTTCTGGGAAGTCATGCTCCTGCCGATGTATTTCCTCATCGGAATATGGGGAGGCCCGCGGAGAGAATATGCCGCAATCAAGTTCTTCCTTTATACGCTTCTTGGCAGTGTGCTGATGCTGCTGGCCGTTATTGCGCTCTATTTCAGCGTGACCGAGGTTATTGACGGAGAGAAGATCCACACCTTCAACATGCTGGCCATGATGAATCCGGCGAACTACGAGCCTGGCTCGCTCCTTGCCGGAACGGGAACCTATTGGAGATCCATCGCCTACATCGCTTTGTTTGTCGGGTTCGCCATCAAAGTTCCGATCTTCCCCTTCCATACGTGGCTTCCGGACGCTCACGTCGAGGCCCCGACGGCGATCAGTGTTATCCTTGCCGGCGTTTTGCTGAAGATGGGGACGTATGGCCTCCTTCGCGTAAGTTATCCGATGTTCCCCGATATGGCGCAGGCCTATGTCGTTCCCCTTGCCATTCTGGCCTTGATCAATATCGTCTACGGCGCCTTGTGCGCCATGGCGCAGCAGGACTTCAAGAAGCTCATCGCCTACTCCAGTATCAGCCATATGGGCATCGTCCTCCTGGGTATGGCGGCCCTGAACACGCAGGGGATGATGGGCGCAGTCTTTCAGATGTTCAATCACGGCACGATCACAGCAATGCTCTTCTTGATTGTCGGTGTATTGTACGACCGGGCTCATACGAGAGACCTCGATGCTTTTGGCGGATTGGCTGTTACCATGCCCAAATACACGGGAATCATGACCGTAGCCTTCTTTGCGGCTCTTGGGCTGCCGGGGCTGAGCGGATTCGTCTCAGAGGCATTTTCGTTCCTGGGCGCGTTCCAGACCCACCGGGTGATCACGATTATCTCGACTCTTGGGATAGTCCTGACGGCGGCCTACATGCTCTGGACCTTGCAGCGCGTGTTTCTGGGGAAGCCAAATGAAAAATGGTCGTCGCTGCCGGATATTAACGGACGCGAGCTCTTTACCCTCGTTCCGCTGGCAATTATTGTCCTCGTGCTGGGAATCTACCCGTCCTTTCTTCTTGACCTCATGACGAGTTCATTGAATCATCTGGTGAACATCGTGAACGAAACCGCAACAGTAGCTTTGGTACCTTGATATCATGGTCGACCAGATTCTTGAAAGCATATCGCATTTTCTTCCCGAAACGGCCCTGACGGCCGCGTTGTGCCTGGCTATCCTTTCTGACCTGCTCTTTCGGAAGAATCACACGGTGACAATGGTCATCGTCCTTCTCGGATTCCTGGTCTCCCTGGCATTTGTTCTCCGGCAGGGCGGGATAACGGAGGCGATTTTCTCGGGGATGGTGGTCGTTGACCCGTTTGCGACGTACTTCAAGATCATCATTGGCATGTCCGCGATTCTGATAGTTCTGTTCTCGTTCTTCTCCGGGGAAGTGAAGGCCACAGAGAAGCGCAAGGGAGAATATTTCTCACTGTTGCTGGCGATGACCCTCGGCATGTACCTGATGGCGGGTGCCGCGAATCTCCTGATGATGGTGCTTGCCATGGAGCTCACGAGTTACTCGTCCTACATCCTTTCGGGGTACATGAAGGAAGCGAATGACTCCAGCGAGGCGTCCCTGAAGTACGTGTTGTACGGCGCCGTTTCAAGCGGACTGATGCTCTACGGCATTTCGATTCTCTATGGTCTCACGGGTGCGACGGATATCTATGGGGTCAACAAGGCGCTGAGCGGCACCTCGGTGAACGAAATGGCTCTTCTCGCCGCGGGCATTCTTATCCTCGCCGGCTTTGGGTACAAGATCTCGGCCGTTCCGTTTCACTTCTGGACGCCCGATGTCTACGAAGGCGCGCCGGTGACGATTACTGCGTTTCTCTCCGTTGCCTCGAAAGCCGCGGGTTTCGCGATGATGATTCGGTTTTTCAAGGTTTCGTTCATCGATTCGAGCGTGCTGCCTGCTGCGAATGAATTCTGGACCGTGCTTCAGGGATTCGAGTGGAACAAGCTGATTGCTGTTCTCTCCGTCCTCACGATGACCCTCGGAAATCTTGTAGCGGTATGGCAGAACAATCTCAAGCGGCTTCTTGCTTATTCAAGCATCGCGCACGCCGGGTATATGCTCATGGGGGTCGCGGTGCTGAGCGACAAAGGATTGGCCGCCGTGCTGATCTATTTCTTTGTCTATCTGTTCATGAATCTTGGCGCATTCTACGTTGTCATGCTGGTGGCGAACAAGACGGGAAGCGAAGATATCGATTCCTACAAGGGATTGGGCTACCGGTCTCCGCTTCTCGGTGTATCGATGGTGATCTTCTTTATTGCTCTTACGGGTATTCCTCCTACAGCCGGATTCATCGGCAAGTTGTTCCTTTTCATCGCGTTGCTCGACGCTCAATGGATATGGCTCGCGGTGATCGGAGCTCTCAACAGCGTTGTTTCGCTTTATTACTATGTTCGGGTGCTCCGCAACATGTTCCTCCGCGACCCTGAACAGGGCGCGGCTCCCGTCAAGTTCAGTCTTCCTCAAGTGATCGTCCTCCTCCTCCTGGTCGTTCCGACATTACTTTTCGGCTTGTACTATTCACCCATCGTTGATTGGGCCAATTCCTCCGTGATGATGTTTGGTGTGCGATAGAACACAGCGAATTTGTTTGCTGTTGGGTATCGTATACTAATCTATACAGCCACTAAAACGAGAATGTCTCTCGGATCAGCACATATTCTTCTCGTCGATGATGATGAATCATTCCTGAAGTTCATGGGGATGGTTCTCCGGGACGAGTACCACCATCGGACTACGATAGCCGGCTCAGGCGAAGAGGCCATCGAACGCCTGCAAACCGGCCAGACCTACTTTGACATGGTCTTTCTCGACTATTTCATGCCCGGGATGACGGGACTGGACGTCATACGCTGGATGAATGAGCACAAGATCGGAACTCCTGTGGTCGTCTTGACGGGAGCCGGAAATGAACAGGTGGCAGTCGAGGCAATGAAACTCGGTGCGTACGACTACCTTCGGAAGGAAGAGATTGACATCCAGCATCTTGGGAACGTGATCGAAGCGACCCGCGAGCGGCATCTCTTTCGGATCTCAAAAGAGCTGGAAGAAGAACAGGCGAGGGAGATTGGGTTGAACAATGAAGCGACGGAGAAACTCCGCCGGACGATCAACTCGTTGACCCCGTCGCTGAACTCAGCACTGGCCAACATTGCCGTGGAGTTGGAGATCAACGGCCTTCGAGCGCTGGAACCAATGAGCGATGGCCAGAAGGAAAGAGTGGGGGAAATTCTTCAAAGTCTGAGAGATCAGGTAGGAGTGTTGGAATCGGGAATCAGCACGCTTCTTCGATTGTATCAGGTTGTCTATGCTCATCACGCGATGATTCCGGATATTGAGTTGATGAAGCAAGAGGTTGAACACAAGGCCGGAAGCGTGCAACGTTAGTCCCTGCTTCGCCGTACCCGCTCGCAGATCAGCCGAACCCCGTCAAGGACCAGAGTCGGCTCGCATGCTTCTATGGTGGGCGAATGGTCGCTCATCAGTTTTGAAAACCCGCCCGTTGCAATAACCTTTGGCTGTTTTTTCTCCCTGTCTTTCAACCCTTCCTGAAGCCGGCGTACCATTCCTTCCAGCGCGTCGACAGCACCATAGAGAATCCCCGCCTGCATGCTGGAGACCGTATCCGTCGCGATGATCTTCCCTGGAAAACGAAGCTCGATCTTCGGAAGCTTGGCTGCACGGCGATGAAGATCCGCTGCCGAGGTTTCAATCCCCGGGGCGATCACCCCGCCCAGATAATCTCCGTTCGATGCAACGAGATCATAGGTTGTGGCGGTGCCGAAATCGATGATGATGAGCGGGCCGCCGTATTTCGCAAAACCGGCCACGGAATTGCACAATCGATCGGCTCCCACGGATCCCGGGTCATCGTAATGAATCTTCAATCCCAGGTCGAGTTTTGAGGTCACGACAATGGGGTCGACCTTGAAGTACTTTCGGGCCATTGCATCGAACACATCGGTAAGATTCGGAACGACCGATGAGATCCCCACTGCAGCGATGTGCTTCATTTCAATCCCTGCCCCGCGGAGAAATTGGTGAAGCTGGGCTCCTACCTCGTCCTCGGTCCGTTGGAGGTTGCTCGTAACCCTCCAGTCGGCCGCCAGGCGCTCTCCCTGATAAATGCCAAACACCGTATGTGTATTTCCTATGTCGATTGCGAGGAGCATGTTGTTCATGGTCAGGGAAGAATGGTTACGTCTCCCGCGTAGACCGTCTCTGTCCCGTGTGCCGTCTCGAGGATGAGTCCTCCCTCCGACGAAAGCCCGACAGCCGACCCGTCGACGCGATGATCATGTTGCAGAACCGTGATGTTCTTGCCGAACATTGTACACCGTGAGTTCCAGTCCTTCAGAATTCGTCCGAATCGCTGCGATCGGACATCGTCGTAGAGCTCATCCATCTCCAGGAGGATGCAGCGCAGCAGTGAAGTCCGATCTATCTTCTTCCCGCTTTCCTTGAGAACTGACGTTGCTTTCTCCTGCAGCTGCTCGGGAAAAGACTCTTGTTCGACGTTCAAGCCGATCCCGGCAACTGAATAGGCAAGAGTCTGTTGTGAAACCGAATTTTCAATGAGTATTCCGGAAACCTTTTTCCCGTTCAGGAGAAGATCATTAGGCCACTTGCACTCGACGGGGAGCCCTGTCTCCCGTTCGAGAGCTCTGGCAACGGATACGGCTACAAAGAACGTGAGGAGACCAGCGGATTCATTTGGGAGGGCAGGCCGAAGGACAGTCGAAAAGAGGAGGCTTGTCCCGGGTTTCGCTTCCCATCGGCGGCCTAACCGTCCCCTCCCCTCGCTCTGAAAATCTGCAACCACAACGGTGCCGTCTTCCGCTCCGGCCTCGGCAAGGGTCTTTGCGCACACGTTCGTCGAGTCGAGGCTCTTAAAAACGAAGAGCTTCTTCCCGATGCATTTTGTGGCCAGGTCTTTGAGTATCTCTTCCTTGGAAAGCATGATTTGGTGCGGGCGTGATTCCTGAATTTCTCAGTCAGCTGATTCACTCGCCGGGACCTAATCCCTTGCGTTTGAATTGGTTAGCGAACCAAAACAATACCCAATTCGTCGACAAAAATCAACTGAGTTTGTAAACCGCAATGTCTGCATTTTTTGCAGTAAGTCTGTCAGTTTGCCTACAAACAACGCAGATCTATGTCAACAAGTGTGACAATTTGTCTTATCTGGGGGATTGTCCCTGGCGGCACATCTGAACGCATCATCCTGTAAGCGATTAATGTTGAACGAGTTATGACTTCGAGTCTCGTTTTTCGAGTGTTTGGCACGAATGTTGGACTACCTAAGACACAGTCGCACATCAAAACAGGAACAATAGAAGAATACTTGGAGGATCGAATGTTTATCAGATTTGCTCAACCCGTTTTTCGGACTGAAACGAAGAGTCCTGTCGAGTCCATGATTGACGATATGTTTCCTTCGCCCTTCGGAAGATCCTCGTTTCCGGCGGTCGATGTTGTCGAGATTGAAGCCGAATTCGAGCTCGTCGCCGAGATGCCGGGTTTGAAGAAAGAGGACGTGAAGATTTCAGTTGAGGACCGCACATTGACCCTGAGCGGTGAACGAAAGCACTCCGGATTTCCGGACGGCACGAAAATCATTCTTCATGAGACTCAGACTCATCCGTTCAACCGTTCGTTCGAGCTTCCGGAAGAGATCGACACAAACAGAATAGCTGCCGAGCTGAAGGATGGTATCCTTCGGATTCGGCTTCCGAAAGTCGAAAAGGTTAAGCCGCAGGAAATCAGGATCAGCTAACAGCGGGAGGCTTTCAGGATGGCAAAGAAAAACGAAGTTGCCCTGATTCGTCGCGGCGAAACGGCACTTGTCCGTAGGGCGGATCCGAAAGAGGAGCTTATCACCGCGGTGTGCGACATATTCGAAATGCCGGATGCATTCGTTGTGAAGCTTGATATGCCGGGATCCTCAAAGGAGGGAGTCAGCGTGACCGTCGAGTCGGACATACTCACGGTTCGCGGCATGGTGAAATCGCTCCATCGGGAAACGGTATCGATGCTTATGCGGGAGATCGTTGCTCTCAGTTACTACCGCGTGTTCAACCTGGGCAAAGGGCTGAATGCCGACCGCACTCAGGCAGAATTCGAAGACGGCGTATTGACGCTGACAATACCCAAGGCAGACAACTACAAGGAACGAAGAATTTCAATCTCGTAACACCAAGGAGGACACTACCATGACACTTATTCGTTGGAAACCGACACACGAACTGGCCCATTGGCCTTCCGATCTCTGGAACATGCAGCGTGAGATCAATCGGGTATCTGATTCCTTCATGCAGGGTGGAACACAGGATGACGGATCCCTTGCCCTGAGCATGTGGACCCCGGCTGTCGACATTGTCGAACGGGAAAATGAATATGAAGTGAAGGTCGAGCTCCCCGGCGTCTCAAAGGATGACGTCAAGATCACGCTTGAATCGAACGTCCTGACCATTCGCGGCGAGAAGAAGCAGGAGAGGGAGGAGAAGGGCGAGAATACGCACCGCGTGGAACGCTCCTACGGATCATTCCAGCGCTCGTTCACGCTGCCGACAATCGTGAAACGCGACAAGATCGATGCGTGCTACAGCGACGGCGTCCTGGCAATTATCCTGCCGAAAGCTGAGGAGGCAAAGCCGAAGCAGATCGAAGTGAAGGTGAAGTAAGGATCGTTTTCAACGGTGTTCCCGGTCGGGTCCGACAGCGACTCGACGGGGAACGCCGCGTTTTTCAGATATAACAATCATTCATGGTCACAGAGGCCTACCACAGAATAAGGAGTGAGACAATGTCCGGTAAAGGCGGGAAAATCATAGGGATTGACCTGGGAACGACGAATTCGGTCGTAGCGGTGATGGAGGGGAACGATCCTATCGTGATAGCCAACGCGGAAGGGGCGCGCACAACGCCCTCGGTGGTTGGCTTTTCAAAATCGGGCGAACGCCTTGTTGGCGCCGCTGCGAAGCGACAGGGAGTCACAAACTCACAGCAAACCGTCTATTCGATCAAGCGTTTTATGGGACGGTTCCATGATGAGGTGAATGAGGAGATGAAGCTAGTTCCTTATTCCGTGGTAAAAGGAGAGAATAACACGGCCCGCGTCAAGATCGGGGACAGGATCTACTCACCCCCGGAGATTTCCGCGATGATTCTTCAGAAGATGAAACAGACGGCCGAGGATTATCTCGGGACGAAGATCACCGATGCGGTGATCACGGTACCCGCGTATTTCAATGACGCTCAGCGTCAGGCGACAAAAGAGGCGGGCGAAATCGCGGGGCTAAACGTGCGCAGGATTATCAACGAGCCGACGGCAGCCGCTCTTGCCTATGGCCTTGACAAGAAGACAAAGGATTCCACAGTGGCCGTTTTCGACCTCGGCGGCGGTACTTTCGATATTTCCGTGCTCGAACTGGGAGAAGGAGTGTTCGAGGTGAAGTCCACCAACGGCGATACTCACCTCGGCGGCGACAACTTTGACCAGCGACTCATCGACTACATTGCCGATGAATTCCGGAAACAGGAGAGCATCGACCTTCGGAAAGATCCCATGGCGCTGCAACGGCTCAGAGAGGCCTCAGAAAAGGCCAAAATGGAGCTTTCCCAGCTGGCCCAGACCGAGGTCAACCTGCCATTCATTACTGCAACGGCGGATGGCCCAAAACACCTGAATTTGAGCATTACCAGGGCGAAATTCGAGCAGCTGGTTGAGGATTTGATCCAACGCTGCGTTCCGCCGGTGGAAAAGGCCCTGAGGGATGCGGGCGTCACCCCGAGAGAAATCGATGAAGTGATCCTTGTCGGCGGAATGACCCGCATACCGCGGGTTCAGCACCTCGTGAAGGAGATTTTCGGCAAAGAAGGGCACAAAGGAGTCAACCCGGACGAAGTCGTCGCGGTCGGTGCTGCCATTCAGGGCGGCGTTCTGGCGGGAGACGTGACGGATGTTCTCCTTCTCGATGTCACGCCGCTTACCCTTGGGATCGAGACTCTTGGCGGCGTCATGACAACCATGATACAGGCGAATACCACAATTCCGACGCGGAAGAGCGAGATTTTCTCAACGGCTTCCGACAGCCAGCCTTCGGTTGAGATCAACGTCCTCCAGGGAGAACGGCCGATGGCAATTGATAACAGGACGCTGGGCCGGTTCCATCTTGACGGAATCCCGCCTGCTCCGCGCGGCGTTCCTCAGATTGAGGTTACATTCGATATCGACGCGAACGGAATTCTGCATGCCACCGCGAAGGACAAAGCCACAAACAAGGAGCAATCGATTCGCATCACTTCATCCAGCGGTCTCAGCAAGGATGAGATCGAGAAGATGAAGAAGGACGCCCAGGCCCATGCGGCGGACGACAAGAAGCGAAAGGACGATATCGACACCAAGAACCAGGCGGACAATCTCATATTCCAGACGAGAAAACAGCTGAAGGATCTTGGCGAAAAGATGGGAAGCGACACAAAAACCAAGGTTGAAGAAGCGGCCAACTCGCTTGAAGAGGCGATCAAGAGCGGTTCCGTTTCCGACATCAAGGCGAAGATGGAAGTGCTCAACAACGCATGGAACGAGGCCTCGACTAAGATGTACGAATCGGCGAAGAGTGCCCAGGGCCAACCTGGGGCCGGACCGCAGGCCGGGCCGGGTCCCGCACCGGGCCAGGAGCAGAAAGACTCCGGCAAGAAAGTCGAGAATGCCGACTTCGAGGTAATGGACGATAAGTAGCAAGGAGAGTCACTTCAGTGAATGCAATCGGGAGGCGAGGAACTAACCTCGCCTCCGTTTTTTCCCCAAATCAGGAAGAGATCTCTGTGTATCTCTGTGACTCCTCTGTGTCACTCTGTGTAATGTTTTTTGATCTCGGAAGAGAATCGTGATGAACTTCAACAAGTTCACGATAAAATCGCAGGAAGCGGTTCAGAACGCTCAGGAAATTGCCGCAAGCTACGGCAACCAGGTTCTCGAACCGGAAC
>Ga0209002_10000442_pt1 | contig 33377 bp, 25 predicted proteins | sample Rifsed16ft2_FD_184010 | JGI IMG/M metagenome (GOLD analysis project Ga0209002, IMG submission 184010) | Soil microbial communities from Rifle, Colorado, USA - sediment 16ft 2 (version 2) | ecosystem: Environmental > Terrestrial > Deep subsurface > Rock core/Sediment | place: Rifle, Colorado...
CGGGTGAAAATAGGTTAATTCTTGCCCAGGTGAAAAGGTTTTTTTTCAATCGTCGCTATAATCATTCTCAAGCGCTGAGTCCATTCGGTTTTTGCATATCATTTCCAGTAAAGGGGAGCTACCCATGAAGGCTGAAAAACTCAAGTCGTTTAATTATGCCATCGGGATGTTCGGCACCTCGATTCCGATCAACATGTTGAAAACCTATGCCGCCATCTACTATGTAGACCGGCTGGGCCTTACAACCGTGCAATTGGCTTCGATATTATTCATCTACACCATCATCGACGCAATCGACAACCCCATTTACGGCTTTCTCTCGGATCGCACCCGCTCGCGTTGGGGTCGCCGCCGCCCATGGTTGGTAATCGGTACACCGCTGCTGGTCTTGTTCTTCATTGCCTTCTACTCCACTCCGGCATTCCTGGCAGGCAACAGCCTGTTTGCCTATGCCATGCTGTTTTACATACTTACCGGCACGCTGGATTCGGTCATCAATGCCAATTACGGCGCGCTCTTCCCGGAATTGTTCCGCACAGATGCCGCTCGCGCATCCACCAACGCCCTGCGTCAGGCATTCCAGTTGGTGGCGATGATCATCAGTATTGCGCTCACGCCTGTTGTCACCAGCGCCATTGGCTTTATGGCAACGGCGATCATTTACGGCCTGTTAGGCGGTGCAGTCATTCTTTACATGGCTTTTACTGCCAAAGAAGTTGAGGTCCAGGTTGAGGAGAAAAAGCCTGCTCTGTGGAGTAGTCTCAAAGACCTCTTTACCAACCGCAACTTCTGGATGGCAGGTTTCACCAACGCTTTCTACAGCGCAGCCATGTCTTTAGTGTTGGCTTCCCTGCCGTTTTTCGCCAAATACACGCTACAAATTCAAGACGCACAACAGACGATCCTCTTCGCCTCGGTACTGATCATTGCCATCGGTTGCGTGGCAGTCTGGGCGCGATTTGTCCGTAAATACACCGTCATCCCCATCTGGCGGGTGGCGTTGGTAGCGCTGGGATTAGCATTCATACCGCTTTATTTTGCCAACTCGCTGGCTACCGCGGTGGTCGGCAGCGCGCTGGTCGGCTTTGGTTTCGCCGGCGTAATCACCACCATGGACTTAATCGGCGCGAAGGTGATGGACGAAGATACACGCAAATATAACCTGCGCCGCGAAGGGATCATTTCCAACGCACTGGGTTTTATGAACCGTCTCAACGGAGTGTTCACAGGGGCCGCCTTCCTGTTAGTGAATAGACTATTTGGCTTTGTTAGCGGCAACAATCCCGGTCCCGACCCTGCCAATGCCTCGCGTTTTCTATTGACCGTGTTCCCGTTGGTATTGATGGTGATCAGTTTTGGTTTCTCATGGTTGATCAAATTCCAGAAGGACGAAAAACCGCCCGAATTGGTCATAGCTGCGACTGAAGTTGGCGGGGATTAAGGGGGAGAAATGGCACTCGTACATATTGATCACCTGCCAGAGACGGTCAAGGTCATTCTGCCGCTCAACATCATTCTTCCTGACCCCGGGCAGATGAACGACATCCCGGTCAGTCAACGCAAAGTGCTCTATCTGTTGCACGGCTTGAGTGATGACGCCAGTGCCTGGCAGCGCTTCTCCCCCATTGAGATTCTAGCCAGGCGATATGGACTGGTGGTGGTGATGCCGTCGGTTGGGCGCAGTTTCTACGCCGATCTGCCAAATGGTCAGCAATTTTTCACCTACCTGACCCAGGAACTGCCGCAATATCTGCAGGATGTTTTTGGCATTCTGCCGCGCCGCGATAATACGATGATCGCCGGCCTCTCCATGGGCGGGTACGGCGCTTTCAAAGCCGCCTTCGCCTACCCGGATCGTTATTTTGCCGCTGCCAGTTTTTCCGGAGTACTATCGCTTGCGATTATCGGAAATAACCCGGATGACCCACGGATGCCGGAGTTTCGCACCGTTTTTGGCGATCTGACCCAATTGGCAGGCAGCGAGCATGACCCAAATACCTGGTTGCGACGCGCCGCAGCCAATCCTGCTTCCCTGCCGCGTTTGTTTGTCACCACGGGCCGCCAGGAAGATTTATACCCGCTCAATTTGCAATTCATGGCTGCCTGCCAGAAATTGGGCATCCCGTTGGACTACCACGAGGAAGATGGGCTGCATGATTGGTTTAACTGGAACCGGCAAATTGAACGCTTCCTTGCCAAAGTTCTCGAACCGCTGCCAGCCTGACCGATTGGAGAAAAATGCAGCACATTGCTAATTTTGATATCCATATACACCCAGAACAGCAGGGCAGCTATTTCACCATACCTTTCGTGGTCCCGGATAATTTCGAGTGGGAGCTATTGACGCTCAAATATGACTACGGACGAAGAGCCGCCGAGCAGAAATTCATCGAAAGCGGTGAGTGGATCGACCATTCCGAGCAGAATATCATTGATCTCGGTCTGATCGGTCCGGATGGTGTTCAGGTGGGTGCCTCTGGTTCGGACAAGACCGAAATCACCGTCAGCGAGGAGTATGCCACGCCTGGTTACCGGCCTTGTTGCATCGTCCCTGGTGAGTGGCAGGTGATCGTGGGAGCTTATAAAGTCGAGCCGGATGGTGTCGCGGTCTATTACAACCTATCGCTGGAGGGTAAAAGCCGGCGGCTGCTCAAAGGCGATCTGCATGCGCATACCCTGGCATCCGATGGGGTTCACACGTTGGAGGAGCTGGCCTTCAAGGCTAAACGCAATGGATTGGATTTTGTGGCTGTCACCGATCACAACCAGCTGGTTGCCAAAGATAACCTGCCGCGTTTGCCGGGGGTAACGATGATTCCCGGGGTCGAATGGACGCACTTCAAAGGCCATGCCAATTTCCTGGGCGTTGATCAACCCTATGACGAACCCTTCATGGCCAACACGCCTACCGAAATTCAGGCTAAATTCACATCAGCTCGTCAGCATGGAGCGCTAATCAGCATCAATCACCCCTTCGAACCCATCGCGCCTTTCCAATTCGACATGGCTTCGCTGCCGTTTGATTGCATCGAGATTTGGAACGGCCCCATGCGTGAATCCAACCTGCGAGCGGTAGGCTACTGGCAGCAGCTGCTGGCTTCCGGTCAGAAGATCCCGGCCTGCGGCGGCAGCGATTACCACCGCGATACGCCGTTTATTTTCCTGGGCGGGCCAACCATGGGCGTGTACGCTGAATCAAATGGTGCCAGTGACATCCTGGCAGCTGTCCGCGCCGGGCACAGTTTCATCACCTTTGCCCCGAACGGTCCAAGCATCGAGGTTACCGCTGGCGAGGCTATCCTGGGTGACACGGTGCCCTGGGCAGAGATTAAATCGATTCAGATCAACGGATTGGGCATGCTTTCCGGCGATGTGCTGCGGGTGGCGACTGCCACAGGCAGCGAAACGCTGTTCACCATGCCTGCGGACGGCGATATTGACCTGACCTATCCAATGACTGCGCCTGGCTTCGCCAGAGTCGAAATTCTACGGGCGTTCCTGCCCGGTCTCCCCATGCTGCCCGCGCTGATCTCCAACCCGATTTACTTCGACGCTTAGTTTCTATTCGTGGTCGGAGAACTGGCGAGCATACAACTGCGCGTACAACTTGCCCTGCTGCAGCAGTTCGGCATGGGTGCCCTGCTCGACGATTCGACCCTGGTCCAGCACGTAAATCCAGTTGGCGTTGCGCACGGTACTCAAGCGGTGGGCAATCACGATCGCCGTGCGTCCGTGCAGCAAGTGCTCCAACGCCTTTTGGATGGCGACTTCAGTCACGGTGTCGATGTTGGCAGTGGCTTCATCCAGGATTAGAATTCGGGGTTTGGCTAAAATGGCGCGTGCGATGCTGATCAATTGCCGCTGCCCTACCGACAGGTTAACCCCGCCCTCCTGCACTTTGGTCAGGTAGCCTTCCGGAGAGGCTGCAATGAATTCATGGGCATTAGCTAGACGCGCGGCTTCCTCCACCTCGGCATGAGTGGCGTCCGGTTTGTGATAGCGGATATTTTCTTCCAGCGTGCGCGGAAAGAGAAACGGTTCCTGTGATACCACGCACACCTGCCGGCGCAGGGAGGCCTGCGTCACCGTGCGGATGTCGAGGTCATCGATGCAGATTGCACCGGATTGAATTTCATAAAAGCGGGTTACCAGATTGGCAATCGACGTCTTACCCGCCCCGGTAGGACCAACCAATGCGACCGTGCTGCCGGGCTGGATGGTGAAGCTGACATCATCGATCACCACTGGAGAGTCGGGTTTATAGCGGAAAATCACGTGGTCAAACGCCACCTTGCCCTGAATAAGCGGCATCTCGCGCGCATCGGGCTGGTCTGTGATCTCCACCGGCGTGTCCAGCAGCTTGACCACCTGCTCCCCGCCCGCCATGGCAGACTGGAATGTGGTGAACAGGCGGCTGACTTCCAAAATGGGCTGGAAGAAGCGCGTCACATACGACAGGAAAGCCACCATCACGCCCAGCGTCACGGTCTCGGATAGCACAAAATGGCCGCCAAACCACAATACGATAGCCGTGGCAACGATGCCAAGGAATTCGATGGTCGGCAGGAAAATGAACGAGAGCGACATGGCATTGATGTAGGCTTTGCGGTTTTCGCGGTTAACGCGCTCAAAGCGCTCCTGCGAAGCCTTTTCCTGGGTAAAGGCCTGAATAGCGCGCATCCCGCTGATGTCCTCAGCCAGGTCGCCCACGACCGCGGCAATTTTTGAGCGTGTTTCGCGGAAGGATGCCCGGGCATAACGTGAGAAAATCCAGGTCGCCAGCACGATCAACGGCAGCACAGTGAAGGTGATCAGGGCCAGCCGGGGACTCATGGTCATCATCACAATCACAATGCCTACCAGCACCACCATATCGCCGATCAGTGTGATCACACCTTGCGACAGCAGCTCATTGATCTCTGCCACATCGTTCATCACCCGCGAAACAGTCACCCCGACAATGTGATTGTCGTGGTAACCCAGCTGCAAGCGTTGCAGATGGCGGAATAAATCGCTGCGAATTTTTGCCAGCATTTTCTGCCCAACCCATGCCAGCAAATACCGCTGTCCGCCGCTGACGAAGAATAAGAGGATAAATGCTGCCAGGATGATACCGGCGATTCGCCACAGACCGCTGGCATCTCTGGGCGTGATGTACTGGTCTATGGCGACCTTTGTCAGATACGGGGTCAACAGGGTCAACCCGGATTCGACCAGGGTTAGCACCAGCGCGATGGCCATTTTCGCCCGGTGCGGCCGCAGATAAGACAAAAGGCGCTGGATGACGTGCGGGTTATATTTACCCGTATTTTCGCGATTGGCGCTGCCATAGCGGTCCAACGCATCGCGCGGACCCATCCCCGGTGAGAAATTACCAATCGAGAAGCTCATGTCAGGGCTTCCTTACGCATCAACTGGCGGTTGTAAATCTCGCTGTACAGGTGGGATGAATTCATCAATGTCTCGTGCGTGCCGCTGGCGCTGATGCGGCCTTTTTCCATCACCATGATCACGTCGGCATTGCGCACGGTGCTCAAGCGGTGAGCAATGACAAATGTGGTGCGGCCGCGAATCAGGTTTTGAAAAGCCAACTGAATCAAATGCTCGGTTTCAGCATCCACCGAGGCAGTGGCATCATCCAGAATAAGGATTTTGGGATCCAGCAGCAAGGCGCGGGCAATCGCCAGACGCTGCCGCTGCCCGCCGGAAAGTGTCACTCCGCGCTCGCCAATGCGGGTGGCATACCCCTGCGGGCTGCGAATGATAAATTCGTGTGCCTGCGCAGCCTGGGCGGCGTTGAGAATATCTTCCTCTGTGGCGGTCTCGCTGCCAAAAGCGATGTTGTCGCGAATCGACCCGGCAAACAGGGTCGCATCCTGCATGACGATGCCGATCTGGCTGCGCAAGGAGTGCAGCGTGGCTTTACGGATGTCGCAGCCGTCCACCAGGATTCGTCCCTGGGTTGGGTCGTAAAACCGCGGGATAAGACTGATGATGGTGGATTTCCCCGAGCCTGTCGAACCCAATAAGGCTACTGTTTGTCCGGCTTTGACGCTGAAATCGATGTCGTTGAGCACCTTTTTAGCACCATAGCTGAAGGAGACATGTTCAAAAACCACATTTCCCTGCAGCTGACCGAGCGGAACCGCGCCTGGCTCGTCGCGCACCTCGGAAACGGTGTCCAATGTGTCGAAAATGCGTTCAGCGGATGAACCAGCAATGGCGACCGCTGGAATAATCATCCCCAGACGCCGCACCGGCTCGATGAGCTGCCCCAGGTAGGTGATAAAGGCAATAATTTCACCGATCGTCAATTGACCGGCAATCACCTGAGACCCGCCGTACAAAATGATCGCCACCGTTCCCATATTGGCGATCAGGAATAACAACGGCAGGTTGACAGCCTGCATCTGCGCAGATTTGGCTGAAAGGTCAAACCAGTGGTCGTTTTCATAATCAAAGCGCTCGATCTCGGCGTCTTCCTGGACGTAAGCTTTTACTTCGCGCATGCCGCGCAGGTTCTGCTCGACAGTGGTAGTCAGCCGGGCTAATTGCTTCTGCACCAGCAGCGATAACGGACGAAAGCGCGACCCGAAATGCAGTGCCCGGTAAACCAATACCGGCATGGTCGCTAATACCAGCAAACCAAGTTTCCAATCCATGACCAGGAGAATGATGGCGGTAACCACCAACAGCAGCACCCCATCCATAATCCGGATGGTGGCCCGACCGGTAAGAAAACGAATGCGTTCAACATCCTGCACCGCCCGCGAAAGCAGTTCCCCTGTCTCAGATTGATCGTGGAAGGAAAAGCTCAGCTGGGTCAGTTTCTTCTGAATGGCGTTACGCAGGTCAAAGGCCACATTTTGCGAGGCGACTTCGCTTAATGTGCCTTCGAAATAATTCAACACCCCTTTTACCAGTGTCACCCCCAGCAGCGCCAGGACTGACCAGGTCAGCACTTCTGGGCGGTTGCCTTCCACACCGGTATCGATGATCCAGCGGATAAATTGGGGAATCAGCGCATTTAACCCCAAAATTACCAACAAAGAGGCATAGGCACCCAGTGTTTGCTTCCAGTAGGGTCGTAAATAGCCGTACACCCGCCATAAAAGCTGCAGCAGCGGTTGGGTGGTTGGCTGAATTTTAGGGAGGGGGAAGGTTGTCTTTTCCGCGGTCATGGCTGGCCTGAATGCCCATTGGCATTATCCCACAAACGAGTGGGCGGAAAAACATCAAACCAGGTGACGAACCTCATGTCCAAATTCTGGATGGCAGAAATCATCCCAACGCCGTCGATTGCCCGGTCAGTAAATAATCCACTTGAATATTTGGCTCGAGCTGCTTGAAGTGTTCAGCCGCCAGTTTGACGTGGGTCAAATTCCAAAAGCTGCGCGCATTACGGCCTAACTCTTCCAGGTGCGTGATGATGATACGCGCGGGGTGAAACGCCAGGTGGAAATTGCAGAACTTGTCCAACAGTGCTGGCGCGCCAGTCACGCCCTCACGGCGACCAAGCCACAGGTGGGCAAATACGGTATCAACGCGGCCAAAATCCGGCATGGCGGACTGGTTGTAGTCCCGCGTGTCACCGGGGAACAACCAGCGTTGACCATCCACCTCGATGCGGTACCCCATTTCCGGGACGCCGTGCATCTCGCCGTCATGGGCCAGGTTAAAATGCAGCCCTTCGAAGGGTAGGATTTTGATTCCGTCCAGCTCAAATTCCTGCAAGACCAGCGGCACCAGAATATTGGCTTTGGGAATGCCGATTTCTTCCAGTGTGGCGAGCATAAACTCTGGGACCACCCAACGGATGGGCAGGTTACGCAATGACCGGATCGTATCTTTATCCAGATGGTCAGCGTGTCGGTGGGTCAACAATACAAACGACATCTTGCTCAAATCTCGAGCGGTATCCACTTCCGGGGCTGCCGGCAGGCGGGCACGCAGCGTGAAGGGATCAATAGCCCAACGAACGCCGCCGGTGCGGAATAAATAGTTGGCGGCATAGGTTAGCCACACCCGATTTTCATCGGAGTCTGCCAGCCATTCCTTGATAAGTTTAGCCCACAGAATCGGATATTCTCTGACGAGCTGCGCCCGTTTGGCTTCGATTTCCGCCTGACGCTGCTCAGTTGGATCCATGATTGTAATGCTGGTGAATAAACGCCTCAACCTCGCTGATAGGCCGGTTGAACGGACCAGGCACTTCCACCTTGAGGCTGGTCACCGCGGCTGCCCAGCGTCCGGCTTCCTGTGGCGGAAGACTGAGGCGCTTGGTAACGTAGGTTCCCAGGCAGGTGTCACCCCGCCCGCTGCGTCCGGCCATGGACTGTGAATGGAACTTATAGTGGTGGAACTTGCCATCCGCGTGAATTAAAACGCCAGCGCTGTGCGTCAAAACGATTTCTTTGGCACCCAGCGCCGCGTAGAATACCGCAGCTTTTTCGAGATCTGTTTCACCGGTCAAAAATTCGGCTTCGACTGCATCCGATTTCAAGACATCCAGTTTGCTCAACACCCGACCCATGTCTTCCCAGGGTTCGTAAATCAGGGCTTCGCCGCGCAGGACTCGCACAAATCCCTGGACATCGGTTGCCAGGACCACGCCTTCCCGTTTGCGCATCATCTCAAAGAATTCCGGCTCAACCTCGCCACGGATGCTGGGGCTGACGACAATGGCTTTGGCGGTCAGGTCGTCCAGATGGTCCGCCTTGATCGTCCCACCAGTGGCTTTGACATACAAATTCCGCCGGTCAACGTCATAGGTTTTATACTCCAGCGTCATCAGGGTAGAGTCTGGCGAGTACACCGGATAACAATCGATCCCGTCAGCGCGGATATTATTGACAACGTGCTCATCCGCCGGTGAAAGCCGGGTCACAACTGCCGCCTTGATTCCCAGGCGCGCTCCGGCATGAGCGGCGTAATTCATCCCGCCGCCATCCACGTAGCGTGTGCCATCCGGGGTGATGATGGTGTCCTTGGTGTAGTTGCCAGCAAAAATGATGTCGTAATGCTTCGATGATTGTTGCATATGAACCCTTCTAGAATAATCGGATAATCGCCGGGAAGGCGCTGCTGATCAGCCAGTATAAACCCGCCGCAAGCAAGGCTGTGGCGGGAATGGTAATCAGCCAGGCAGAAAGAATCTCGCCAGCTACGCCCCAGCGAACCTTGCTCACACGATCTGCGGCGCCAACCCCCATAATAGCTGTGCTGACCACCTGAGTGGTGCTTACCGGCCCGCCTACCAGTGAAGCCGCAAGAATAACGGCAGCGGAAGTAGCCTGGGAAGCGAATCCATGTACCGGGCGAATTTTATAGAATTTTGTCCCCAACGTGCGGATCAACTGCCAACCGCCCAATGATGTGCCGAGCGCGATGGCAGCCGCACAAATAATCACGACCCATAGGGGAACTTCAAAGCTCGAAATTTTCCCGGTAATTAACAAACCGAGCGTGATAATGCCCATGGTTTTTTGAGCATCATTGGTGCCATGGCTCAACGCCAACCCCAGCGAAGTGACAATCTGTAATCGTTTAAACAACGTATTGACTTTAGGGGTGGCCTTCCAGGACAATAAATAGATCAGGTTGGCAATAATCCATCCCGCAATAAACCCGATGATCGGCGAGGTAAAAAGTGTAATTAATACTTTATAAACACCGGCCATTTTGATCGCCTGGAATCCCGCCCCTGCAACCACCGCCCCAATGATCCCACCAATGATGGCGTGCGATGAACTGGAAGGAATTCCAAGCAGCCAGGTTAAAACATTCCACGCAATCGCGCTGAGAAGCGCAGCAATAATGACCTCAACATTGAGAAACTCGGATGCAACAATTTCATCTCCAATGGTGGTGGCTACGGCTACCCCAAAAATAAATGGTCCAACAAACTCCGCCACAGCCGTCATTGCCAGAGCGACTCTCGGTGAAATCGCCCGCGACGAAATCATGGTGGCAACGATGTTGCTTGAATCATGGACGCCGTTCAAGAAATCGAACGCAAGTGCCAGCCCGATCAGCAGGATAAGTGAAAATGGCATGGCTGGACCCTTAGGTGGATTTCACGACAATATCGGCGATGACGTTGGCGGCTTCATCACCGCGGTCGGCAGCGTTGCTCAGGTGACGGTACACCTCGCGGTACTTCATCAATTTAACCAGCTGCTTGGGGTCGTTCATCTCATGGAACATGTCTGCCAGCGCTTCGCGGTATATGCTTTCAACTCGATTTTCCAGGGCTTTGGCGCGTTGCGAGTGTTCAGAAGCAACCTGGGGGTGGTCCTGCAGACATTCGACCGCCTTGAGCAGCTCAAAGGTGGCATCGCGCAAAAGGGCACAAATTTTGACCATGAAGTCAGTCGGTTTGACCTTGAAAATCACGATCTCCGTCATGGTGCTGTAGGCGTAATCCAGAACATCATCCACTGCACGGGAAAGTGCAAAGATATCCTCTCGGTCAAACGGGGTGATGAATGTCCGGTTGAGTTCATCAATCAATATCCGGCGCGATTCGTCCGCTTCCTTTTCTTTGGCGGTCAACTGATCGGCAATCGTTTGGTCTGGTTTGGCAACATAGGCTGCCAATAAATCCATCCCTTCCAGCGTGAGCGAAGCCTGCTGATGGATGAGATGAATAAATACATTGCGGCGTTTTTGGAAAAATTTGAGCATGACAATCCTATCTGTGGATTTTCATTGGACTCCAATTAAGGAGTTCACCGGATGATGTTGACTTACTATCGGATCAGTTGAGTGAAATTCGGCCAGGGTTTGGTCTCTGGTATCTAGAAAAGGGGGGCTTGCCCGGAAAGATTGTTGATTGCCTGCACACAATCATACTGTAAATCGGCGTAAAAGTTGGTATATAAATCACCCAATAAACAAGCCTCTGGATGCAATGGGAGAATTCATAAGTTGCCAGGCAATAGTTGGCGACCAGTGTCATTGAATATTTTACTGAGAACCCCCCCGACAACCTGTTGACTTTAACCACATCCCTGTGTAAACTATATGCAGTTTATGCACACGTGTGCAGAGCCTGACAATCCCCATGACAACCACCATTAAAGATATTGCCAAGCGCACCGGAGTGTCTCACTCCACCGTTTCCCGCGCCCTGCGCGGGGATCCGCTCATTTCCGATGAGACTGCGCAGCGGATTCAACAGGCTGCTGTGGATATGGCCTACCTGCCCAGCGCTGCTGCCCGCAGCCTGAAGACCAACCGCTCGCAGGTGTTGGGGGTAATCGTCACCAGCATCGATGATCCCTTCTTCAGTGAAATCGTTTTTGGCATCGAAGAAGCTGCCCAGCAAGCGGGCTACAGCCTGTTTATCGCAGCTCCACAGCATGACCCAGCCCGCGAGGAAAAAATTGTTCAGGCAATGATGGAACACCGAACGGACGGCATCATCATCTGTTCATCCTCTTTTTCTTCAGACCAGGGACGCCAATTGTTGGAGAACGGCTTCCCGATCGTGGTTGTGAATCACCAGGGCGTGGAAAATTTTCATTATTCGATTTACCATGACGATGTGGACGGCAGCCGGCAATTGACACGCCACCTAATCCGCCAGGGGCATCGCCATATTGCTTACCTTGGCAATTCACTTTCCGGACGCACCAACCTGGACCGCCTGGACGGTTTCCAGCTGGAGATGCAAGCCGCCGGTTTAACAATACCCTCTCTATATATTCACAATGTAGCCGGAAACGGCCCGGAATTCGGTCTGGCAGGCGTAAACCATCTGCTCGGTCTGCTTCAGCCGCCAAGCGCTGTGGTTTGCTTCAATGATATGCTGGCGATAGGCGCGCTCAAGGGCTGCCAGCTAGCCGGATTGAACGTGCCGGATGATATCTCGATCACCGGTTTTGACAACATCACCTTTTCGGCCTACACCAACCCCCCGCTGACCACCTTCGATCAGCCCAAACAGTCCATTGGTTCAGAAGCTGCCCGTTTGCTGCTCGATTTGTTGAACTCCGAAAATGGCAATGGCAGTTTTGAACCCAAAGAAATCATTCTCAAAGGCCGGCTGCTAATCCGCAGCTCAGTCTCCCACCCCTCACCCTGAAGTAATTCGACTGGAAATTATTAAACCTCTCAAGGAGAAGCGAAATGGATACGATGAAAGCCCTGGTAATGAAGGATGTTGGCCGCATCGAATTTGAGAACCGGCGTGTTCCGCACGCCACCGAACCCGATGATGTGGTCATCAAAATCCATGCTGTCGGCATCTGCGGCAGCGACGTCAAAATCGTCGAAGGCAAACACCACTTCAAACCCAACACCGTGCTCGGGCACGAGTTCTGCGGCGAAATTGTCGAAGTCGGCAGCCATGTTACTCATATGAAAATCGGCGACCGCGTGGCGGTGGACAATAACATCCGCTGCGGGTTCTGCGAGTTCTGCCGCATGGGCCTTACCAGCCAGTGTGTGGACATCAAAACCAGCGCCCTGGGTGTGATGCGCGACGGCGGCTATGCCGAGTACACCATTGTGCCGGAAAAACAATGCTTCGTGCTGCCGAATGATATTGACGACGTCCTCGGCACCCAGGTGGAAACACTGGCAACCGTGGTCAACGGCATGAACACCCTGCAAATGCTGCCCTATGACTATGTGATGGTGCTGGGTTTTGGCCCCATCGGCTACCTGTACGCGCAATTCGCCAAAAACATAGCCGCCAAAGTGGCCGTCACCGAAATTGACCCCTTCCGCATCGAGGTTGCCAAACAATGCGGTTTGACTGTCTGGAACCCGAAAGAAGTCAACGTGGTTGAAAAGATCACGGAGTTCACCTACGGCAAGAAAGCGGATATCGTCATTGAAGCCACTGGCAATGCCATGGCGCAGGCGCTGCAGTGCGTCACCCCTGGCGGTAAAGTCCTGCCCTTTGGCATGGATTCCAGTGTCACCATTGATGTGGTCCCCAATGAACTGACGCGCTGGGCTACGAAAATTCTTGGAACGTATCTTGGCCAAAACACCATGGTGCCTTCGATTCGCATCTTCCGCGAAAACCGCTTGAACATGGTGCCCTTCTTCACTAAGGTGATTTCACTGGATGAAGGTATTCAGGCCTTTGAGTACCTCGGGCTGGACATCAAAACTCTGCAGCATATCCCGAAGCAGGCCATGAAGATCGTGATGAAGCCGTAACGACCTGCGGCAAATCCTGCTCTTCTCACCTCGTCAACTAAGATCGGAGCAAATCTCTTGACTCGTAAAGTAAACATCGCTGTAATCGGCACCGGCCGCATGGGCAGCGTTCATGTCAAAAATATAAACCGTCAAATCCCCCAGGCCAACCTGGTCGCCCTGTGCGACCTGCGTTTGGAAGTGGCACAGGCTCTGGCAGATGAACTGGGCATCGATCGGGTGGTTCGTGACTATCATGAACTGCTGTCCGATCCGAACATTGAAGCCGTATTAATCGCTACCAACACCGAAACCCATCCGATGATCATCAAAGATGCAGCTGCGGCTGGCAAACACATCTTCAGTGAAAAACCGCTGGGGTTTGACCTGAAAGAGATCGATGCTGCCCTGGCTGTTGTGGATGAACACAAAGTTAAATTGCAGGTTGGCTTCAACCGCCGCTTCGACAAGAGCTATAAACGCGTCCACGACACAGTCGCTTCCGGTGAGATTGGCAAACCTTGCATCCTGCACCTGATCAGCCGCGACCCGGAACCGCCTTCCATGGAATATTTGCGCGGCTCAGGCGGCATGTTCCTCGACATGACCATCCACGACCTGGACATGATCCGCTACCAGGTCGGCGAGGTGGAGGAACTGTACGCCATCGGCAATGTGTTGATCGCGCCGGAGATGAAAGAATTCGGCGATCTGGACACCACCCTGATCACTCTAAAGTTCGCCAACGGCGCTCTGGGCACCATCGACAACAGCCGGCAAGCGGTATTCGGCTATGACCAACGCCTCGAAGTGCTATGCAGTGACGGCGTTGCCATGGCCAACAATGAAACCGAAACCACCTTCTATAAAGGCGACCGCGGCGGCTTCCACAGCTCGAAACTGCCCTACTTCTTCATGCAGCGTTACGCCCCCTGTTATGTAGAGGAAGTGCGCCAGTTCATTGAAAGTGTGGCTGAAGACAAACCGGTTGCCGTCAGCGGCTACGATGCGCGTATGGCCAATGTGTTGGCCATGGCTGCTCAGAAATCGGTGCTTGAAAAGCGCCCGGTCAAGATCAGCGAGATTGGATAACGAAGGATTCGTCCATGAAACTTGGATTTCACGGCGCCACCACCATGACCTCCGACTTGGTCACTGACCTCTCGGTCAGCGCTCAGGCCGGCTTCCACTATTTGGAAGTCTGGGCGGAGAAAGTGGACCGCTATCTGGTGGACCATTCCCTGGCGGACCTGCAAGGTCTGTTCGAACACTACAAAATCACCCCGCTGGCGCTGGATGCCATTGTGTTCATCGCTTTTCGCGGCGAAGAATATGCCCAGATTCAGGCCCGTACGCTGGAATTGAGCAAAATCGCCCAGGCCATCGGCTGCCCGGCCATCGCGGTGGTCGCCAGTCCGCTGCCCAACCGCGACATCACCTGGGACGAAATCGTCGCCGAGTATGTCCGCGTATTGCGCGATATGAGCGATATCGCCCGTCCGTACGGCGTCAAACTGGCCTTTGAATTTCTCGGCTTCGGCTGGACCTCGGTGCGAACGCCGCGCGGCGCCTACGAAATTGTCCTCAAAGTGGATCGGGATAACATCGGCATGGTGATCGATGCTGCCCATTTTTACGGCGGCGGCGGACTGCTTTCCGAGCTGGATGACCTGGATGCCGCGAAAATTTTCGCATTCCACCTGGATGACCTGGAGGATGCCCCCAAAGAGGCTTTCTCCGACAGCATCCGTATCCTGCCCGGTGAAGGCGTGGTTCCGCTGAACGACATCTGCCTGAAGTTAAAGCACCTCGGCTACGACGGTCACTGCTCCATTGAGTTGTTTCGCCCCGAGTACTGGCAGCACGATCCACTGGAAGTAGCCCGCAAAGCCCACGGCGCAGCGGTAACCATCCTCTCTCCCCATTTCCCTCTGCAATAACGGCTCATCACAGGTAAAACCTTGGCATTGTCCGCAACCCTCACCCGACTCGACGAAAGCGACTATCTCAACTGCATCCGCTGCGGTTTATGTCTGGCCGTATGCCCGACCTATCGGGTGTACAAGAGCGAAACTGCTTCCCCGCGCGGACGGGTGGCGCTGGCGCGCAAAGGGTTGGAAGGCGACCTGGAATTGAGCCCCAATATGGCCGAACAAATGTATGCCTGCCTGGACTGTTTGGCCTGCAATGACATCTGCCCGGTGGGCATCCGACCGGCTGACCTGGCAATCGAGATGCGCCAGGTTCAGGAACAAATCAATCCCGCCGGCTGGAAACAGACCCTTTTTGGCGGTCTGATCGCCCGTCCCGGTCGCATGGAAGCCGCCACTTTTCCACTGCGGGTTTATCAGTGGAGTGGTGTGCGTAAGCTGGTCTACTCGCTGAGGATTCGCCAGCTGCTGCCGCGTCAACTGCGCGATCTGGAAGGCATGCTGCCGCGCCTGCCGCGCCGCCCGCTGCGTAAGGTGCTGCCGGAAGTGACTCCCGCACAGGGCGAAAGCCAGCATAAGGTCAGTTTCTTCCTTGGCTGCGCCCAAAGCCTGATGTTTGCCGATGAATCTGCGGCGACGGTGCGGGTGTTGGCGCGCAACGGCTGCACAGTGACCACCCCCAAAGACACGGTGTGCTGCGGCATGCCGGCTGCCGGTTACGGCCGCCTGGATTTACTCAAAGATCACGCCCGCTTCAACATCGACCTCTTTGAAAAAACTAACCCAGACGTGATCGTCACCGATTGCGCCACCTGCGGTTCAAAGCTAAAGGAGTACGGTGAAATTCTCGCCGATGAACCTGAATGGGCTGAACGGGCTGCCGCTTTCAGTGCCAAGGTGCGCGATATCAGCGAATTTTTGATGTCGATCCCGTTGGAAAAACCGTCCGGGCGGCTGGATGCGCGCGTCACCTACCATGACCCGTGCCACCTGCGCCGTGCCCAGAAGGTTTGGAAACAGCCGCGTACTTTGCTGCAGCTGATCGACGGCATCGACTTTGTCGAGTTACCTGAATCTGACTGGTGCTGCGGTTCTGCTGGCAGCCAGTTGATCACCCACTATGAAACCTCCACCGCTGTACTCGACCGCAAGATGGACAACTTGAAATCCACCGGCGCTGAAATGATCGCATCCGGCTGCCCGGGCTGCCAGATGCAGCTGACCACCGGTATCAAGCGCAGTCAGCTGGATGTGAAAGTGGTGCATCCGATCGTTTTGCTGGATCAAGCCTATGCCAACGGAAAGAAATCCCAATGAACTCGACTTTTATCGCTGAACTCGTCAAAAGCGTTGGCAAAGAAGGGGTGTTAACCTCACCCGAAGACCTGGCGGTATACAGCTACGATGGCACCTTTGAGGAACACTGCCCGGATGTAGTAGTGCTGCCAACCTCTACCGAGCAGGTCAGCCAGGTGCTGCAGCTGGCAGCCCGCGAGCGCATCCCGGTGGTCACGCGCGGCATGGCTTCCGGCCTGGCAGCTGCCTCAGTCCCCTTCAGTGGCGGGATTGTGTTATGTCTGACCCGCATGGACCGCATCCTGGAAATTGACCAGGAAAATGCCATCGCACACGTCGAAGCCGGCATCATCACCGCCATCCTGCAGGCTGAGGTGGAAAAGGTTGGGTTGTTCTACCCGCCCGATCCTTCCAGCATCCGGCACTCGACCATTGGCGGAAACATCGCCTGTAATGCCGGCGGGCCGCGCTGTCTAAAATATGGCGTCACTGGTGATTACGTCCTCGGATTGACGGTGGTGTTGGCGGACGGCCAAATTCTCAAGACCGGCGGCAAAGTGATCAAGGACGTGGTCGGGTATGACCTGACCGCCCTGTTCACCGGCTCTGAAGGCACCCTGGGTGTGATCACCGAGGCTTTCCTGCGGTTGACAGCCAAACCAAAATTCGCGCATACCGCCCTGGTCGAGTTCAATTCCATTGCGGAAGCCAGCCAGACAGTCAACGCTATTCTGACCGCCGGAATCGTGCCTGCCACCCTGGAGTTGATGGATCAGACCGCCATCGCCTGCATCGAAGAAGCTATGAACCTCGGTTTGCCAGTGGATGCTGAAGCGATTCTACTGGTCGAAACCGACGGACAGGAAGAGTCGACTGTCCTGCGTGAAATCGAAACTGCAGCCGAAATTTGCCGGCAGCAGGGCGCGCGCAAGGTCACGGTAGCAAAAGACGAGACCGAACGAGCGGCTCTGTGGAAAGCGCGCCGCTCGGTGGCACCGGCTCTGGCGCGCCGTGCACCCAATAAACTGGGAGAAGATATTACCGTACCGCGCAGCGCGATCCCGGAAGCGGTACGCCGCCTGAAAGCGGTCAGCGCTAAATATGGGCTGCCCATCGTCATATTTGGGCACGCCGGCGACGGCAATTTGCACCCCAATATCCTGTTCGACAAGCGCGACCCGGCGCAATGGGCTAAAGTCGAACAGATGGTGGCGGAAGAATTCGACATCGCGCTCGAATTAGGCGGCACCCTGTCCGGCGAGCACGGGGTTGGCACGCTGAAACGCCCCTACATGCAGCGCGCCCTGGGATCAGCCTCTGTCGCACTGCAAAAAAGCATCAAGCAGGTTTTTGATCCGTTGAACATTCTCAATCCCGGCAAAGTCCTGCCGGACTGAGCCTAACGCAATCATTTCTCAACCCATTTTGGTAAAGGAGATAACATGAGCGACATAAGAGTACCCAAAGGTTACCTGGCTACCGACCAGCCAGACCTGTTCTTCGAAGATAATGGCGTCGGACGGATGAAAAAGGAAGTCTGGGAATCCAGCGACGAGCAAATCGATGCCATCCTGGCAGATTACGGTGTACCTTCTCCAGTGGAGTGGGGCAAACCCGGTTCCTACATCCAAACCACCACCCGCTGGCAGGTGGAAGCCAACCGCAAGAAGAATGATGTGGTTTTCATCCCCGTCGGCTGCACCGAATTACACGGCCAGCACCTGCCAAGCGCTGCCGATACCCTGTACGTCAGTGCCATCTGCGAAGGCGTGCGCCGTTTCACCGCTAAACGCGGCGCCCCGGTCAACCTGGCGCTGCCGCCTTTGAACTACGGCGGGCACCCCTTCCATCACCTGGGCATGCCCGGCACCGTGATTGTGCGCGAGCATGTGGTGCGCGAGATGATGATCGATGTCATGCTCGGTCTTTGGAACGACGGTTTCCGCAAGCAGTTGATCGTCAACAATCACGGTCAATTGTGGATGCTGGAATCGGCGGTGCAGGAATTTGTCAAGCGTTACCAGCTGCCCGGCATCTTCCGCGTCATCGACTGGCACCGCGGCGTGCGCGAGTTCTTCCGCCCGGTGGAGCGCGGCGGTCAGATGGACACCAACTTCGTCCACGCGGATGAGTCCGAGACCTCGCTCAGCCTGCTGCTGCACCCCGAGATGGTGGATATGAACTACGCGGTAGACACCGAAGGCATGTCCTACCTCCCCGAGGGTCACTTTGACAAATCGGTTGATCCGTTTGGGCGTCCCAGCCGCTGGTCGGAAGGCGAAGGTCACTTCGCCATTGAAATCGCCGCCACACCGGAAGGCGTGGTCGGCAAGGCTAAATCCGGTACCGCACAGAAGGGCAAACGCCCCATGGCAGCCATTCTGAAGTACCTGACGTTATGGCATGATGACGTTCTGGAAGCCTTCCCTGCCGGGAAAGTTCCGCCGGTAGAAGAGGTCACACTGCGCACCGAAGCTGAAATGGAACCTTATCTGCGCGAACCACTCAGCCCGGGCTGGAAGCCAGTTTACGGAATTCCTCGAATCGGTCAGGGTACCGAAGTTTAATTTATTCCACTAAAAATGTTTCACGAGGAGAGTAAATATGAAGGGCAAAATGGAAGGCGTTACCCTGGTCGCGGACTGGGATCCAAAACCAGGCTTTAAGTTAGGTAAAAAAGATATCGAAGGCCGCCAAACCTATCTTGGCAGTCTGGTATGGCGTAATCCGCGTTTTGAAATACGCGAATATGACATTCCCACCCCCGGCGATGATGAAGTTTTGCTTGAAGTTAAAGCCTGCGGCATCTGCGGCTCTGATGTTCACATGGCACAGGCTGATAAAGACGGCTACATCTTCTACCCAGGCCTGACCGGCTTCCCCAGCATCCTCGGACATGAGCTGTCTGGCGTCGTGGTTGAATGGGGCAAGAAAGCTTACGACAAAAACACCAACAAACCTTTCAAAGGCGGCGAGGCTGTCACCACGGAGGAGATGCTGTGGTGCGGTAACTGCAAACCCTGTGCCGATGGCTGGCCTAACCACTGCGAGCGCCTGGACGAAATTGGCTTTAATGTCAATGGAGCCTATACCAAGTACATCGTGGTCCCGGCGCGCACTTTGTGGAGCCTGGATCCATTGCGTTCGGTCTATAAAAACGAGCAGGATCTGTTTGTGGCCGGCAGTATTTGCGAACCGACCTCGGTAGCCTACAACGCGGTGATCGAGCGCGGCGGCGGTATCCGCCCTGGAGATCGAGTGGTGATCCTTGGTGCCGGGCCGGTAGGCCTGGCAGCCTGCGCCATTTTAAAACACGCGGGAGCTTCTAAAGTCATCATTTCCGAAACACAAGAGAACCGCGCAAAAATGGCCCTTCAGATGGGCGCGGATTACCACGTCAATCCCATGAAGGAAGACTTTGCCGACCGCGTGCTCGAAATCACAAACGGCATGGGCGCCGATTTGTTCATGGAAGCCACCGGTCTGCCGGAAGTGGTTTATCCAGGCATCGAACGCGTCATCTGGGAAGGCCGCACACTCAATAGCAAGGTGGTTGTGACTGCCCGCGCCGAGGCCAAGATGCCGGTAACCGGTGAAGTGCTGCAGGTGCGCCGCGCGCAGATCATCGGCGCGCAGGGTCATTCCGGTCATGGCACCTTCCCGCGGGTCATCGAATGCATGGCCGACGGCATGGACATGACCAAAATGAGCACCAAAAAAATCAGCCTGCACGAACTGCCGGAAAACGTCATCAAACTGCAAACCGACCGTTCCGAAGCTAAAATCACATACCTCGCATAATTCTCCCTCTCCAAAAAGGGGTCAGGTAGAGAAATCGCCTGACCCCTTTACCAAAGTTAACTTATGAACCTCTCCATCGTCCTCTCGACCCAGCAAACCCAGTTCCAGGCAGCCACACTATCTGGCTCGTTGGATGCCAACTTTGCCAAAATCGCCGAAATGGGTTATCAGGGCGTCGAACTGGCCATCCGCGACCCGCACCTGATAGATCTGGATGGTTTATCCGCGCTGGCTGATAAATACAACCTGCGCGTCCCAGCCATTGGCACGGGCCAGGCCTGGGGCGAAGAAGGTTTATCCTTCACCGACCCGGACCCGGCTGTGCGGCAAGCTGCAATCGAACGCATTCAAAGCCACATCCCGGTGGCAGCCCGCTTCGGTGCGGTTATTATCATCGGCCTGATTCGCGGTCTGGTGCGGCCTGGGATTGACCATTCGCAAGCAATGAATTGGCTGGTGGAAGCCCTGCAAGCCTGCAGCCTGGCTGCCTCCCCTGCCGGCGTGCGTCTGGCTCTCGAGCCGATTAACCGCTACGAAACCACACTGATCAATCATGCCGCCGAGGGACTGGAACTGATCGAAGCCGTCGGAGCAGACAATTTTGGACTGCTGCTGGACACGTTCCACATGAATATCGAAGAGCCGGACATTGAAGCCAGCATCCAGGCGTGCGGCAGCCGCATTTTTCACTTCCACGTGGCTGATTCCAATCGCTGGTACCCGGGCGCCGGCCACCTTGACTTTCCCCGCATCCTGAATCGGCTATACGCAACGAACTACGGTGGATTTGTTTCCGGCGAGTTCCTCCCCAAACCGGACGCCGATACCGCTGCCCGCGAAGCCATATTGCATTTGAAATCTTGCGGCTAAACTTGTTACAATCGATGCATTACACCAAAATTTCATCCGTCCAGCAAAACTGGATGGTTGAGTCCATTATTGGTTTTCATAAAGGCGGGATCTATGCATGAGATTCATTCCAGAACCCTCACGGAAGTCGATTTAAGCCAGGTGACTTGCATTTCTGGGATCGAGAGAATTCAGGCGGAGTTTCCCGCCTACCTCTCGGATGAATCCAAACTGACCTCCACCGGCTGCGATACGCTCTACCTGCCCAAAAGCGAGGAAGAGTTGGCAGCCGTCCTTCGATTTTTGAATTCGCAAGCAATTCCTGTGACCATCGCCGGCGCACGCACCGGTCTGGTTGGCGGCAGTGTGCCGCCTGGCGGTGCTTTGGTCTCGTTGGAGAACCTCAACCAGATCCAGGCAGTTTATTTTCTTCCGGAAGCGGACGAATGGCGCGTCACAGCCCAGGCCGGGGTAAGTTTGTACAGCTTGAATGAATTTCTTCAATCGCGTGAGACTCCGGCTTTAGGTGGATGGCAATTCGATATAAAAGAGAGTTTTGCGCTCTTTAAGTCTGACCATGACGCCTATTTTTACCCGCCCGACCCGACCGAAACGACAGCGTCCCTGGGCGGCACCGTCGCGACCAACGCTTCCGGAGCCCGCGCTTACCGCTACGGTTCCACCCGCACCTGGGTGCGCCGACTTCGCGTATTTTTGGCCAATGGCGAGTATCTGGACATCCCGCGCGGAAAGTATTTTGCTTCCACAAGTGGGCAGTTTATGTTTTTCACCATTGATGGACAAGCGCATTCCTTCAGCATTCCGGATTACCGTTGGCCAAAAACCAAAAACACAGCCGGATTATTCACCGCTCCGCAAATGGATTTGATCGACCTGTTCATTGGTTCCGAAGGCATCTTGGGATTGGTCACCACCATTGAGGTTGCCCTGTTAAAAAGGCAAAACAAAATTGCCATGGTCCAATTTCTTGAGTCCGACGACCAGGCAGTCAAGCTGACCACAACCTTGCGTTCGGAAATCGGGTTGGCGTTGAATTACCTGGAATATTATTCTGAAAATACGTTGAAATTATTGCGCAGCCTGCAGGGCAAGCCGGGTTACCCTGCCGGAATCCCACAAATCCCCTCGAGTGCCCGCTCCGCATTGTTTTTCGAAATGGATTATGATCCGGCATCCGAGGATCAAATGCTGCTCGTGCTCGAAGCAACCGTCAACCAGGTTGGCGCTGATCTGGCAAATTCCTGGGCTGCCACCGATACCCATGAAATGGAAGATTTCCAGCGCTTGCGCCACCTGGTGCCGGAAACCATCAATGGCATCATCGCCGAGCGCAAACGCAAGCATCCCGGCTTGCATAAACTCGGCACTGATCTGGCTGTGCCAGATGAACATTTAAGCGAGATGTGGCGGCTGTACCAGACGGAATGCGATAAAAAGGGATTCGAATGGTATGCGTTCGGTCACATCGGCAATAATCACATCCATGTCAATATTCTGCCGCGCGACATGGCGGAGCTCAAGGCTGGCAAGGAATTATTCGAACAATTTGCCCGCCATGCTGTGGAACTTGGCGGCACGGTCTCCGCTGAACACGGCATCGGCAAGCTCAAACATAATTTTTTAAAATTGATGTACTCTCCCGCGGAAGTAGACCAGATGCGCGCGGTAAAACACGCCCTGGATCCCGAAGGAATATTAAATCCAGGCGTACTCTTTTCTGAATAACTACCCCTTCACCGCTCCCGCCAGCATGCCGCGAACGAAATAACGCTGAAGGGCAAAGAACACCACCATCGGCAGCAGCATGGATAAGAAGGCCGCAGCTGTCAATAAATGCCAGCCAGCACCCAATGAAGAGACCATATTGGCGATCTGATAGGTCATCACGGGCGTGGAACTGCCCAGGAAAACCAGCGCCACCAGCAGGTCATTCCATACCCACAGGAATTGAAAGATTCCCAGTGAAGCAATTGCCGGTAGCGCCAATGGGATGGCGAGCTTGTAGAAAGCTGTCCAGTGGGAGGCACCATCCAAATACGCCGATTCAAATAAATCCCGTGGCAGTGTTCCCAGGAAATTGCGCATCAGGTAAATGGCATACGGCATGCCAAAACCGGTATGAAACAACCATACCCCAAGAAGCGTGCCGTTCAATCCCAATTGCGCATACACGCGCGAGATCGGCACCATGGTCATTTGCAGCGGCACCACTTGCAACCCCACCAGCACAGCAAACAGCAGCATCCGCCCTTTGAAATCCAGCCAGGCGAAAGCATAACCAGCCAAGGCAGCAAACAAGATGGGCAAAAAAGTCGCCGGGATGGTGACCAACAGGCTGTTAATAAACGCCCGCCCCATGCCCCGTGGATTTAAAAGGTCGGATAAATTGCAGTTAATATCCAGTGGCGGAGTCCCCGCTGCACAATCAATGGCGTAGGTGCGTGTGCCGCGATACCCCATCAGCGCATCCACGTAGTTATCCAGAGTAAGTCGTGGGCGCTTTTCCACTCCGGAAATATTTTTTAAATGCACCACAATATCAGCCGCAGTCTGGGCACTTGGAATCTCCTGACTGCCTAAGTGTGGTTGGCCGTTGACCTCTTCGCGCAAGGTACGCAAAAGAAGCACCGAACGGTCGAATTGCTTGATCAATTCCGGATTGGTTAAGTCTGCTGCAGCGATTAATTTCCCATCTTCGCCATGGCAGGAAGCACAATTTTGCGCATACTCCTTAGACCCTGTCGGAGCCTGCAAAAAAGTCCACCAGCCAGAACTTTGAATGGATTGGAGCGGCCGCAGCGAGGTGATCAACAACCCGAGGGTTGGGATTACCCAGATGAGAATCATGATTAAGATAACGATGTTTCTGGGGATGCGGGCAAAAAAAGCATTGACTTTTTCGCGGTTCATCGCATCTCCTCCTGGGCAATAAAGCGCCGTATGTTCATATAGATAAATGGAATGATGGCTATCACAAGAACGACTGCGATCGCCGTTCCACGCCCAGTGTTGAAGTTGATATACATTTCCGTGTACATACGGTTGGCAATCACATCCGTGTTGTAATTCCCACCGGTCATCACATACACAATGTCGAATTGTTTGAGCACGTTGATAACCATGGTCGTGATCACGACGATTACCGTAGGCATGATGATTGGCAGGGTAATCTTCCAGAACACATTCCATTCATTGGCGCCGTCCACCCGGGCAGCCTCGATAATTTCATCCGGAACGGATTTGAGCGATGAGGAGAGAATGGTCATGCAAAACCCGGTCCAGATCCAAATACCCACCACGATCAATGCATAGGTGCTTAAAACCGGCTGGGTCAAAAAAGACACTGGCTTGCCGCCGAGGGCCGTAATAATGCCGTTTAATATCCCAATTTGCACCTGACTGGTACCGTAATCATACATAAACCCCCAGATCACACCGGCACCGACAAATGAAATTGCCATTGGCATGAACAAAATTGATTTTGCCAGCGCCTCATTTTTGATGCCATCTACCAATTTGGCAAACAATAGCCCCAGGATCACTGTCCCAGCCACCATAAAGATGATCCATTTGACAGTGTTGCCATAGGATGACAGCCAGAACGAATCCCAGAAAGCCTTCACGGATCCGGTGGAAAACTCCGCTGTCAAAGCATAACGGTAGTTTTCAAAGATACCCCAACAAGCCCGACCTTCGGTGCAGGTGGTCGCCACGGGGGCAGTCCCGTTTCGGTTCAAAAAACTCAATTGAACTGTGGTGAACATCGGATAGACAATGAAGAAGAACATAACAATCAACGCCGGCGCAAGGTAATAGAACGGCGCCAGTTTGCCTTGCTGCATTATTCTTGGGGCCGGTCGACCAGCCATGTTTTCCTCCTCCGCCTGTGGGTGAAGATCTCCCGCCTGCATCCAACCTGCAATGAGAAGAGCAGAGGCGGGGTGAACCGCCTCTGCCTGTGTTACTTTATGGGTCTATTATTTGCCAAGCGCTTCCGCCTGGGCTGCGGCAACGGTTGTTAGTATAGAATCCAGGTCACCGCCGTTCACATAATCGGTGATCGCGTTGAATTCAGCACTGCCGAAGCCGCCTGGGATGGAATCACCGATATCCGGGGTGAATCCCTTCGCGGCATAGAAGGCTTCTGCCTTCTTGACCAAAGAAGGTTCGGTGTAATTACCTGCTCCAGCCTTGTTTGGCGAAAGGTCAAAACCAGCCGCCGCCCAGCCCTGACCGCCTGTCTCGGAAGACAGGAAGCTGACCAGAGCCTTGACCGCCGGCTTATCACTGAAGGCCATCATCCAGTCTGAACCACCTTGCATCCCCTGAGCACCGGGCACCACGAAGAAGTCAAAATCGGTGCCGTACACCAGCGAAGGATATTGCTTGGTGATCTCGCCGCCCGCAAAACCGGACTGCTTGACCATGAAAGCTTCGGGGGGATCCGAGAAGACCTTCAAGACCGCGGGAACGAAGCCGGTAGAAAGCGTTCCCTCCGCACCAGAGACGGTGTATTTTGGATCCATCGCCCAGGGACCATAGGTCTCGTAGGCTTGTTTTACACCTGGATCATCATAGGGCACCGTTCCATTGATAATATTCATCACGTATTCTGGACCCTGTTGGACCAGTAATATATCCTGAATAAAGTCGGAACCAGTCCAGCCGGTGGCGTCACCCGACTCAAAGCCCATTGACCAGGGAACGTTGCCATCTGCGACCATCTTCTCCACCAGAGCCACCAGTTCATCCCAGGTGGTTGGTACAGTATAGCCAGCTGCCTCAAAGTTAACCGGACTATACCAGATGATGGTCTTGATGTCGGATTTGACCGGCAAGCCCAGCCAGACTCCATCAATCACACCAGGGTCAATGGCTCCGGGGATGTACGCATCCTTGACTGCACCCAGGGAATCCATGGGTTTGAGTAAATCTTTGTACTGCGTCAACTGGGTCACATTCCAGAAGGCGATATCCGGAGGCGTTCCGGCTTGAACCCGGGTATCCAACAGCGCTTGGTCGCGCGTTGATTCCGGTTTGAAGACGATACCGCAGGTATCTGCGAGCGGCTTAACGATTTGGTTAAAGCGCTCTTCTTCCTGACCGGCCCATTGATACAACAGTGTAACTTCATCACCAGCCATGGCGCCCATGCACATATCCGAAACTGGCACGTCGGTTGGGACAGCGCCCGTGGGTTCTGTAGTAGGCGTCGCAGCAGGGGTGCCGCAAGCTGCCGCAAAGAGCACAAGGATGGTCATCACGGCAATAATTTTCCAGTACTTAAACATCTTATCCTCCTAATTGATTCAGTGAACGGACTTTAATCGTTTCCATCATTCCTGGTTTCAGTTGCAACCACCTCCTTTCTAATTGCTGTTGAGTGGGGCTGACACAAAAATCCGCATAAACACGATCAATATCCAAACGTCGTGATTGCAGGCTAAGAAAAATGGCTCCGGATCATTCTCGAATATTTTTGCTCATTTCACAGTGCTCGATGGGATGTGGTCGATATGAGAAAATAATAAAATGATGCATAAGGCAACCCGGGCAAAACCAAGGCGGCGATCCAAATTCCAACTATTTATGTGTTTCCGGGCAGTACAATAAAATTTCACGCCTAAAAATTATACAGTCTTTTAGTAATAATTTCAATAAATGGCCTATTTTTCGTGCCAGGAATATTTACCTTTCGTTGGAAATGCAACGAATATCCATAGCATCATCCGTATTCTAAAATTTGGCTTCTCAATTTGGTGTTTTATTTGATACTGAATACAATAATCGTAGCTGGGTAGGGGATACAACCTAATATTTATTCGTTTCCGAGCAAGAATCTAGCGGTAGCACCGCCAATGCAGGGGTGAACATGAAAACTGGCCTCCTCCGAAGGTTGTTTTTCGACGAAGATATCGACTCATTTACCAAAGACCGGTATCGTCAGGTTTTACGGCTGTTGATATTCTCCACTATCGTCATTTTTAGTGTGGAAACATTCTTAATGGTGCTTCTGGAATTGATCATCAATATTGATGAGCCGCTAGTGTGGTTTATCGATGGGTTGCTGCTGGTTGTGCTCCTATTTCCCCTCAATTTTATCTTTGTCGTCCGGCCGATGATGCGGCAGATTGAGGAACAAGGTCGGACAAATCTTGAATTAGCCAATACCAATGAAATTCTGGAACGGTTCTATACCATCGACGATGTATTCATTGCCTACCTTGACGCTGACTTCAATTTCATTCGTGTCAATACCACTTATGCCAGAGCAGATGGGCACGAACCTGAATATTACGTCGGTAAAAATCATTTCATTTTGTTCCCGAATGAAGAAAATCAGAAAATCTTTGAGGAAGTAGTAGCAACCGGGCATACTTTTCGGGTCACAGAAAGACCGTTTGAATATGCGGAGAATCCCGAACGCGGGATCACCTACTGGGATTGGACGCTCATGCCGGTACGGAACCTCGAGAATAAAGTATCTGGGGTGATCCTTGTGCTGAATGATGTGACAGCCCATAAAAAGGCTCAGGAGGAGCTCGAAGAAAGTTGGCGCCGTTTCCATGCTGTGTTTGACCAGACCTTCCAGCAAATTGTCCTGCTCACCCCCACAGGTCGGGTGCTGGTAGCCAACCAGACCGCACTCGATTTCACAGGCTGCGGCCCGGAAGAACTCACCGGCAAGTCATTATGGGAGTTGCCATTTTGGGATCCCTCCGAATTGTCAAGCCAGAGTTTACGCCATCTCATCGAATTGGCAGCCGGGGGTACAACGGTCCGTGCGGAAAAACGCCTGTACTCCGACCGGGCTTCCTTCGCCACCATGGATATCACCATTAAACCGCTGCTCAATGACGATGGTAAGACTGTCCAGCTTATCTTTGAAGCCCGCGATATCACCCTTCACAAGGAAGCCGAAGAAGCCCTCAAACGCAGTGAATTGGAGATTAAGCGGCGCTACGAAGCCGAACTCCATGCCCACTCTCTAGCCGAGACCCTGCTCAATGCCTCGCAGGCCCTTTCCGGAACGCTGAACAGCGATACTGTGTTCGAGACCTTGCTGGATAAACTGGCCATCGTCGCCCCGTATACCAGCGCTCACCTTGAACTCCTGGAGGACGAAGAACACCTCCATGTGCGCATGACCCGCGGCGACGAAAATTGGCCACAGGAAAAGCAATTGTTCGATAGACATCTGGAAACAAATCTCCTCCCCATATTTGCTGATTTATTGGGGAAAAAGCAGGCTATTATGGTTCCGGATACGAAAGATTACAAAGGGTCGCCGTATTTCCCCGGCAGAGATGTTATTGGCAGCTGGATGGGCTTGCCATTAACCGCGGGAGAGCATACCATTGGGTTGGTCCTCCTGGAAAATGCCAGCCCCTACTCCTTTACCCCGGAAATGCTCCAATGGGCCAATGCAGTCGCCAGCCAGGCAGCCATCGCCATTCAAAATGCCTGGTTATTCGAGCAAGTGCGCGACGGTCGGGCTCACCTTCAGGCACTCTCCCGCCGCCTGGTGGAAGTTCAGGAGATGGAACGCCACTATATTGCCCGCGAATTACACGACGATGCCGGCCAGGCTTTGGCTTCGTTGATGGTCGGGTTGCGGCTGTTGGAACGGGACGGCGCTGACCGCCCGGCGGTGATCGCCCGCACTCATGAATTAAGGAACATCGCGGATGGAATTCTGGAAAATCTGCACCGTCTGGCAATCGATCTGCGCCCAGCCTCCCTCGATCATCTCGGGCTGGTGGCAGCTTTGCGGCAACATACAGAAACCATTAGCGACCAGCACAGTATTCCAGTGCAATTTGAGGTCGTCGGCGAGGTTGAACGCATCTCTGGCGATATGGAAACGGCTGTTTACCGCGTTGTGCAGGAAGCCTTGACCAATATCATTCGTCATGCCCAGGCTACCCGCATCGACGTTCTATTAAAACGGCGGGACGAAGCATTGATTGTCATAGTCGAAGATAACGGCATTGGCTTTGATCCGAAAGGTCAACACAATGGGCGTCTGGGCATGGTGGGAATGCAGGAACGCACCACCATGTTGGGTGGGACCATTACATTTGAAAGCATTCCCGGCAGCGGTACAACTGTCTTTTTGGAGGTGCCTTGGCAATCCGAATCATAATCGCCGACGATCATGGTATTCTGCGGGCTGGCTTAAAGTCGTTATTGGGCGCCGATCCAAATTTGGAAGTGGTCGGAGAAGCCAACAACGGTCTCGATACGTTGCGTCTGGTAAAGGAATTAAAACCGAACATCGCGCTCATGGATATTGGTATGCCCGGGAATGAGGGTCTGGATGCCACCCGCCAGTTAATCAGAGACTTTCCTGAAACCCGTGTAATCATCCTGACCATGCATGAAGATGGCGCCCTCCTGCAGGAAACTTTACGCGCCGGAGCTTCAGGGTACATCATCAAACGGGCTGTCGAAGCTGAATTGATCGATGCGATCTACGCTGTAAATCGTGGAATTATCTACATTCACCCGTCCTTGATGCCGTTGCTGGTTGCCCGCCCGGTCAAAGGGGATGTGACCAAGTTTTCCGACCCTGATACCCTGACCGAGCGTGAAAAAGAAATCCTCACCCTGATCGTTCAAGGCTATACCAACCGGGAAATGGGCGACACGCTTAATATTAGCGTGCGCACGGTGGAAACTCACCGCTCAAATATTATGGAAAAGCTCAATTTGCACAGCCGCGTCGATCTGGTGCGGTATGCCAAGGAACACAAATTAATTAAAGGCGATTAACCGGGGAATTACCTGGTTGGGCTTGTTGAACCAGGGCTTAAAGCCCTTCGAACTGGGTAAAAAATACGGATATGGTAGTTCATCTACCATTGTTCGTACGTATTTAGTTACCTGAAAAATCCAGAATTAGTACGGTTTTCGGGCTGTCTGCAACTCTTTATAGTAAGAGTACAGACAGCCCTATTTGTTACCGGGGGGCATACCTATGCATATTGAAACCAATCCACTCCACGATATCCCGAGCGAAACCACATTGGCTGCACGTAATCTTTATAACGTGCAGCATATTTATATTCGCATCGGTGATCAATTGGATACTATCCTTGGTCGGGTAGATGTAGAACTTTTTGATTCAACCTCGCGCCTGAACCCAACCTCTCTATCCCGCCTGGCTTTGACCAGCGCTTTTCAATTGGCCGAAGGCCTCTCCGATATCCAGGCGGCGCAATCAACCTATCAGCGTTTGGACTGGAAATATGCCCTTTGGCTTCCAGTCAAGCATCCGGGAATTTCCGAATATGAATTGTGCCGCTTCCGCCAGAGCCTGTACGACTCAGCTGATGGACAGAGGCAATTTAATATTTTGTTGGCGGAATTACGCCGGGTTGGGTTATTCCCTCGTTCAACCGCTCCGTTATTGGACACTCAGGCAGCCTTGGACCGGATTTGCCAGATCACCCGTCTGTATGCCCTGGATCTGGCCATTAAAGAAGCCCTTGGGATGCTGGTCTCATTTGCGTCCCCCTGGTTGCTGGAGCATGTTTCGCCGCACTGGTACGAACGCTATTCCACCCAGCGGGTAAACCCGGGCAAACGATTCGCCTCCGAAGATCTGGTCAATGAAGCCAACCGTCTGGGAACTGATATCTGGCATTTGCTTAAAGCCTTGCAATTGGAAGACGCCAAAGAGTGGGCTGGGAAGTCCGAAATTCAAACTCTGTCGCGTCTTTTTAATAGTCAATTTAGCCGCAAGGGGGATGAAGTGCAATGGCAACCCATTAATTGCGCAGATTGCACCTTCCACCAGCCGAAAGGAGGAGATTAGTGAACAATGTAACCGAGGTAAGCCCACAACCACAAGTCTGGTCTGCTGGAAAATCATTCCACAGGGAGTTTCGCAATCCATATATCCTTTGAAAGGGGAAATATCATGAAAAAGCAAACGATTATCAATTTATTGGTCTTGATTACTCTGGTTCTTTCTCTCTTTGCCAGCGCGCAGGTTCAGGGGCCAGTTGCAGCTGACCCCGGAACAAGTAATGGCGGGGGCAACGGCCAGACGAAAGACAAAATTACCCAAAAAGACCGCGACATGGCGGCAGCTCGGGCGCTGCAAGAAGGCGCACTGAACCCGCTGATGGTCGATACTGCGGTTATGGCGATGCCAATGCCAGGGGCTGCGCCGCATTATTTTAGCCATCCTAACTATGCCAATACATCATGGCCTGTCATCAGCGGGGCGGTAATTCCAGTCGGAAACCAGCTGATTGATCGTACCTACGCCACTGATTTTGCGGCTGGGATCTTAGTTGGCGAACTGGCTCCAGTCTTTGTGGTAATCCCCGCTGCCCTCCCGGACGGTCTGCTCCAATCCTTTGAGGTCTGGAACCAGGCAGCGCCGGGTGCCAGCCCGTTCCCATCCGCGGGGAATGTGTTCCATGCCTATGTCTTGCGGCCAACCGTTAACCCGAATGAATTTACCGTCGTGTTTGACAGCGGCCTCCTCACCATGCCAGCCTTAGCTGACCCGGCTGTCAGCGAAGTCGCCTCCTTCGGTGTGGCTAACCTGGCAGTCCAGGCTGGCGACCAGATTGCCTTCTACGGGCAAGGTGTTCCAGTGGATACCGGATCTGGGGCGGATTTCTTTAGTTATCCGGCCTCCCAACCGCTCCATGATACCAACATTGTCCTTGGAAGCGCTGATTATCCGGCCTTCCCGCAGGCGCGCACCTATTCCTTTGGTGCTCAGGTGGTCGATCTGTCCGGTCAAAACCCGGTTATCACCGGTGGTATTCGCAAATTTGTGGATACACTTCCCGGTATCGGAGCTGCAACGATCAATAAAGCCGGTCAGTACATCTCACTCGCTGTATCAGATCCTAATCTATACCTTGGTTCGGATTACTATGAAATCGCGGTGGTCGAGTACCAGAAACAATTCCATCCGGATATTCCACCAACCACGCTTCGCGGTTATGTCCAGCTTTCAACCACCGCGGTCCCCGGCCAGCAATTCCCTCTGTTCAATGTGGATGGATCGCCTATTCTAATGCCTGACGGCGTTACGCAGGCGTTGGCTGTTGAGCCGCCGCAATATCTGGGTACCGCTATCGTCGCCAACAAAGACGTCCCGGTGCGGATCAAGTTCTATAATTTGCTCCCGACCGGAGAGGGCGGCAACCTGTTCATTCCGGTGGATACCACCGTCATGGGCTCCGGTATGACCGCGATGGGGCATGAATACATGGAAGCTAATCCCGCCATGGTCGATCCCCAGAATCCTATGTGCAGCGATGTCGGAAAAGCCATGATGGTTGCCGATGGTCACTGTTTTGCTGAAAACCGCGCCACCCTCCATCTCCACGGCGGCATCAGCCCGTGGATCAGCGACGGCACGCCGCACCAGTGGATTACCCCCGCTGGTGAAAATACGGCTTACCCGCAAGGTGTGAGTGTGGTACCTGTGCCAGATATGGATGCAGCCACTGACACCTCCACTGACGGGTCGATGACCTTCTTCTATACCAACCAGCAGAGCGCCCGTCTGATGTTCTATCATGATCATGCCTGGGGTATCACCCGCCTGAATGTCTACGCTGGCGAGGCTGCTCCCTACATAATCACTGATGCCACTGAAGCTGCTTTAGGTGGTCTACTCCCGAAGACCCAAATCCCATTGGTTATTCAGGACAAGACCTTCGTACCGAACGATGCCCAGTTGATGATGCAGGATGAAACCTGGGATACCACTCGCTGGGGTGATGAAGGCGATCTGTGGATACCGCATGTGTACTCGCCGGCTCAGAATCCCGGAGATACCTCCGGTGTCAATGCCTATGGCCGCTGGGCATACGGCCCATGGTTCTGGCCTCCCACCAACAACGTAGAATACGGCCCGATCGCCAACCCATACTATGATGAAACCTGCGATCCTGACGTGATGTGGTGCGAGCCGTCGCTGATGCCTGGCGTACCTTTCGTATCAATGGGCATGGAATCCTTCAACGACACGCCGGTTGTCAACGGCACGGTCTATCCGACCCTGGATGTTGAACCAACAGCAGTCCGCTTCCGCATTCTCAACGCCGCTAATGACCGCTTCTTCAACCTGTCGCTGTACCAGGCTATCGATGCCAATGGTGTGATCTGCGATGACACCAACCTCAACCCTGCACCGGAGAGCACTGGTGTAGCCTGCACCGAAGTAGCCCTGAACCCGACAGAAGTAGCAGCGGCGTTGGAAGATCCCACCGTCTTCCCGACCCCGCTGGCTGGCACCGAAGGTCCAGACTGGATCGCCATCGGTACTGAAGGCGGCTTCTTGCCCTC
>Ga0209002_10000451_pt1 | contig 33000 bp, 37 predicted proteins | sample Rifsed16ft2_FD_184010 | JGI IMG/M metagenome (GOLD analysis project Ga0209002, IMG submission 184010) | Soil microbial communities from Rifle, Colorado, USA - sediment 16ft 2 (version 2) | ecosystem: Environmental > Terrestrial > Deep subsurface > Rock core/Sediment | place: Rifle, Colorado...
AGCTGCCATGCGGGCGCGCTCGCGGGCACGCGTTCCTTCTCCTGGACGCTCGCTACTGCGCCCGTTCCTGTCTTCGTGGCCATCTCTGGCCTCCTTTCGTCCTGAGGAAGCTGCCTCATCAGGCGTGCGAGCTTACCGCACGCGACCAAGCGCGTCCGTTCACGCTTGGTTTCGGCCTTTTCAGGCTGCGGCTGTTGCCCCAACGAGGGGCTCTGGCAGGATGGCTTGTGTGCTCGCGTAGGCGAATTCGTGTGTAGGCTGCGCGAACGTGCACGCTTGGTCGCTTGCGTGGGTACGTCCATTGCGCTTGCCTGATGGCGTCCAACGAGCGGTAGCCAGCTTGCGCTTAGACAGGGCGCGGATAAACCAGTGAGCGTTGGCCGCGTGCTCGTCCTCGCGGGTGGGTCGGTGGGTCACGCCACAGGGGGCACAAGCACCACAGGCGAAGGCTGCGCGGGCGTGCTCTCGCGGTTGCGTGCAGCCGGACCAGCGAAGCAACCGGCGAAGCTGCGTGTGGGTGAGCTTGAGCATCTCGTCCTCCTGTCTGTTCGGTCCGTCCACAGACAGTAAAACACGCCGAGGCGCGGCTGTCAATCCCTTGGGGGCTCGGTCGGCCCGTCGCGCTCGCGATTCGCGCGTTGGGCCGCGTTTATATATGCGCGTATGTGGCACGAACGCGTCCGCGTCCCGTCCCAGCCTCGACTCGCCCCAAACCAAAACGCGCCCCCTCCAGAGATGGACCGAGAGCCCCCCTCGCGGGTTTACGTGCGTACGTTCGTGGGTGTTTACGCGTTTACGTACGCACGTTCACACGCTCAGGTATACCCGCACGGGTTCACGCATCGGTCCCGCCAGTTCGCACCCCACCCCCCTATCAGCGCGATTCTCCGGTCCGCGCGGTTACAAAAAGATAATATATTAGAACACCTGTTTCAATCTGTAACTCCGGGCAAACCAGGGTGTTAGAGAGGCGTTAGACGGCCTATTGTTAGAGAGGCGTTAGAGAGGCGTTAGAGCATTGTAAGAGCTACTCTTGTAGAGTGTTAGAGAGGCGTTAGAAAGAGGGTTGTTAGAAGATTGTAAGACGGATGTATTTACCTACACGGCAGAACGCCCGTTCGGTAGTGTTAGACAGGCGTTAGAAGATTGTTAGACGCTACTCTTAGAGATTGTTAGAGAGGCGTTAGAGCACTATGCTTATCAAATTGGCCGGGGCGACCGGAGGGCAGACCTCTCTGACACCCCCCAACCTCCCTACGGGAGGGGGGTGTTAGAGGGTAGCTGCGCCCTTGTTAGACTCTACGTTGACAGCACCCCTCCGTGTGGTTTTTACTAGACCCATGATAGAGCTATCGCCACAAAAGGCTAGTGAGATGGCTAGGGGTCCTAAGCCTATTGTGGAAGCACGAACTCGGAAGGCACAGCAGAGTTTCTTGTTTTATTTCCGTCAACATGGCAACTTGACAGTGGCCTGCCAGCAGGCGAAGGTCGACCGCCGTACGCCTTACCGCTGGTATGAAAGGAATGCGCTCGGATTTCGGGCTGCATTTGATGACGCAGAGCAGGAAGCGATTGAATGGATTGAGAACGAATTGTACCGGCGTGCCGTAACGGGTGTGGAGGAGTCGGTTTACCAGGGCGGGCAGATGGTTGGGACGATTAGGAAATTTAGTGATCTTCTGTTAATATTTATGCTAAAGGCTAGGGCTCCCGCAAAATATCGGGATAAGTTCGAGGGGGCGAATCTGTTTGCGACGGGGGCGATATCAAATAACCTGCTTTTGGATAAAAATGAAGTCGCAAGTGCCATCGCGAACATGAGCGAAGAGCAGTTAAAAGAACTGGCCGAAAGAGGAAGGAAGCTCCCGCAAATAGTCGAAGGGGAGCTTGTGGTGAGTGGTCACTCAGACGGCTGAGAAACAGGCACTCGTAGACCAAGCGGCAGAGGTCTACGGGCGGGTTTTGGTTGCAAGAGAGACGACAGCAGATTTTGGGGAATTGGTAGCAGGGTGGCCCTGTGAAAAGCATCACAAGCGATGGTGCGTGGCGCTTGACGACGAAAGAATAAAGAAGATTATTATAATTGCGCCCCCCTCCGGGGCAAAAACTACGTGGGTCGGAGTAACGTACGTGGCAAGGAAGGTGGGGAAGGACCCAACGACCCACTTGGCTTATCTAACGTACAATGATGAAGTGGCGCAATCGAGGAGCGTCGCGGCGAGAGACTTAACACAAACTCCAGAATTTCGGTTGGTGTATCCGGGAGCGATAAAGGATAAGAGGAAGGGTTGGGGGGAGAAGGAGTGGTATCTCCAAAGGCCAAACAGGGGAGACCCCGACCCGACGGTAAGGGCAGCAGGATTGTTCGGAGCGGTCCTGGCCTATCACTTTAACGAATTGGTACTGGACGACCCACACGACCCGGAAGATGTGCTTAGTAAGACCATGCGCGAGCGTGCGTGGAACCGGATTGAGCGGGTTGTGCTGCCAAGGTTGAGGCCGGACGCGAGAATGGTCGTGACAGGGTTTCGGTGGGCGGAGGATGACATTCCGGGTTATTTGATGGCGCAGGGCTACCACGAGGACAATGAATGCAATGAGACTTGTGGTATTAACGGGAAGCCCGCGACGGAATGGCATGTGGTTCACACGAGAGCAATTGAAATCGACGAAAGGACAGGGGAGGAGAGGAGCTATTGGGAGGAGGAGTGGCCGGTAGCAAGGCTACAGCAGAAGAAAGTAGAAGTAGGAGCGAGCACTTTCGCCTGCCAATATCAAGGACTGCCAGCGCCGGAAGAGGGACACATCTTCAAGTGGGAAAAGACTTACAAGCGGCTACCGGCAGGCATTGAAGGAGTGGACATCGCGCTGGATACCGCATATACGGAGGGGAAAAGAAGCGACTATACAGCAGTTGCAGCTTGGGCCTACGACGGGAGGCCGAAACCTTGGAAATACCTCGTGGAGGGGATGAGGGGAAAGTGGGAGACGCCGGAAGCCTATAAAATGATAGCAATGTTCCGGCGGAAAATTCAGAGGCAATTTCCGATGTTGCCGGTCCGGGTATTAGTAAGGCAGAGGGTTGCGATTGACCTAATTGCAGCGCAACACTTGAGAGCGGCGGGTATTGATGCTGTGGCTGTAAAAATGCCTGGAGGTGGGGAAGAGATTAAAAAGGCGCTGGCGAAAATGGCCGCGCCAGAGTTTGAAAGTGGGAGGATGCTGGTGCCGGAGGACGGGGGAGTTTGGCTTGACGAGTGGCGGCACGAACACAAAATGTACCCACAGGGGCAACATGATGACTACGTTGAGACGACAATAATCATCACACAAAGGCATAAGAGTGGCGGGACGGCAGGAGTGACCAAGGTTCCCATGAAAAGGACGGAGAATAAATGGCTTGCCAACACCACTGGATAATAGAAAGTCCCAATGGCCCTGTGGCTCCAGCAATATGTAAGAATTGTGGGGCTGAGAGGGAATTTGGTAACTCTTTTATGTACGAGTCGAGTCGGGAAGAGAAGCAGTTTAAGACGCATAAAATGTCTTTAATGGTGGACCCCCAATACTATCCGAGGGGTCGTAGAACTTGGGGTTCTCGGCTTGCTTGATATAACTGCGCCCCCAACAATGAGTATGGTCGGACTCCGGAAGCTGTATGACCAGCTAAAGGAATCCCACAGGCGTAGGGCCGCGCTTGATAAGGAATTGGATGACCTTTTCTTCAACGAACATAAGGTGGAAGTGGTAGAGTCGCCAGTGTTGGGTGTGGAGCCGGAAGTTTTGAGGTTGGGGCGGGTTCCAAGCGCAATAAACCTTATTGAGGGTCTGTTTGACCAATACCCGGTCTATTCAGTGATTGCGCGGGGAACCGGCGTAAACGCGCAGAGAGAGGCAGAGAGAGTTGAAAGGGTTATAAACGCTATTGTGAAGCAGGCGGAAAGGGAGGGTCGGGAGGACACTTACGACTTAACGAAGCAAGATGTTTTCCGATTTGGACGGAGTTTCGAAACGGTGGTTAGGGCTGACCATTATTGGGATAAATACCCAGAGCCGAATCCCAATAAAAGTGATACGGCTTACAACAAAGAAACCGAAAAATATAAAGCACAAGCCCCGCTACCGATAATTATTCGGCATGTTCCTATCGCTCCTAGTGTAGATGGGATTCAAGCCCTTCCGCTTTTGGCAGGAAACCGGATGGTTAGGTTTATTCGGGTTCACGAGATGCAAGTATCGGAAATACTTGACCGGTTTGGTGTGGAAGGTCAGGGTAGAAGGCCGGAATCCTTGCTAAGCATTAGGGCGGCATTGGGCGGTGAGGGCGGATTGGAGGCCGGGGTTCCGCCGCTCTTGTTGACTGACACGCTCAAGTGTATTGAATACTTTGACCCCGTGCGGATTGTCTATGCGATTATCGACCAAAGGTATGAGGGAATCGTCCGCGAGTGGAAACATGAGCAGGGGTGTCTCCCTGTGGTGATGTTCGAGGGAATCGTTACGGGCGACCCGCACCCGGAGCGAAGGTGGAAAGCAGTTTACCATGACGCTAAGGAAGCGGTTCTCCATGAGGACCGGCTCGCCAGCCGTCAAGCCACGAATGTTCGAATTAACTATTACAAGAGCTACTACGGGCTGGCTGACGAAAACGTGGTGGAGGGAAGCAAGGGAAGGACTATTGAGTTTACACCGGGGCAGTTGACAATCCTACATGGCCTCAAGCAGTTTGGAGCCGTGGATACGCAATCGGTTTCCCAAGAGGCTCAACTTCTTGAGGCTAAGTTGGAAAGGATGCTGGAGCTTCATCTTCTTCCGAGTGTTCTTATGGGTGCACAGGGAGCTAATGAGGAGGCGTCTTGGGGGACGAACATTCGGCTTCGGCAGGCGGAGAAGCGATTTAAAACTATTGCTGGTCACTTGGCATCGGGTCGTGTCGAATTAGGTCAGGCCATTATGCGAGTGATTATGTCGATTGGTGAGAGGGTTTACGCGATTGACGATGAGGATAAGGAGTGGTCGATAACTCCGGCGGAGGCTGAGGCGTATATTAACCGGATTAGAGTGAAGATTGAGCCTAAAACAATTACTGATTTTAACGCTAATGTGGACGCGGCGGAAGGGTTGGAGAGGCTTGGCGTTCCGAAGCGAGTTTACTTTGAAGATGTATTGGGGTATGAGCAGCCTGTGGAATTGATGCGTGAGCGCGTTCTTGAGGATGCTCAGTTTGACCCCAATTCCCCGCTTTACCAACAGACGCTCCAAGACATTTTGAAGCAGGCGGACCTCTTGGAGCAGGAGGAGGAGGCGGCGAGTGAAAGCGATGTCGCCGCCGTAATTGGTGGGGAAGATGTGGGTCCGGGGGCTGCTCAAGCCTTGCAGGAGTTGATGGGCGGTGCGGGGAATGGAGCAACGCCGACTATTCCAATCAATATGCCGGGGTTTAATCCAACACAAATTCCACCAGCAACGCCGCAAGAGCAGGCAATAGCAACTACGGGGCGGAGGCAGGGAAGGCAACCTCGACCTAGGCGGGCTCCGCGTTCGACGAGGAATCAATAATGGCCCGCAAGATTCCCGAATTAAGTCAAGACGTAGAGGAATTTGTTAAAATGGGTGCCGAGAGGGTGGTCGAGAATCGAAGGGTGCTCAGGGAGCGGGTTGGTCAACGTCCTTACCGGGGCCGCAAGCTTTCCCATGAAGAGGAGATGACGAATTATCGAGAAGGGATGCGAAGCAATCCGGAGAGTGTGAAAGAGTTCATTAAGTCGGAGCGGGATAGGTTAGGACTTCCGGAATTGACAGTGGACGGTAGGGTGCTTATTCCAAAGTCTGCGCTTGACGAGTTGAAGAGGCTGGAGCGGTTACATCGTGGGAAGGAAGAAAGTAATGGGAACTTGGTACGGTGACCCTAATCCTCCCAATACATTGAATCCTGGAGGGGGATTTCCCACTACGGGGGTTGATGATATTCCAGTCAGTGGTCTAAGGGCTGTTAACATTGGGAGTGGATTTGTAGCGTTTATAGATGACCAAGGGAAAGTATGGGGTATTGAACGTACTCCTACTCAAACTGCAGCACCTTCTGGTCCCCCTGCTTCTTACTATTCTGGTCAAATTGCAAATCAGGCGAGGCAGCTTGACCAGTACGACCGGGATCTTAATTTTCGAATTCAGAGCACAGCTGCAGAATTGGCAGAAAAGAAGAGGCAATTTGCTATCACGATTGGGATGGAAAAGCAGCGTTTGGCCGCTGAAATTGATATGCTTAACAAGCGCCTCCGGAATGATATGGCCATTGCTCAGCTTGACGCTAAGACCCGTCTCCAAGTTGCCAATATTGAGGCAGCAGTTTCGCGGAGAGGTCAAGATGTAGAGGCGCGGAGAATTGCCGTTAACGAACTTGGTAGCGATGTTATTAGGCAATCTCTATTTATTACTGGAATTCCAGAAGAGGCGGGAAGGACTCCTCTTGAGATAACTCGTCCGGGGTTTAATCAACAGTTTGGAATCAGTAATGTAATTCCGGGTGCTGCTGGGGGCGCAGATTTAAAGTTGGGGGAATCCCCTATGGCGATTCGGGTTGGGGAGGCGGGAGAGGAAATCATTATTGCCGACAAGGGGCGGTTGGAAGTAATTCCTATTAGCGCCAATATGGCTGAGGGCGGGACCATCATGACGGGGGTTAACATGATTCCGCAGAGGGAGGAAGCTTTCCGTACAATTCGGTTGGCTTTAGATAGAGCCTTGCAGGGTGGTCGCGCCCCGGCTTTTGGCGGATTAACTCTTCCGCTTAAGGTTCCGGGGATTGAGACTACGGTTGCCCCCCCGGAGAATATAGCCCGAAGATTGCTTGGGATGCGCCCTACAGACCCAAGACGACAGCTAATTCTCTCCTATCTTAGCGCGGCAGGAATCCCTGTGGAAGAGGCGTTGGCGCGTGCTCGTGCGGCGACTCCCGTGGCGTCTTACAGTGGACTATCAAGGGTAGCGTAACTTGGGCATTCTTAGTTGGGAGCGGGCTCGTGACCGGAGGAATCTTACCGCTGTGGAGAATAAGCGGGCTGAGGCGATGCGCCTCTTCCGTGAAGCGGACCAAGCTAGTATGCGGGATTACGTCTCTCCGCAAATGCCGGTCAAATTCGAGTCCGGTCCCTCCCCCTCTGGAATGTTTACGGACCCGCTCAAGCTCCAGTTCGGTCCGCAGAATCTTGAAATGAAAATACGGTCAGGAGCGCTGTTGACTCCAGAGGAAACCAAGCAAGCCTTTGATATGGGGTACAATCTTAGGTATGGTTCGGAGGGTGCCCGCGTGGTGGGAAGTCCAGAGGAGGCAAACCCCACAATGGTTGGGGGTGTTGATATTGGTTCTCCTGCTGGGGAAGCTCCGATGCCGGGGGCGTTGGGAAAGGTTCCAGGATTCCGGACCCCTGCTGAAATTGCAGCGACTCTCGCTACCGGCGGAATTGGACCGATGGGTCCGCTAGCTAAGGTGGGGATGCTGGTTGGGGGTTCTGCCGGTGCCTTCCTTGGCGGTAAGGGGGCTATGGAGGTAGGGTTACCTCCGGCGGTTGGTGAACTTGCCGGCGGTTTGGCTGGTGGCATTGGTGGTACGGCTGTGGCTGAGCGGGTCGGACCTGTTGTTGGCAGAATGACTCGTGAATCGGTTAGTCGAACACGGGTTCAACCTGGAATGGGTGGGGGACCGTTGGGCAGTGATGCTCTTCGCGTTGCTGCGAACGCTGTTCAAGATCAGATTGGATTCGCTGATAAGATGCGGCTACAGAAGCTGGGTATTGACCCACAGGCTATTGATGACCCAGCAACCATTGCTCGCATTCGGGCCGAAGCTCCTGATATAGCTCAAAAACTTGAACCGTTCTTCCAGCAGGTTGAGGGTGGCCCTGGTGGTACGGGAACTTTCCCCGGCCCAGAGACTGAGGATTGGATACCCAAGCGTCCGACTGATATTGGTGACATTCCCGAAGCTCCAGAGGCGGGGGGCTTTCCTGATAGGTTTGCAGGAAAGGCGCGGGCGATTCAGGGAGGTCCCCCACCTCCGGAGCCTCCGCCTGCCGGTGTAGGTGGGGATGAGCCGCTCAATCGCCTAATTAATCTCGTCCGTTCGGCTAAGAAGCCTCTTCATGAGCAAGAGATTCTCCGGCATGAGGAGCTTGGAAAGCGTATTGGGCGTGCGGGTGAGGTTATCAGAGGGGAAGGTACAGCAACACAGCGGTTACGGGCTGCGAAGGGTCAACTGGCAGGCGAGCAGCCTGTGGCGCAGTTTGAAGCGGTAAGACCGGCCTTTACGGACGATGAGTATAACCAGCTTCTTGATAGGGCGCTGTGGCATGAATTTCCGCACCCAAGCGTGGAGCTAGGGCAGATAAGCTTTGAGAACATGCGGGCTGGTGATGCTTTCGAATCACTTATGCTTGGAAAGCTTCCGACTAGAAGTGATATTGGATTACTTGAGCAGGTGTACGGTCCAGACTTGGCCAAGGCTATTCTCGGTAAGCGTCCTTTGGGAAGTAAGGCTTGGGAGAATACTCTGGACGCTGCTGCTCTCCTCAAGACAGCATTGACGGTCTTGGACCACAGTTTCCCTGGCAGGCAGGGGATTAAGCTTGCTCCCTCTCACCCTAAGGCTTGGACTAAGAGTGCGGTTCAGGGAGCTAAGGCTCTGTTTAATCCTAAATTTGCTGCTGCTGTGGATACAGAACTTTTGACGGATGCTACGCCGATTTTGGTTCGGGTAGCCCCCAACAAAGTTAAGTATATGCCCTATGCAGATTTTAAGAAACTGGCGGGTATTTACCACGCTTCATTGGCTGAATCGACTCCTATCGGTGCTCGTGAGGAGGCGTTTATGTCTAGGTGGGCTCGGTCGATTCCGGGTCTTGGGAAAGCAATAGCGGCGTCAGAGCGGGGATTTGTTACGTCCGGAAATAAACTTCGGTCTGACATCTTGAAGAATTGGGCTTTGGGGGTAAATTCGACAGGTGAAGCTATTGACCTTAGCACGGGGAAAGGATTTGCTAATCTTTTAAACAGGGCGACGGGGAGGGGAACGCTTGGCGCTTTGGAGGAAGCTGCTCCGGTCCTAAACGCGTTCCAATTCGCGCCTCGTTATCGCGCGTCGCACCCGGAATGGATAGCCAACCTATTTAACTATCAAAATCCGGCGGTGGCAAGAGAGGCGTGGAAACAGGTTGTTTCCTTTTACGCTACCGGTATTACTATTCTGGCTGCAATGAAATATAGTGGGATGGCGAGTGTTGAGGTAGACCCTCGTTCCTCCGATTTCGGTAAGATTCGGGTTGGGAAGACTCGTATTGACTTTTGGGGTGGCACTCAACCCATTATTCGGGCTGTGGCGATGGCTGCAACTCAAAGTCGGAAATCGTCTACAGGGCGTATTTTTCCTATTAAGCCCCACGATGTAGTTTGGAATTATCTGAGAATGGGAATGTCACCCGCAGCTAGCGTGCTTACAGACATTTATGCGGGGACTACAGTTGTTGGTGGAGAACTTAAGGCAACGCCAAAGGGAGTAGGTACTCAACTGTTTGACCGTCTTATTCCCCTTGCATGGCAGGATATTATACAGGCTGTTAAAGAGGATGGATTGCGTGGGGGGTTAATGGCCTCTACTTCTCTAGGTGGGTTTGGGGTTTCCTCCTTTGAGTCTCCATCCGTAGAGCGGTTACGGAAGTTTAAGGAAAAGACAGGGTATGACTTCAATGTTGAGAGTGCGTACGACCGGAAGTTGATGGAGACAGACCCGACCCTTGCTCCGCTAACGCAGGAAGTTAAGAAGATTGGTGAGGCGGCTGGGTTTGAGGGGGCTAAAATTAGCGCTGCCAAGCGGACTGCGGTGGAGAAGGCGGAACAGGACCAAGGAATAGTCCGGTTGGCTGAAGAAATTCAGGCCGGTGGGAATGCTCGAAATTGGTCAAAGGTCCGGTCTGATTTCCTCTCCTTCCGGGCCGGTGTTCAGTCGGTGTGGCCGTTGGACATAGACCCGAATACCCCGGCGGGTAAATTGGCAGATGAATACTTCTCTCTGAATCCTAAGGCTCCAGAGTTTACTGATGCGGAGGGAGAGACAGATTGGAATAGGTATGAAACGGCACGCGAAGCGGTCCTCGCCAGAATGGACCCGCAAGATGCGCAGACTATACGAGAGGCGGATAAGTTTACCAATCCGGCTGCTGTGGCTATCGATAGGGAGTTTCGTCAGGCGCGGGACTTGTTGAAGCAATTGGATAGCACAACCTCTAAGTGGAACGGACTTACGCCGGAGCAGTCGAAACAGCTTGACGAGTTTTCGGCGGAAGTTAGTCGGCAGGCTCCGATATTGGCAGCACGGGCTGGAAGACATCTTTCTGAACTGGAGGTAGCTGATTATTTGGCAAAGCAGCAGGGGGAGTCAGGGTTGGCACAATGGTTTGAAGCGACTCAGAGCACGAAATTCCGGGAGGCGAATCGTAATCCGGAGTATGACCAATTCTTGGCTACTAATAGGGCTGTAATCTCAAAGTTCTTCCCAAGAATGTACAGTCAAGCAGAACTAGAGCGAATAGGGGCTATAACGCCTGCAGAGGACCAGGGATTCGGTCCTATGCAGCCGCTATCGTCTTTTGAGCCAATGGCTCCGATGTCGGGACGGTAGAAGGAGGAATTAAGTGGCGAAAAAGGCTTCCGGGGCTCAAGACCCGCTGGAACAGGACCCTAGTTCCGAGGCGAACGTACAGGACAAGGGTTCCGAGAATGGCGGTGGGAAAGTACAGGAGCTTGACTTGGTGAAGATTCGGGAAAGTCTTCTCTCAGACGAGTCCTTCCTGGAGCAGGTATACGGTAATGAATCCATTCAGCGTAAGTTTCAGAGTGAACGGGACGCTCACGCGGAGCGAATAGCTATGCCTCTCCGACAGAAAATTGAAGAGTTGGAGAGGAATATAGCTGCTGGTCGTGTGGACCCTATTGCTTTGGAAGTTGAGAGGTTGAAGGCGGAGGGTGACTTTGAAGGTGCTCTCCGTGTGGCGGAGGACCACGCCCGCTTGACTTCCAGGGAAGCACAGGCGGAGGAGCGGGGAAGACAAGCAGCGGGCCAAGAGATGATTCAGCGAATAGCAGCCCGTGAGGAGTTTTCCTCTCTGACAGAGGATGATTGGCGACAAGTTTACGCTGATGCGGCGACTGAAGCGACCCGAAAAGGTCAGACTTACATTACCGTTGATGCCTATGTAGCGAGGGCCGCGAGAATTGTTGCGGACAAGGAGAAGGAAATGGTTACGTCCCAAACCGGGGAAGAGCTTGAAAAACTCGTTGAGGAGAAGGTTGAGGCTCAACTTAAGGCGCATGGCCTTGAACGGAGAAAGGCAGGAGGTGGACCGGAGGATATTGCCGGTGGAGGCGGTGGGGCTGGTGGAGGATTAACGGACGACGAAGCAGCAAATATGTCCCAAGATGAGTGGAACGCTTTATCCGATGAGGATAGGCGGGGTATTCTTCAAAGGGCATCTAAAATGGCAACAGGCCAAAAGGAGGAATAAGCGTGGCCTATGTTCAGCGAACAGACGTGGCGGGGTTCGTCCCAGCCATTATTGTTAAGGAGTATCTTCGGTACACGATGCCGAACCTGCAGGCAATGAACCGCGTAACGCGGGCGGACCGCTTTGCAGGAGCGGCCAACTTTGGGGATACTATTCAGGTTCCTACTCACTTGACACGGTTGGGGACCACACAGCTTCTAACCGGTATTGACGGGCAGGGTGGTGAGGCAGACCCGGTTGCTGTCACCTTCACTTCCCCGACTACCGGTAACGTGCAACTACTTATTAGTCAGTGGTGGTATTCCGCTTTCCAGCTTGGTACTTACGCGGCCCATCTTGCTAACCAGGACCTCGGAAATATCCTGGAGCAGAGTGCCCGTGATTCCCTTGCCGTGAAGATGGATTCGACCATCACGGACGAGTTTGACACCTTTACTACAGTGATTGGTACAGACAATGTTCCTCTTACTGATGGTGATGTCCGGCAGGCCAATGAGGGTTTGGACAACGCCGATGTTCCAGAGAACGACCGAAGTTTGTTCATTTCCGGTAAGGAAAAGAACACGTTCTTGGGCATTGAGAAGTATGTATCTTCTCTCTTTGTTGGTGCCGCCCAGCCTGTGGTCCGGGGTCAGCTTGGTAACTCTCTTTACGGGATGCCAGTTATCGTAACCAATAACCTCAAGGCGGGGGCAGCTGGGAAGAAGATGAGTATGTTCCACAGGTCGGCAATCGCTGCCGCTATTCGGCAGGATGTGGAGCCGTTTATGCTTCGTAACCCGAACTCTTTGGCGGATGAAGTCGCGTTCTATGCGATTTGGGGAAAGAAGGTCTTGAGGGACAACCACGGTGCGGAGATTGATAGTCGATAAATGACATATGAGCAATCGCTAACTCTATCACGGTATGCTGCCGTTCTAATCGCTATCGTGATGGGACTAAACAGTTAGGAGGGGTAGCCTATATGGGCCTGCCAAATATTCGGGCTGACCAAGATGCGTTTAGTGCGTGGTTTTTGCAGCCCGGTGGAATTGACCCTGGGGATGCCTTAGGGTTCTTCGGCGTGGCAACCGCGTCGGAGCGGCAATCGTTAATTCGACGGGGATTCATCTTGCTTGGGGAGGTGGTGGGGGATATGTCGAATCCGGAGGACCCCTTGATAATTCGGCCCCCCACTATGACTCGCTGTGAGCAGGCTCTTGCTGAGCTTAGGCGGCGGGTTCCGGTAGAGCGGGACAGGCTTCTCCGGTTAATGCGGGAGTCGGAGGCGGCATCCACGGATACTGGCCTTCCAATGAGTGAACGTCAGATTTATAGGGAGCGTGCAGAGGCTTTTCGCTTTAAGATAGCGGAGTCCTATCGGGTTTTGCCAATTCGGAAGGCGGAACGGACCAAGCTGGAAAGGGAGGCTAAAGAGTTAGAAAGCATTGCTTCTGACACTAACAAGTTGGATGATGAGAGGCGGGAAGCTAGGGACGAGGCACGCCAGATTCGACGCAGGATAGAGTTGGCGGAAATTGCCCGTCCCTACACCCCGGCGGCTCTTCGCCGGTACTTCCTGTTTTCTCATCGAATCCAGATAGAAAACCGCATTCCGAAGCCACACTGGCAGATTCAGGAGAGGCTCCAGCAAATTGCGGCTCTTGAGGCAGAGGAAGCGGAATTGGCAGTTCAAGATACGCATCAAGCGCGGGCTATCCTTGAGGATGAGGAAGAGCCGGTTCCCGCGTAGAAAGGAGAGATATGCCAGCCGAGGCTGATAGGTCAATGACAGCAGAGTTCCCGTGTGATACTGCAACCTGTGAGAATGTGATAGAGTTGGTCATTCCTACGTCTGATTCTGGTGTTTTAACGGTGGTTCTTTGCACCAATTGCGCGAAGTCTTACAACGTTACGTTGACTGTAGCTGATACGGCGTAGAAAGGAGTATAATGGCAAGATTAGAATTTGACTGCGATACTTCTGGTTGTGGTAATGTCATTCACACGGAAGTCCCGATTGGCGAGGAGATGCATCGGGAGTGTAGGTGTACCAATTGTGGGGCTGTATTTCACGCTCGTGCGGTAGTTTATAAGGAGGAGGGTACAATGTTGGGTCGTGCCCCTGAGCCCGAAGAAGAAGGTCACGAAGAGGAGCCCGAAGAAGAAGGTCACGAAGAGGGTAACCAGTTTGGGAGACTGTTAGGAGATGAGCCTGTTCCGGCTTAAGGCTAAGCTTAGAATGGCTTCTATGATGGCCGGTAAGAGTCATCCCGATGGAAAGTTTTACATGACTTGCTGGCGGGACGGCACTCGGATGGAGTCCAAAGACGAGGGAAAGAGTTTTTATTGCCCGAATTGTGGAAAGCGGTACGAAGGTGGTAACGAGGGAACACAGCCTAACCTTACATGACCCTCACGTGGAACTTTGGCACCAAGAGGGCGGGAATCCCATGTTTACCTATTTCCATGTTCCCATTGGAACAAGGAGGGAACTGGTGGATAGGGAATTCCTTAAAGTAGGGAAAAAGTGGCTGGCAAGTATGGCCAAGGATGGGTGGATTGCCCAAGAATCTTCTGTGGCCTGCTTGGGTCCTTACGTTATACCTGACTACACTGAGCTTGATATGGTTCAGTATTTTATTGGGGCCACATTCATTCGGAGAAAGCCTCAAATTTTGACCATTGAACAAGCGGAGACTATTGAGAGAGCCCCTCGCACAAAGAAGAAACCAGGGCGTGACGTTCGAGAGTTTCTAAGTAGATTACAGCAGTTAGGGCCGGTGGTTTTAGAGGTGGCGGCTGCGCAGAACCGTTACGCTCAAAAGAAGGCGGAGGAGGAGCAAAAGCTCCGCGAAGAGGTGGAAGAGATAAACAAGAGCCATCAGAGAATATGAGGAGGACAGAACGATGGCATATCCTTTGGTTCAGCGGCGACTGCTCCCAGAAGGTGGACCCTTCGCTCCTACAGCAACGGTAACCACTGTTATTGGTAGAGTTGGGACAGAGCCTTCGGGAGAGCGAGTCATTGGTGCTAGTTGTCGAGTGATTCAGGCCGGGAATGGAACCGGAACAGTATCCCTAGGGAAAGGTGGTACCGTTACCGCGTTCATGACCACAGCCAATGTTGGGGCTGGAGTGGCTGGGGTGAAAAAGACTGCTGCAGGGGCGGACCTAGCTGGTAACGGAAGTGAATACGCAACTGCAACAACGGTGGTTGCGGATTACATTGTTGGCACAAATACGGTTCATCCAATTGTCCGGTTTTGCCTGTTGGTCGTTGCCGGTGACACGTGGGACGACATGCTTGGAGTGTAAACAGTGGCTGAGAACGAGTCTAAAATCTTACTGGCAAGTGCGGCCCGGATTGCTGACGTTACGGCGGAGGAGAGAAATCACCGTTGGCGTGGTATACTTGTTTCCGTGGATGTTACTGCTATAGTTGCCACGCCTTTAGTAAGACCTAGGTTACAAGCAAAAGATGGCGCTGGGGCTTTGTATACGATATGGTCGGCAGCAGCCGATATTGCAGCGACCGGTAAGTTTAGTTATTTGCTGTATCCTGGAATTACTGTTGCTGCGTTTGTGGGTACAGAAGCGGCAAATATTCCTATTCCGTTGGAATGGGCTTTGTTTATGGACCATGCCGATGCTGATTCTATTACCTACAGTGTTAAGCTCGATTACCTGAGCTAGGGGGGAGGTGAACGGTGCCAGTCCGAATTAGCAAGGCGGACGGTGGGTATAGAGTTTCCACTCCGGGCGGAGTTAAGGCTAAGCATGCTAGTAAAGAGAATGCAGAGGCCCAGAAGAGATTGCTCCAGGCTGTGGAGCACGAGTTTAAGCCGACCGGAAAGCGTCGGAAGTCAACCCACAATCCCGGCCACGTTCCGGGGCACATTCCGTTTGGGTCTATGGGGGATATGAAGAGATTCCATCCGCAAACGATGGAAGAATTTCGGAAAATGATGGGGGATTAGATGGCGAGTATTCCTTTAGTTTCTCTTGTTAGGACTCTAGCTCATCAGCTTTATGCTGGGTCCTCCCGTCTCCCTGTGGTTTTTTCAGTTACAGACACGATAGGGGCTTTTCCAAATTCGACTCTTATTGACGCTGCCAAGTTAAAATTCGCTGATGCGGATGTGAATTTAGTTGATGGGGTATACGCTCGGATAGATGAATTGGTTGGGGCGGGTCCAGCTAGTGGCTCATGGAGTAGGGTTAAAGCAGCTGGATTGACTCCAGCAACAGGTACTTTAGCGCTCTCTCCGGATTTGTCGGCGGCTATTCAAGCTGGAACAGATTATAGTTTGCATCTTCTCCGCCCGGACATTCTTCTTGAGGCGGTTAAATGGGCTATAGGACAGATACCGCACAAAGCTTACGGGCCGGTGTCTCTTGTAGCTGACGCGGATATGGAAGCTTCTGGAGTTACGGAGTGGCCGTTGGGTGGGGCGGGTGTGCGCACTAAAGTTACGGTAACACCCAATGTGTGGGCTGGGAAGCAGTCTCTGTTTATGGATAATGCAGGGGTACTTGATTACGTTCATCTTCTGACTGCTGTTCCCGTAAATCCTGGGGAGCAAATGTTTCTTTCTGCTATAGCTAGGGCGTCTGTAGGTACAGCTAAATTAATTCCACGTAACGCGACCGTTCCGGCGGATATACTTCCGACTCCTAGTTCTACCTCAGGAATGTTTGTAGAGTTGCTGTCGGAGTTTACTGTTCCGTCTACTTGTAGAACGGTAGATATTCAACTGCAGGGATTGGAGGCTGCAGCAGAAACTTATTGGGATGACGTAATTCTTTTGAGTAAAGACCGTCGGCATCACCCCCTACCGTCTTGGGTTGATAGACCGGGAGACGTTTTCTCTGTTGGTTATTGGGATAGGGGTTCTGGGGGTTCGTCTGACAATACCTATCGTGTTAATGAAGGTTTGTGGCGAGAATGGCCATGGTGGGCCATAGTCCCTGACCCCGCCGCTCTTGTTCCTTATAAGTTGGAACTGAATCCTCCTCCCTATCAGAGAATTTACGTCAGAGCGTGGAAGAAGTATGCTAAGCCTACACTTGATTTGGATACTACCGAAGCTGATGAAACGGCGGTTTTGGCTGGGGCTAGGGTATATATGAGAAAGCTCATATTTGAGGGGTCTATTCTGGATGACGTTCCGGAGGTGTTGGCTGCGCTCAAAACAGTTGAGAAGGAGGATGATGCTGTTTGGAGTGCAGCTATTGACCGGACAGAAGGAATAACTGTTACCCGAATGCGGGGACTCCGGAAATATTTGGCGGGTTAAATGGTTGGTCAAAAATTAGTAGCTCCGGGTTCTGTTAAGATAAGCGGAAAAGTTTATCTTGTGGCTCGCGACCGGGATGGTAAATTGGTGTACACTCATAAGAGTGGTCCTGTGGAGCGCGGTCTTGGCTTATGGGAAAAAGTGGCATTTAGGGACGGATTGGCTGGAATGGGATATTCTGTCGAAACTCCGAATGCGCCAGAGGAGGGTTTCTACTACTCCCAAAAGTGCTTAAATACGGTAGCGGGGGCGCTCCAGCCTAATCCTTTAGTGACAGTATTGTCCTCTGCTATGACTACCGAAGTTCGTCATTTCTTCGAAGCAGAAGATTCTGCGGGAAATTTTTATCTTTACGCGTTGGGAGTTGGTGAGATAGCTAAAATTAAATTGGGTGCTACACCCACATTGGTGAGTGTTTTTACTGCCTCTCCCATTCAATCTACGGATAAATTTGGTAAGCCTGTTCGGTCACGGATTGTAGAAGCTGCGTTTCAAAGCGATGCGTTCCAGGAGGACGCTTTCTCTACAATTGATTCGGACCAGTGGATTCTCCCTGTAGATTCTGGTAAGCGTATGATTGAATTAACTCAAGTAGGGATAGACCCGACGGCGGATACGTGGAATCTTAGGGAGGATGTGAGTACGGGAGCTTCACAGTTTGCTATAGCGGCGGAAAATTTTTGGAGAGCCGTATCCTCTGATTTTGGGACTAAGATTAGTGCTTGTGACATTCTAAACGACCCAGCGGTTGGGGTAAATTGGGGGGATGAATTTCCAGTCGGTGACCAGGGTGCTAAGGTTACTGCCCTAATTCCCTTACATAGGTTTGTTTTTGTGATTACAGAGGGGAATATTTTTGGGGCTACAGAAGATTTTAATGCAGATGTAGCTGGGGGAGCGATTAGTTTTTCTGAAATGCTTCCTGATATGAAATTTCAGAAGGAATTAATTGATGGTGCACCGGTAACGGGAATGGGGGCGATAGGATGGGATGCGTCAGTTTTAATTCCGGCTCCTTACGCTCTTTATCAACACAGTATTTCTGATTATCGAATGGTTGGGCCAGATTCATTTCTCGGAAATAATGGCATTGAGCCTAACCTAACGGACCAAATACGATTTGGTCGCCAAAGAGGAATGGATACAACTGGACATTGGATTTACTGTATATATGAAATGGCAGATGGTAGTGGATTTTATATATTGGCTGGTAGGAAAAGAAAGGATGCAGAGGGCGGAATAGAACCGTTAGTGTGGCAACCTATTTACTATCGGGCTACAGGCCGCGCTTTGGCTATTCGTGTTACCCGTAATGGTGTGGGTGACCCTCGGTTGGTGTGGTCAGTGGATAATGGGGATTTTGAGTGGATAAGTTTAGGTTTGGATGGGGGACCATTTAAGCCGGGGGGTTCTTACGGAAAGGCTGGGGATAGTGGTATTTGGTTTGGAAAAGAGTTTGACCTAGACGAACCGGGTACACCCAAATTGCTACGGGAAGCAGAAATAGTTGTGGATGGAGGAGTAGCTACTTTAACGTGGCAGAATAAGGTTCAACGTGATGGTGGGGCAGCGGATAATGTTGGTAGCGGAATTACTGTCAGCGGGACTCAATTTTTTGCCTCTAATGTTTCCGCTCGACGTATACGTCCTATTATTCAATGGTCCGCCGCTGGCGGGTATACTCCTGCTGGTAACGTTACTAAAGTGCGTAAAATTATATATCGGGGGTCTTGGCTTCCTAACGTTTCGGATGAGTTTACCTTTCTTGTGGATATTCTTGCCACAGCGCGACGGCAGGGAGTGTCTCCTAAGAAGGTAAGATTAGATTTAAACGCTCTTGTCTTATCTGGGTCCTACTCTTTTATTGATTTGCATGGGGCTTCCGCTGTGCAGGTAATAGTTGCCCCTGTGGAATATATTGAGGGTACGGAGAAGATAGGATTAGAGGGACGAGAGATAGCTAAAATTACAGTTACAGTTCACGAGTTAAGTTAGGAGTCAAGCATGGCTGTAAAGCACGCATATCCTAGTGGAAAAGCAGACGGTGGGGATGCTACCAAGGTTCGACCTACTAATTGGAATGCAGACCACGTAGGGGACCAGACGCTAGACCGAAGTATGACTACACAACAAGTAGTAAGTAGGACTGACGAGGTTTCAATTTACAGCTTTTCCATACCGGCTAATAAGATGGGTTCAGACGGTGGTGTCCTTTTAAATCTGGGTGGGACAATACTTGCGAATGTAGCGGGAACTCTTACTGTAAGAGTAAAATTGGGCGCGACGACTATTTTAACCTCTACAGCAATGGATATAAACGACGCTAGCGTTACTTATAAGTTTACGCTAGAAATTTTACTAATGAATTTGGCAACAAACTCGCAAAAATGTTGGGCGAATTTTCAAGCTATAGCCAGTGTGGATACCCTTCCATTAGGTCGTCTTGACCAAACTGCCGGTGTTTTTGGAAATGGCTATAACGTAGCTGCTGAGGACACGAGTCTTGCCCGAACCTTTGATGTAACAGTTCAGTGGTCTGCCAGTAGTGCTAGTTTGGATTTCAAGAAGGAGATGGCTCTTCTCACGCTCGTTGCGCCAACACCTTAATGGCTACTGATAGGGAAATTCATCGTCTCAATGCCCTCCTAAATCATCCCATATTCATTAAACTTATGCAGGGTGGTCCCCTAGCTATTCCACAGGGAGGGTTTTTAGTAGAGGGAAGGCGTATTCTAGGGGGGTCCCCCACTGACGGGCAGGTTATGACTTGGGATGAGATTATTAGAGCATACGTTCCCAAGACTCCCGCTGCTGGGGGTGGTGGCGTTACTAATCATGCCCTGCTAACTAATCTTGACTACGCTAGCGCTGGGCACACCGGCTTTGTGGCGGCGGCTCTCTTCAACGCTCAGACCATTCTCGCCGCCGTCTCCGACGACACGCCCGTAGCTGTGACGGTGGCTGAGCAACGCATTCTTGGACGGAAAACGGGCGGCAACATCGCGGCCCTGACCGGCGCGGAGATATTGGCAATCCTGACCATGCAGGCTGCCGCAGACTTTAACTTCAATCTGCGGGAAATTCTTTCCATCGCAGCCGCCACAATGAACACCAGCGCGGCGCGATTTACCGACGTGAACAAGGCCATCACGTCGGGCAAGACGGGCGTTGTAGCTGCTGCCAATGACACGGCTGACTTCTTGGCGATGGTGCCTAGACCTGCGAAGTTTGTGATAACCCATGTATACGTATCATTTAAGGTCGCGCCTACAGTTCAGGTCACCATCCAGCCACGTTTAGACACGGCTGGGTTAAGTGCTGCTCCTTCCTGGGCGAACTTGAGTGCCGAAACGGCAGTCGTGGCGGCGAATAACTATGGCGTTCTTAAGACTCTAGCAACGCCAGTCACAGTCAGTGATTCCAACCGCCTTGGTTTCAGTGTCACGGGCGCGGGTGCGAACGGTGAGAACATCTTGGTGATGTTCGTAGGATATCAGGCAATAACAACTCCATGATAACCACCGAGCCCAACCCCCACACAGGCGGCAGGCGAGTCATCGGCCTCGGCACCGTAACGGCGGCTGAGGTACGCCGTCTTCGTACCACTGACCTTCGGGACGCCTATTTCGGCCCGGACGGTGCCAACCTACTCGTCTTGGATGGCATCGACTTCCGGGGTTACGACCTCCGCAACACGACGCTAGTGGATGGCTTTGTCCGCAACTGTGACTTTTCCACAGCACAGACGGACTATCTTTACTCGCGCCGGATGCAGTGGGAAATCAGCAACGTTTTCCCAACCGACACCGCCAGCGTCCTGAACCATGACATCATTGCGGCGATAGTGGGCAAGGCGCTGGTCAACCTAGCCGGGGTCGAGCGGGACGCGGCGGTGAAGCTGCGTGAGCACCTGCTTGACCTATCTACCTCCTGGAAGGACAGCATCGAACTGCTGATGCGTGTCCTGAGCCTGAACTTGAACGAGGTGGAGCGGTTTCTCCGCAAGGCGTTCACGGGCTACCCCAAACTCATTGCTCGTCTGGACGCTGTAGTGGCCGAGGGCGAGTTCATCCCTCCACGGGCGCTGGTTCAGGCAACCGCAACGCCGCTCCCAGGGCGGCAGCAAATCGACTGGCTGAACCTCCCCGTCCCCACCCACCGTGACGACCGATGGGAGATAGAGCGTCTGATTGAGGCTCAGCACGAGTCCATCGGCCCCATCAACGTCCACATCTACTGGCTCCAGCCAGAGGTTAAGCCTATCGTGTCCCTCTACGGCGACCTCCAGCCAAACCCTCCGTGGGGCTGGTGGCGTCGTGAAGGTTGGGAAATCTAGTGGCGTGGTGCAACGGCACCGGCGGCGAGGTCGGGATGCGGCAGCAGGTGGGCGGGCCGTGGCCATGGGCCGACTGTACCGCTACCGCCGTCTACGACTCTGATGTGACTCCGAACGGGGTACATACCGGACGTGCAGGTATCCTATTGCAGTCCGGCCAGCGTCTGGCCGACTTCCGTGGCCTGGCGTTCGACGGCAGCGCGACCTACGCCATCTTCGAGCTTTGGTTCAGGCTCGTGACGCCCAACGGGTCATCGGGCCAGGCCGACTCTCTGACAGTCAGGATGGGAGGTGTCGGTGCGGGTGGCGTACACTGGATAATTCGTGTCAGCACCACGGCATTCGTAGCCGATACCGTATACCTGCGGCGGTCGAACTCCGCAACGAACGTGGACTCGAAGGTGCTCCCGCTGGTGGGCTGGCACAAGTTCGCCTTCAAGATACAGATAAGCGCAGGCGCGGGGCAGTATGACATCGAGTGGTTCTACGGCAACGACTCAACCGCCCTGGCCTCGGAGGGGTCGTTCACAGCGGGCGCAGTCAACCAATGCATGGAGGACTTTGAACTCGTAGCCCTTGGCAAGCCGACGAAGGGACAGGCTCTGATGTGGGGCATCGATGACGTAGCGATGATGGACTCCAGCGGCTCAATACTGAACAGCGAACTCGCTACGTCTTTTGGCTACGTGCCCTGGCAGCCTGATTCGGACATCACTACCGGCTGGGGCAACGACGGTGGCTCTGAAGCGCATGAGTTCCGGCGTGTTGACAACTTCAACTCCGACGATGGGGCAGACCCCGCCGTAGACAACTGGCTTACACTCGCCTCCGGCGTTACGGGCACGGAGGAGTTCGGCTTCCCCGATATGACAGTGGGCGAGACGCCGCTGATGGTCATCGCCCACGCTTGCAGCCGCCTAGCTATCGGGGGGGAGCCCGACCTGGTGCGCCATCAGGTCGCAGGGGAGAGCGCCTACGAACAGCCCTGGGACATCGACGGCGAAGACCCCACGGGCGGCGGCGTGTTCGAGTTGAGCACGAAGTACCTCCGCACGACAGGCGACGGCAACCCGTGGACGGAGGCACGGTTCAATGCCTTCAGGGCAGGCTTCAAGAAGGACACAACGGGCGTGGCGCAACAGGTGGACAACTTCGGGCTGGAGGTGTTCGGCGACAACCTGACGGCCCCCGCACGGACGGTGGAGTACGTTCCCCCCGCCAGCGCGGGGTCAGCCCCGCCGGTAATAGCCCAGGTAATATGACTTTGGAGGAGGAGACTACCATGCTTGACTCAGCCGAACGACGACGGTTGGCGATGGAGTGCCTGCTCGCGGCGCACCAGCTGGAGGACGTGGCCGACGTTCTCCTCAACGGTTCGCCGGTGATGACGGTGTTGGTGAAGTTCAAGGAGCCGCTGAACGCGCTTACCGCGCTGGCGAAGGCGATCCCGCAAGAGGCGGCGGACTAGAGGAGCATAGGGAAAGGTAAATGCATATGCAGGAACCCCATCGGCACCTCGACTTAGACGAACGCCTCAAGTCCATTGAGATTAACATCACCAGTGGCTTCGCCGGTACTCACAAGCGGCTGGACGGGCTGAACGACCAGAACGCCAAGAACACAAAGTTCCGCGAGGAGATGCAGTGGGAACGGAGTCACGACAAGGACATGCGGGGCGAGTTTCGGGCCTGGCTGCTGGGGGCGGTGGCAGCGGTAGCGATGATAAACGGCGTGGTGATGGTGCTAGTCAAGTGAACTGTAGAGCCGCTGTACTGCTGTTCTTCGCTCCGCTGGCGTTTGGGTGCCTGCTGGGCATCGCCATAGCCAACAGCCTCATCACAGCCCTGGAGGATGCACAGCGAGAGCGGCGCGAGCGTGTGACGCGGGTCACTACGCCCTACTGGCGTCTCCCCGGCTCAATTGAGTCTGACGCTGTGAGGAACTGATGCGCTGCCCATTTGCCGTCTGGATTGGCTCGCCCAACTACTGGCCTGGCCGGTTGCCGCTAGAGAGCATCGTAGACCACATCGCCCAGGGGACGCTCGTCGGCACGGACGCCTGGTTCAACAACCCTGACAATGACCAAGCCAGCTCGCATTTCGAGGTCGGCAAGAAGGGCGAAATCCACCAGTACGTTGAGACCGACGACTCAGCGTGGGGGAACGGAGTCCTCCTGAAGCCTGACCTGACTGTCCCGTGGATTGCTCAAGCCTTCGCATCCAAGACGTATGCGGAATACTGGAGCCGTCACCCGAATCGGCGGACTATCAGCATTGAGCATGAGGGATACACGGGGGAGCCCTGGACGGAGGCGATGTACGCTTCGGACCTGCGCCTGAAGCGCTGGCTCTTGGAGACTCACGAGTTTGGCCAGTCGATTGAGGGCCATCTTCTACTCGGCCATCACCAGTTCGATTCAGTGAACCGCTCGCGTTGCCCTGGCACGGGCTGGCCGAAGGCGCGGCTGTTCGCAGACCTAATGGAGGACGACATGAGACCAGATGAAGTCATAGCGCTCATCAAGGCTCACGCGCCACAGGCCATTATGGACGCGCTGGCGACCCCGGATGGAGTCGCCTTCAAGGGGCTCAAGCGGGAGGTTGCGGAAGAGGCACAGAAACTCCTGACCGCTCACGCCGCGACTCCGCACGGCGGGACGGGCGGACTCACGACGGAGCAGGTCAAACAAATCGTCCGCGATTTAGTGAAGGAGTAGGCGTGATGGGACCATCGAGCTAGCGGGCCTCGTGCTCGTCCTGTTGTTGATGACAGTGGGGATGGCTTTCGTACTGCGTTCGACTCCTCCACCCCCAGAGCAACAGACAGGCAAAGACATAATTCTACCGGGCAGTGAAAGGAGACAGAGATGATAGAGACAGGACTCGGCGTAATGTTTGGGGCATTCCTTCCGCCCCTAATATCGTTCCTAAAGCAAAGGCATTGGCCTGTGTGGGCAAAAATGGTCTTGACAATCGGGTTGTCACTCGTAGCTGGAGCCGTAAGCTCAGCGATAGACGGAACCGTAAACTTTAATGGTGACCTAATTCATGACCCAGAGGGGCTATTAGCAGCAGCCGCCGCCGCTTTTACGTCTGCTACTGTGATTTATCGGACCTTCTTCCGAGACACCAATTGGAATGACACCCTAACGGGACCCTAACGCCAGTCTCCACAATCGCACCGTTTCGGGAAGACCCTCTTGTAGGGTCTTCCCTTTATAAATCAAGGGGTGCGCTAAAATAGCGCTTGTAGCGTCCATTAACTCACTTCCCCACAATACTACAGGGATTTCCCCACGGATAGCTACTCCAACCTCAACGCTTGTGCCAAAGGACCGCGAGGAAAAGTGGGCTAGGAGAATGGTTGCTTCCTTGGCTACTGAAATGTCTATCCTTGCAACAGATAAAGCTGCGTATTGGTCTGGACAGTAACCGCCCCAAGCCTTTAAGGGGTCAAATGTTGGTATTCGATTTCCCCGTAGGAAGGAGCGGGCTCTATCCCGCCAAGTCAACTCCGCTTCTAGGTCCTCTGTTGAGTCTATTGGTCCCCCCAAGTAAACATACACTAAATAACTCCTTTTATGGCCGTAATAACCTGAAATCCCGTACTCACCCACACTACAGGAGTGTCTAACTCTTTCTCCACCTTTTCTATCCGATGGTAAGCGTCGGGGTCCAACTGAGTTTTCCCTGCTAAGTCTGGTCTCCAGTAATCGAAGAACGTTAGAGCAATAAAATTGGGACAGCAAGCTCGCACCGCTCTCTTGGCCGCTTCCCCGTCCCAATTTCCCACACGACGAATTCTTTGAGTTACGGTTGTTCGCTCTGGTTGAATGTACCCGTCCGTTTGCTCAGAAAGCTTTTCCCAACTCATTTCAAAGGCGAGTGGGCCGGATTCTCCTGCGACTCGAATCGGATATGTTCGCAAGACCATAATAGTAAACATCCGGTCTGGGCGGAAGGGGACTCCAGCGTCATTCATTATTACGCCGGGAGTAATATCTCTACTCGTAGCGTAGGGGTAATGCCCAGAACGAGTAAGACTCAAGGCGTAACCCTGGCTACTCTCAATTACCACAGGGGTATCCTGGTTAACGCAGTCATTCGCCAAATCGGAAACCTCTCCTAAGTAGGGGTGCAGCTGTGGAATATCCTTAGCGAGTTTTCCAGTCCGCATAATACGGTCCGCCGTAGCACCGCCCACACCTTCGCGGGTTCCGGCGTACGGTCCCTCTCTTCCCTTATGCTTAGGTTCAATGATAGCACACATGGGGTCAATAAAGAACCGACCGCGTAGACTTACCCCAATTTTCTCTAGCTGCGGAATTTCCGTGCCTAGTAAATATTCGGGGTCTACTACAGCGCCTGGACCCAATGCCAATTTGGCTCTAGTATTGTGCCAAGCGCACGGAATGTGCCGCATTTTGTAAGTTTCCTCTTGGTAGCGCATGCTGTGGCCCGCGTTTGGTCCGCCAGTTCGTATTACTAGAATGCTGTTTAAGTTCTGTCTAAGAGGGTCTGTCAGCCATGCTGTGAAAGCGCCCTTTCCCTCGCTCCCGTATTGACCGCCCATAATAAGGTGTATCATTCTAACTCCTTAGGAATTCTATTACTCCATCGCTCCCTGTGCCAAGTTTCTACCTTTAGTGGACACCTCCAATCTCCAATAGACTCTAACCGTCGCTTGATGTCCGGTATGTACTCTAGCTCTTCGGGTGGAGTTTCGGTTATTATTTCATCGTAAACACAAAGGACTATTTTTGTGCGGAGCCCTCGTTCCTTCACAAAGTCCTGTAGGGTAAACACAGAGGATTTGAGAATCTCAGATACGCCAGTTTGAATTAAAAGGTTAAGCGCCTTGTAGGGGTCATCCAAATCAGGATTAAAATGTACGCGGCGACCATTCCATAGTCGTAGATAGCCCCGTCTTTGGATGACCGCCTCTGCCCTCCGGGCGACCGTCACTAGACCCGGATACCGTCGCCGGTACGCAGATAGCCACCGCTCCGTCTCTGATTCAGCCACGATTTCTAGACGCTCTTTCGTAAGAACCTCCGCTAAGTGTGAACGCCCGATTCTATAGATTGTACCAAGGTTAATCCGCTTGGCTACGTACCTATCTAATTTTACATCATCCGCTACCATTTGATGGACGTCGCCCTTTGGCTTCCGAAGCTCTTCTAACATTCTAACCTCATTTGCATAATGAGCAGCCATCCGGACTTCCATCTGCGATTGGTCATATCCGACCAACTCATTTCGTCCGTCCGCTTTGAATAGATAGCGAAGTTGATAGCGGTCATCTACTGTGGGAACTGCCTGGAGGTTGGGCTTAGAACAGCGGAGTCGAAGGGTTCGGGTCATCCCAGATGCTTTGCCCTTTTCATTGGAAGCATCCAATCCCCAGCCGCCCCGTACCCGTCCATTTCCCTGTCGGGAAGATTTGAGCCAAGGAACCATCCAAGTCCGAATAGCTTTATCAAGTCGTCGCCATTCAAGTACAGCTTCGACGTCATTATGCATGGATGGCTTTTCCTTGGCAGCCATCCGAAGAACCCAATCCTCAGTATCCGGAAGAGTTACCCCATGCTTTCCCTGAAAGAATTTAAGTAATTGTGTTGGAGAGTTAAGCTTGAGCCCTGGCTTCCACCGTTCCCATATTGCCTGTTCAATATCGAAAGCGTCCCGCCGGTAGCGTTGGATTAGAGTTTCCGCAGAATGCTCATCAAACGCTATTCCGGCCCACCCCAAGTCGCCAAGAAACTTAGCCCATTGATTGTCACGGGCTACTAATTCGGGGTATGGGTCGCCCCGTTCTAGTATCTTTGGCTCAATGTATTGCCTTAAATTCCACGTAAGCACAGCGTCCGTTTCCGCTCGTGGAATAAGCACATCAAGTGGAACTTTGTACACATCGGTAATCGGAAACATGAGGTCTTCCGCTTCCTTAACCCCAAATTGGTCGGACATAATTCGCCGTAGGCCAAAGCGGGGTAAGGAGTCATTCCACAGGAGAGTCTGGAGGAGCGTGTCCCAAATCCGGATACTGCTCACGTCTACGCCCTCCGCACGTAGAAAATTCATATCAAAGGAGCCGAAGTTGTGCCCTACTATCTCAGTGTTGTCAACTAATGTCTGGAAGCGTTTGACCGCCTCCTCCGGCAGGTTAGTTATAAAACCTGCTGCTCGGAAGGGAACGCAAAATGTGCCCACGTCTGGGTGGTGGAGAGAAGCAACAACAATCTGACTACCCTCTGCCGGTTGTAGCCCTGTGGTTTCTAAATCCATTGCTACGGCAGGCTTAATGGCAAGCTCGGCTACCACAGACTGTAGCTGTTCAACGGAACTAATTAACACTTGAGATGGGGACCTGTTCGACTAATTGACGTAAAAATTCATTTCTTTGTTCGGTAGTATTGGCTTTCCCGTCCATATCTATTTGTTCCTCTAAGGCTATAGCATACTCAGGGTAAGCTTTGCAAAGGGCAATACCTTCCATTATGCCACTGGCAAAGAATAAAATTTCCCTAGTTGACTTTCCCCGTCCAATAGTGTTAGAGATAAATTTTAGAAATCTAACGGAAACATCCTCCATCATCTATTCTACTCCTTGGGGAAAATGAGATTGCATCCACCTAAAAATGTAGTCTATGACGGACTGGCAAGTTGGAATGTCCGGGTTGTCCGTACTCCCGGCGGGTTCGAACTGCATCCCAATGAGTTTATGACTAATTCGCTCTAAAGGAATTCCGTATTGTAAAAGATAACTGGTCTGTATCCCTATTACATCCAGTAGTCCATTTAGGGTACTTCCCCATTTTCCAGTCTTAACAAACAACTCTCCGGGTGAGCCATCTTCAAATAGTCCCACAGTAAGGTATATTTCGTGTACGCCACTTTTGGCATCTTGAATTTCAAACCGATGGGTTATTGATTGTCTACTGACTGAAAGCTTTGTCCGTATAGGCTCTGTCATTGCGCATTCTCCTAAAATACCAATCCGTGAATTGTCCCTTGAGGTAAAAATCTTTTACGGTACTCAAAACATCTAGCCACCAAATCCGGTTAACTATGATAGGAGAATATCCTATCCAGTGGTAAACTTCATCAACGTATCCGAAAGAGAAGATTACATAACTTCCAGTTAACGCAACTATTCCAACTTCATAAGGCGGCAACCACGCGTGGAGGTCCCCATTTTGGATAAACCATCGGGTGTACTCCTCACGGGCCAATTTATATCTGGCTCTCGCTTGTGTATAGTCCCAAGGTTTTGCCACTTTAAAACTCAGACTGCAATTCTACCCCTCCAGCTATGCCAATCCATACCCTGTTTCCAGTCTTGGTAACGCTTACTAGCCCCTTGGCCTCTAACCGGCGGCAAGTGCGGGCTGTCTCCGTGTCTGTCTCTTCTATCCGACGCGCTAATTCAGCCTGACTAATGGGCTCTCCGGCCCGCTCAAGCGTAACGAGTAGGCGAGCGTCAATGTCTGCCTCAGAGACTGTCACATCAAACACGCTCGTATCTCGTCCGTAACTCAGGATTTTTGGATAAGCCCATTCTGGTTCTTCCTTACTTGATACCCACAGACGGATATGAGTTCGGGCTGGTTCCGCCCTATCCTCTTTCATATCGCGAGTTAGAAGAATAGTCGGGTCTAACGACGCGCCGATGAATACCGAACCCCATGGGGCCATGCGTACGTTCTCCGGTTGGGCTTGGGCTTTGGTTGTATGGTGAACAATCATAAAGGCTGTTTTTAGGTCCATTGCCACATCGGTTAGTCCATCAATGAATTCACTTGCGTTAATCCCCCAATCTTTGGGGTCAAATCCTGTCTTGTGAAGAGTGTCAAAGATAGACAGGACCACGGCCTGCCCCTCTTCGTGCTGTACCCGTTGAATGTCTTCACGGAGATTGTGCACCCATCGTTTCTGTCGGTAACTAAACGGCCCCGCCGTCCATCGTATCGGTACGTCGTAATCCTTATTGCCATCTCGATAGAAAGCCAAAATATTTCCCATCCGTAGCTTTAGCCGTCTAGCCCGTCGGTCGTCCAAGTTGTAATACATGACTGCCCCATGAATTAGGATGGGAGCACCATGAAACTGTTTGGCCTCTGGACAGGCCACCGCCACAGATAGTTGAAGCGTGTTCCATGACTTGCGAGCGGACGGTTCTCCAACTACGGTGCCAACACAATCACGGTAAATGTAGGGTGGGACTATCCATTCAATACGCTCATCTATTCCCACTAACTCGCTGGCGTGACTCCAAACGAGTCGGTCCCCTGCTTTTTCGCTTACCTTAAGGTCAGCTCGGAGAACGTCTTCCCATAGGCGTTGTGGCGTATCGAATTTCTGATTTACACTGTGGGAGGCGACGCGGAAGATGTCGGCTAATCCGGCCCCGTTTTCCGCTAGGGTAGCCATTAACTTATAGAGAGCCCGTGAGCGGTCATCCTGCGTGTTAATGAAAAGGTCAGATACCGCGTCCGTAGGAACGCCATACTTTCCCATTAGGTATAGCGCATTCTCCCGCGTACCCTGCGCCGGTACTCCGGGGACACCCGTAGTGCCCACGGGAGTTACGGGGGTAACCGCCGTGGCAACCTGTAGGGCCTGGGCGGCATATGCGGGGGTATCCGCAGTCGTCTTGAGCCACAGGAGCTTAACCGGAAAGGGCGGATTGTACTTAAAATTTAGGGTTCCGGGGAGTCTGTGGACTTGAGTAATATCTTTGTCAGAGGCGTCCGCACCGAATCTCGCCGCGAGTCCAGAACATAACTCCTCAGTAGCTCTTGGAGCCAAATCATCGGAATGAATCCAGGCAGCTTGCGCCTTTCCCTCCGACGTTTGAACCACCACGTGCGGAGGAGGGTCCCAACTGTAAGGGTCAGCATTAGGCCCATCATGGTCAATCCAAACCAGCTTAGTTGGAAGAGCCGCTGTCTTTGTAGCCTTACCGCCTGCCTTGTACGTGGCCAGTCCAATCCATACTTCATGGCTATCCTTCACTTCCTCTACGGCGGATAAAATCTCATCCACGCTCTCCGAGAATACCCGTCGGACGGGTCCCGTCTTGGCCGGTTTAGCCAATAGGTACAGGTAACCGTCCGGCGAGCATTCCCGAAGCCACCGGAGGTAGCGCTCTGCCTCCGACACGCTATTTTACCTAGAAGTCCATTTCGGACTTGCGCTTAGCTCCGCTCGCCTTAGCCTTAGACGTTGCACCGGCTACGGGCTCCGTACTAAACTGCGGAAGCTCGCCGTCGTACTCCTTTATCCCAATCACGTCGTTCTGGTTCTTGCCATCGTAAATACGATTACCGATGGCTAGGGTGACGAGACGGCCACAAACCAAGGTAGCCGCCGCTTCGACCATATCCTCTTCTGTATCAAACGTCTCCTGCTCAAACTCTGCAACGTCCTCCTCGCCTATCGCCGCCTCCATCGAACGCCACCACCCTGTGGCCATGTTAATTCCAGCAGAAGACAGCGTGCTATTATTCCAGACTTTCCGGTTCTTGAACTCACCCTCTGCTAGGACGAAAGTCCAGGCTACGTAAGGACCTTTCGGTCCTTGCCGCAACTCTAAAGCTTCGACTATTCCTGCGTAAGGTCCGGGCGTTATGGGAGTATACTCTTCGGTTTCTCCACGCGCTGGCGGTACATAAGGCATCTCTTTCCCCTTTCGTGCTATCGCGTCGTCACGGTGTTTACCGGACTGGACGCGCTTATAAAAGTCAGCTAGACTTTGGTACGGGTCGTTTAGGCTTGTCTGCCGCCGTAACTTCCCGCTTTTCGTTCTGCTTATGCGGGGCATTGTCCGCTATGAACTGCTTAAGCATGGGCCATGTTGGGTTGGTAAGTCCCCTCCTTCCTGTCTCAGGGGTGAAAACTCCCGTTCGGTCGCGGCACACATATGCGCCGGACGGGGAGTAAATTAGCAGTTTCCGCTCCCGGATTGGGGGAGCTTCGCCGTCCTCTTCATCCTTTTGCTCAACCACAGCTAGCCGTGCAATGATATCTGTATAGTCACGCGCCTGACGACTAACACTTGCCGGTAAGTTAGGTCGATAACGCCGGTCTTGGTCGTCCGGCTCTCGCTCGCCACAGATGAGCATAAGGTCAATGGGGAGGTCGCGAAACCGGCGCAGGACTTTACCTAACTTGAGGGTTACGCGTCCGTGGTCGCGCAACTCCGCCGCATCAGTGAGACGGTTAGGGTCGCGGGCTTCCGCCTGCCCAACAACGTTCTCCAAATACTTAGCGGAAAGGTCGGTGTAAGAGTCGATAGCTACGCCCGCAAACTCTTTGTGCGCCCCTGCGGCGAGGTAATCGTAGACTTCCCAAATTTCGTCCGGCTCCGTGATGTTCCACACTGGAACTTTCATTCCAGCGGACACCAGCGTTGTTTCACCCTGCTCAACGTTAATCATAAGAAACCCGCTGGTTCCCGCTAGATGCGTCTTTCCGGCACCGTTAGGGCCGTAAATCAACGCATTAAGTGGGGGCATCACGTCACCGGATATGTGAATCTTACTGTGCAATCTGGGTCACCTCCTCAAATATCTGGGGTATATGTTTGTCGCAAACGTAGCGAACTCCTGGCCTACCGTCATACCTTCCATATCCAACATAAAGAGCACTATGACGCCATTTCGCGATAGTGGGTGGACAGTGAGTTACAGCACAGGAACCACAATTTCTACCACTATCGTCTGATTCCAGAAGGTCTATTTGGTCCGTCTCAATCTGCAAAGAGGTCAAGTTGTTCCTCCTTTACAAACAGTTCATCCTTTGTGAAGTCCATATCCAAGCCATCAAGCTCTCCCTTACAAATCGTGTTGAATGGGCAATCCCACAGGCAGTCCTTGGTCGGGTTGCGATAGCGAAGCTCTGGATGCAGGCGCACTAACTCCATTTCATTATGCTCGACTTTAATCTGCGCTCCATACTTTTCCATTTCTACAGCGGAGCGGTATACCTTTAGCCTATGGAACCATTTCTTGGCCCGGAGCCGCTCAAGAAAGTTTTCATATTTAGCGTCGTAGACGCCCGGACCTTCCTTTAGTGCAGCTTCGTAATCCTCCGGTGTGCAGGTCAGGTTACTGGAGGCCACAGATAAAGAGCCATCTTTATTTCTAATCGGCGGATGTGGCACCTGCTTTAGTAGGAAGTTGTAGAGCATACCGGCAGCAGGTTTATTTGGAAGCCAATATCCGTCGGGGTTGACCATCTTACCGCCGATACGGATTTTCCCGTTTCCTGCAATTAACTGGTCATATGCCCAGCAGTAAGTGCTCGCTTGGTCATCTAATTCTAGCCATCCGGCTTCGGTGTCTATCCCACTTGTGGTCTTATGCTCTAATAGCCAAATACCGTTGGCGTCCTCAATCACGCCGTCTAAGCGGAGAGTAACAGTTAGGCTCTTATTTACAGGGACTTCCGCGTAAAGCTCTGCCCCATGCACATCGAAATCGTCGTTATCTTTAGCCCAGCGGCAGTAATGTTGCACGATGCCACGGGCAAGGTCCATATCAGCGTTTAGGCTGGTCCGTTGCTCTTCGTCTAAGCGGTCGTAGTTAACGGCGGTTATGTGGGCTTGGAAGAAGTCTTCCATGGCGTCCGTGGCGCTAACCCTAGAGTAAAATGCCTCCAGGCCAATGTGGACCGCCTCGCCTACGAAGAGTTTAGGGGAGCGCTGCTTTGGGAGGAGTCCCTGAACAAACTCGTAGTCCCACTTTTTTCGGCAGCGCTTGAAAGTCCGCCTCTCTGTCGTTCTCAAGTATTGCATTTTGGCCGTCCTTAAGAGTCCGGAACGGCGGG
>Ga0209002_10000453_pt1 | contig 32980 bp, 32 predicted proteins | sample Rifsed16ft2_FD_184010 | JGI IMG/M metagenome (GOLD analysis project Ga0209002, IMG submission 184010) | Soil microbial communities from Rifle, Colorado, USA - sediment 16ft 2 (version 2) | ecosystem: Environmental > Terrestrial > Deep subsurface > Rock core/Sediment | place: Rifle, Colorado...
CCGCGGCGAGCCAGCCGTTCTTGCCTTCATGGGCTCTACCGGTGGCTTCTCCTTCGCGGCGAATTCAAAGGACATTATTTCGCCATCGAAGCCGCCTTGCCGACGCTCCAAGTAGTTGACGCTGGCTGTGCGGCCAACGCTCTCGCAAATCGAGCCCTCTTCGGGACCGGAAATCATCGCGATCCGGGAAAGATCCTCCTTGAAGAAGCGGAAGCTCCGCGACTTGGCCTGCACGCTGAGGACAATGGCGGGCTGGTGTAAGTCCTGGCCGAACTTGCAGGAGACCTTGGCCACCCTCCCGCGCACAAAGCCGTACCTGGGGGGTTCGGCGGGCACAAGGGGCGGTTTCGGAGTCTCCCGCTTGATTTCCGGCAACTCGCGCGGGTAGGCCTGCTTGGCCGGCGGGCGTTTAGCACCGCCTGCCGGGGCAGCGCCCGCCTGGCTGACCAGTTCAAAGTGCGGGCTGCGAATGGCTCGCCATTCTTCCTTCGCCGGGGAGGGAGTGGCCAGCCCCGTACGGACAGGGTACGGGCCCAGCGCGGCAAGAGCGAGGAGAGGGAGCAGGCGAGCGGGCTCGACCTTCTTCATAACCAGATCCCACTTCCTCTATAGAATTGCGGCGAAAGCCTGTCAAGCGAACCGGAACCGGGGGCGGCTTCAGGGGCGGCCGGTACGGCACGACTCCGGCAACTTCGCTCGGGAGAGTTTCCGTCTTGCCTTGACGAGCTCAGCGCTCGGAAGGTTGGGCACTCTACTGCACTCTCACCTTGAACATGCCGGCTTTTACCGCCTGATCGAGCGCTTCGGCAACTTTATCGAGACTGACCTCGCCGTAATACCATGCTCCCGCGCTCTGCGCTTCCGCCCGGACAGCCCGATAGATCTCCAGGTAGCTGCGGCGGCCATCAGCAAAGTTCAAGGCCTCAAACCGCATCAGACCGTGCAGGCCCTCCACCGGCTTGAGGTCGTCCAGCTTATGGATGTAGTCGGCGGCCGTCGCCGCCAACTCCGGAATTTTCTTCGCCATCTCCTGTTCCTTGGCGCTCGGTCCGGCCAAGTCGGGAGCAGGCGGGGGCTCGGCCCCGGCCAGAGCCTTATAGAATTTTCCGAGATCGGCCAGCAAGCCGCTTTGCCGCGCTTCCACCCATCTCTTGAATTCGGTGATCACGCTCGAAACCTTCGGCTCAGAAGCGGAAAAGGCTCGGACCGATTCGAGCGCGAGAGCCTCCCGCCACACCGAAGTGGTCAGGAGATTCTGGGCGTCGAAATAGGCAGCCTGGCGGCGGCCGGGTGACGCGGCGATGAGGCGCATGCCGGTTTGCAGGGCGCCATCGAGCCGGCGTGCGGCTCCGGAGGCAACTTCGGAAACCAGCGCCGGAACGTCGGCCGGGCCGGCGTGGGCGAGGTAGAGCGCCACCGCCGCCACGCTCAAGGCGTTTCGCTGGAGCTGGGTTCGATCAATCTGCCAGAGATCATCGTCGGTGGAATGGATGTATTCATCGGGCCAGTTCGTCCACGTCACGCCCGGAACGCCCACAATGGCGTCGTTGAAAACATGGTGGTCCGTCGAACCGAAGTAGGGAACGATCTCCACGCCGTAGCGCTCGCGGGTGCCGAGGCGGGCAAGGATGGCCTTGCTATAAGGCTGCTCGGTGCCGGCCTGCCCGGCAGCCAGATAGGCTGAGTTCCCCTTCGCCACCATTTGCACGATGCTTTCCACGACGTCGTTCAAGTAGCTCGGACGGGACCACGGCGTCCGGGTGACGTGCTGGATGCGGCTGCCGGCTGACTGCCGCGCTCCCACCATATCCTGATTCAAGTCCGCCAGGATGTTTCCGCGCTCTTGTGGATGCAGGGCAAAAAACTCATATTCCGCCTCAAACTCGTTGACCCACCAGAGGCGAAGGTCGCGTTGCGGCCGTTCCATCTTGCCTTCCCGGATCATCTTCATGATGGCCCGGCCGATTTCGAGCACGTTGGCGCACCCGCTGCGGTCGTCGTTCGCCGAAGTTTTTTCTTCCTGGACATGCGCCGTGAGGACAATCGCCGGCAGGTCGCGCCGCTTGCCGCGAATGTAGGCTTCCACCATGCCCTGGGTGGAGGGCTCGCGCGTTTCCGCGCGCACCGTCGCATGGAGCACCACCTTTTCCGGGCCAACCCATTTCTCGCCCTCTTGCTCCCCGCCGGGCGAGAAAGGCTGGGCCGGGCGCGGGCGCAGAAACTTCTTCAAGCTTTCGGCGGTGCGAGCCGAAATGACAAAAGCAAAGGTATTCGGCTTGTCGCCGGGCTTTTCTCTCTTCAGCCGCGCCCAGCCGATCTGATCGGGATGATTGAAGGCGCGATATCCGGCGTAGTAGATGACGCCGAGAGCGCCGCGCTTCTCGACCGCCAGCTCATGAACTTTGGGAAGCCGTCCGGAGGCCAAGACGAGCTTCCCCTTGACATCCACGTTGGCGTAATCCTCATCGCGGCCGCCATCGCCCACCTCCACGAGCTCCGCCGTCACGTCCGAGGTGCGGCTATTGTCGGCGATGGAAACGGCCGCTTCCTCAAAACTTCCCAACCGGCGTTCTTCGGGGCTGACCATCCACAGCTCTCCCCCCGTCGGCCACCAACTGGGAAAGCGATAGGGCAGGGTATGAATCTGCACCTCTTCCAGGCCGTATTCCTTGGCGCGGTCGGCAATCCACTGCGCCTCCCGCCAGAAGTCGCGTGAGCCGCCGTTGGGGCTGTGGTAGAGCGTCAAGTAGCGAAGATTGTCATAGGCAATATCGCCGGAAATTTCGTTGCGCAGCATGCGGAAACGAGCCTCCGGCAGAAAAAGGCTCTCCTGTGCCACCGCCTGGGGCGGGATGGGCAACGCTCCCAACCACCAAGCCAGGGCGAGTGCGATCAAAGTGAATTTTGGCCGCATGGTTTCCTCCCCGATGAAGGCCTTTCCCAAATTAGGCCGCATCATAACAGAATGGCTATCCTACTACGGGCGGGTAATTGACTTCCTGAAAAGCGGCGTCGTAGAGTGGGAGTTGGTTATAATACGCCCGGGCCAACCAGGAGCTATTCCAGATGAGTTCACAAGGCCAACAATTTCGAGAGCGGCGACGCAGCGAGCGCGTCCTGATCCGCATCCCCATCAAGGTCTTAGGGACTGACTCGGTCGGAAAGGAAGTCAAAATAGACGCCGAAGCGGTGGTCGTCAGCCGCCACGGCGCGCTTATCCACGTCAACGCCGAGCTGGTCCCTAACAGCCACATCCACATCACCAACGCCTTCACGCACAAACAAGAACTTTTCCGGGTTGTCTGGGTCGGCGAGCGCAAGGCGGAGAGCGGCTATGACGTTGGCGTCGAGCTGCTCAACCCGAGTGATGTCTTCTGGGGAATTTCTTTCCCGCCGAGTGTCGAAGCCAAACCGCAACCCGCTTGACCAGGTTTTCCCCTCGGGGGCCCTGCGCCCCACGTTGCCGGGCGTGGTATCATTCCCCCGTTGCCTGATTCTCAAAACCACACGGCTTCCCTGGAAGGCGTAGAACGTCGTTCCGGTTGCGCCACTCTCAGGCAAGCCCGCCATCAAGCCAGGCGGGCAGGCTCTTGCACCTTGACGAGTCAGGGTTCAGGGCAAGGAGGCTCCCATGTCTCCTCCGTCGGCAGGCCTGATTGAAACCTTGCTGTTTGTCTGGGGCGGCATCACGGTGCTCCTCATCGGGTTGATCATCTACCGTGGTCTGGTGGGCATGAGGGAAGAGGACCAACTCTTCCTCGACGCTGCCGAAGAGCACATGCAGCGCGAGCAGGAAGAGATCGTCGCCCGCGTCACTCGGGTGGCGCCCTTCATCACCGTCTTGAGCTATCTCTCCGGCGGGATGATTCTGCTCATTCTGGCGCTCTGGCTATGGCGGCAGGTGAGTGAGTTCTGAGCAAAGCCCAGCACCGTACGGTGCGGGGCGAAGGGCGAGGATCGCGCTTCGAACCTCGCCTCCGGCTCGGCTCGCCGCGGCAGGGGCGGGGAGCTAGGCCGGCGGCTTGGGTGGCGGGGGCTGCGCCGGCGCGGCTGCCGGCGGGGGCACGGTGGCGACGGAAGTGTGGTTGAGGCTGACGAGCCACTTCTTGCCGCGTTTTTCCAAAATCAAAGTCGAGTGTCCCAGCGCCCCGATGGGCTGCCCGTTTTGGATGGCGGCAAACCGCCACTGATAAGCCGCCCAGGCGATTTTCCCTTTGACCGTTATCTGCGTATTTTCTCGCTCGAAGCTGACGTCGCGCAAATTTTCTCGCTGGAACTGCAGCGCGATGCGATAGGCCTGCCAGCCCTGAAGGGGAGGTTGATAGACGCCGCTGACCACGGTAACGTCCTGAGCTACGTATTGGCCCAGCTCGTCGAGATTGCCCGTCTGCCAGGCAAGCAGCATGTTCTTGATCGTTTGCTCGACTTCGGCGCGATCATCCGCGCCCAAAAGCGGCCCGGCCATGGGCGGGGACACCGCCCAGAGAATTGCCGCCAGGAACAACCAGGGGAATCTTTTTTTCGGTGACTTCATCTTCTCTCCCGTGGATCGGAGGAATTGAGAACCCTGAAAGGCAGCCTGTAGGGGCAGGCCTTCAGGCCGCCCCCATATCGGGCAAGCTGAAGCTTGCCCCTACATCACGATTTCCCGCTACCAAAAAAGCATGCGCGGCCATCTCTTCGCCAGAAAATAGTCCAATCCCAGGAACCTCCCCGCCCCGCCGATGAGCATGGCCAGTTCACCCGCCACAAAAAGCTGGTTGGCGTGAAAGGCCAGCGGGGCAAGGCCCATCGCCATCACGTAGTTTACGTTCATCACGATTCCCATGATGGCGCAAAAGCGCGTGAGCAAGCCGATCAGCAGGCAAAGGCCGACGAGGAATTCTCCGACGGCGACAAGCCAGGCAAAGGTGCTGGCGTGAGGAAGCACGGTCGTTTCCAAAAACTCTTTGTAGAAGGCGGGGTGCGTCTTGGGCAGCCAGGAGTGGATCGAATCGGCCAAATCCTTCCCGGCAAGAAAAGCCCCGGTCCATTTCTGATAGCCAAAGCGGAGAAAATAGAAGCCGATCAAGAAACGGACCGGCAAGAGCGCCAAGCCCGTCTTCCATTCTCCTCGGTTGTTGGCCGCCATCTGAATCTCCTCTCCCGTCCCGGCACATCGGGACGACTGTCCCGCCGCGTCCGAGGGGACGAGCCCGAAGCGGCGGGCAGTTGGCTGGTTTCACCCGGCCGGGACCGAGCGCAGGAATCCAGCCGTCTGTTCGGGGATGCCGGTGTTGATGAACATTCCCGAACCCAGCTCGAAACCGGCAATGCGCGTCACCCGTGGAATGACGCTCAAATACCAGTGGTAGTACTTCACCATGGCGCATTCAGCCGGAGCGGATCGAACCGCCAGGTTGAAGTCGGGATCATTCAACCCCCGCCAGGTCTTGCGCAGCACAGTCCGGAGCGTGACAGCAAGGTCGTCCAGTTCTTCATCGGTGGCCAGGGCAAAAGATGCTTCGTGATGCCGTGGGTAGATCCAGGTGTGAAAAGGGGAATAGGCCGCAAAGGGAATAAAGGCAAGAAAGCGGTCGGTCGAGACCACCACCCGCTCGGCATCCGCTTCCTCTTCCGCCAGCACGCGGCAGAAAACACAGTCGCCGTACTCGTCGTAGAAACGCAGGGCGTTTTCCATCCGGGAACGCACTTGCGGGGGGATGATAGGCGTGGCAATGAGCTGGGAATGGGTGTGGACGAGTGAAGTTCCGGCGCGCAGGCCGTGGTTCTTGAACACGGTCACGTGCGCCACCCGCGGGTCAGCCGCAGCCGCACAGTAGCGCTGATGATAGACGCGAATGATGCTCCGCATCTCCTCCGGCTCGAGCATGGGCATGGTGCGGTCGTGCTCCGGCGCTTCGATGAGCACCTCGTGCAGGCCCACACCGCTGATCACGCGCTTGAGCCCCCAGGCGCGACGGTGCAACTCGCCTTGGCTGTCGAGCGCTGCAAACTTGTTCGGCACCACCCGCACTTTCCAGTTTCCGTCGGCAGGAAGGCGAAATATCTCCGGCGGCGTCATGGCCTCGTTGCCCGGGCAAAACGGGCATTGCGGGTCGCGAGCGGGGCGTGGCTGGCGCTCGATGCCATGCTCGGCAAACTGGTCCGGGCGGCGGGCACGCTCGCCGGCAAAAACAATCCAATCCTGCGTGACCACGTTGAAACGAATCTCTGGCATGGCTGGTTCCTTATTCCGGCGCAGCGTCCTTTTTGAGCTTGCTCCTCCGGCCGGCAGGCGCCCGCCGCGGCGGGCCCGGCACCGAGCAGCTCTCCTAATACCTTGGATACCTTCCCTGGCTGATGAGATTGATCAACAGCCGGTACGCCCCCGGCACGCCGGCGGGCAACTGACGGAAAAACGAAAGTCCCGTATAGATGAATATTCCCTTCCCGACGCGAGCATAGACGAGGCCGCCGCTGGTCTCTGTTCCGGCGGCATCGCGAAAGGCCAGCGGCGCCTGGTACTGCGCGTCGAAGCGGGAAAGGAAGCTCAAGCCGCGCTCCGCCACCCAGCCATCAAAATCCTCCGCCGTGATGCGGTTGGGCTGCATAAGCAGCGGATGATCGGGCAATCGAATGAGAACAGGCGCTTTGGGATCGGTGATGCGAAGGGGGAGCTGGGGATCCATCGCGGCGGGCAGCGGCGCCAGCTTCGCCTCGTTCCAGACGGCAGGCGATTGGTACTCCACCACCAGAGTACCACCCGCCTCGATGTATTCGCGCCATCGGCCGGAGCGAGACAAGATGTCTGGCCGCAACTCAAGCGCCCGAATGCCGATGACCAGCGCGTCGTATCGCAAGAACGCCGCGGCGTCGTCAAACGCCAGCTTGTTTTCAGCCAGCCGATCCACGGTTACCCCGACCCGTTCGAGCGCCGCCGGCACCGGGTCGTTGGGGCCGGCGATATAGCCGATGCGCAAGCCCTGGGGCACATCCAGATTCATGACGCGGACCGTCAGCTCCGCCGTGTGATAGTACGACTGCGCGGCAAGACCGGCGTAACCATAGGGCGTCGAAGCAACATCGTAGCGCTTGCCCTCGCTTTCGACAAAACACCGCAGCGGGTAGTCGCCCGGAGCCAGACTGCGTGGTGGGACGATCACGAGCTGGCCAAGGGCCTCGTCGCCCGCGCGGGACCCGGTCCCATCGGGGCGGGCAAAACTAATTTTCCGGCCGACGGAAACTATCCAACCTTCCGGTGCTTCAGCACCCAGCCGAGGATTGCGGCATCCCGTCGCGGCGGGATCACAAAGACTCCGGACGGCCACCGGAATCACGATCCGCCTGGTTCCTCCGGTCTCGTGCCGGATCACCATTCTGTCCGGCAGGCGAAGCAAAAACGGCGGTACTGGCTGGAGAACCCGATCCGCAGAAACTTCCGGGGCGTCTCCTCGAACGCTCACCGGCACGGGCGGCGCTTCCCAGGTAGTGCCGCCGGCAGTGAAGCGGACGATCGCTTCGATCGCGACGGGCCGGGGCCCGATGGCTCGCCAGGGATCGGCCACTTCATAAATCGCGTCGGAAGCAGCCAAGGGCCAAAGCCGTACGGCATCGGCGGGAACCTCAACGGAGAAAACGGCCGCGATGTCACCTTCACCCGCCGCGGTGGCCTCCGTCGTCACTCGCTTTGCTTGCCCACCGGGAAGAAGACGCGCCCCGATTCCATCGGGGCGAGCCTGCCAACCCGGCGGCAATCGAAGAGAAACGGCGCCGCCCGGTTCCCCGCTTTTCGGAACCCCAACGTGCGCTTCCGGATTCGCTCGCAGAATGACCCGGACGAGGATGCTCTCGCCGGCGACGGCTGGCGATTCGGCAAAGGCCTCCACTCGAAGGCCGGCGAGCTCGGCGGCAAGCGCGCCCAGTTCGTTTTGCTTTCGTTCATAGATGTCGCGAAGACGCGCTGCATCGCTGGGCTCGAGCCGGTCGAGCACCGGGTCGTTCGCCAGCGCCTCCAGGTGCGCTCGCATCTCGGCGAGCGCCCGCAGGGCATCCTCCGCTTTTGCTTCCAGCAGGAAGGCGCGCACGCGCTCGGCTGCCTGATGGATGGCCAGCAAGCGCTCGGCAGCCGAAGGAACGGGCGCCGCCCCAGCCGGGGTATCAGGCTTTTGTTCCAGGAAGGCGTAGCGCAAGGGCAGGCCGTCGAGCCGCTCGACAAAATCAGCCATCCGGGGCTGCGGTTGGTTTTCTTCAACAAACCGAACATAGACGGGTGGCGCAGTCCCGCCGCGGGAGGCTCTTTCCAGCCCGCCGCGGCGGGACTGCGTGAATTGCGTACGGTGATTCGCATACCCGGCGCGGCCGATTTCAAAATAGCTTTTGCTGCGCTCCGGGGAAAACGATGCGACCGGGATGGCGGTGGTATTCGGCGCCGGCGCAGGAACTTCCATGAAGAAACGCGCCACGCGCCACGGCGCCAGCCCCGATTCGATCGGGGGCGACCCGCGACCCAATTGGTCCGGATACTCGTTCGGATCTGCCGCAGCAGCGACAGCGTGGCGGGCCAGCATTCCGGCCGCCTGGTGGTGGCCGTGGCCGTCCAGGATGGTTCCGGTCCAACGGGAAATGACGACTTCCGGCCGGTAGGCGCGAATCACCCGCACCATGTCGGCGAGCGCCGGGTCTCCCCATCGCGACAGTGTTTCCTGAGCTCTGGTCGTATAGCCAAAATCGATGGCGCGGGTGAAAAATTGCTGTTCGATTCCGTATTCTCGATCGGCAGCGAGGAGCTCTTCCGTGCGGATCAACCCCAGCAGTGGCCCTTGGTCCGGGCTCATCAGGTTCTGGCCGCCCTCGCCGCGAGTAATCGTCAGCAAGGCAACCTCCGCGCCGAGGCCGCGGCTCAGATAGGCCAGCAGGGCGGCGTTTTCATCGTCAGGATGCGCGGTGATATAGAGGATGCGGGTGATGTGCTCAAAGCGGCGAAGCCGCTCGAGAGCAGCAGCCAAGTCTCGATCGGGTGGCGCGAGCCCCGATTTTATCGGGGGGAGCCCGCCACGTCCCCGCAAATCGGGATGATCGCCAGCGGCAAACGCAACGAGCAGGAAGAGGACCAGGAAGCCGAGAAACCGTTTCTGGATGGACCATTCCCTGTGGGGATCGCCAAATGGCAAATGCAGTCGTCTTGATTTCAAGAACAACCTCACGCTCGCCCGCCCCGATCGGATCGGGGCTCGCCCGCGAACGGCCATTCCCTTCGTGTTGCCGCCCGCATCAGGTAGGCAACCGCGCCCAGAAGGATAAAGCCGACTCCAAGCGCGATGATCCGGCTGCCCAGGCTCCAAAAAGCATACAACCAGCCGACCAATGCCACCAGGGCAGGCAGGGGATAGAGCCACATCCGGAAGGGCAGCCCCGATTCCATCGGGGCCAGCCGGCGCCGGAGGAGCATCACCGCCACGACTTGCCCTTCAAACTGAATCAAAATCCGCAGCGCCAGCAGGCCCTTGATCACGCCTTGCAACGTCCCGAAGAGCGAGAAAAACATCGTCAGGCCGCCCATCAGCAGGAGCGAGACGACGGGAAAGCGCTTGGTAGGGTGGATGCGACCAAAGACGCGAAAAAATCCGCCGTCGAGCGCAGCCGCGTAAGGGATGCGCGAATAGCCGAGGAGCAGCGAGAAGACAGACGCCAGCGCCGTCCAGAGGATCAACCCGGTGGCCACGCCGGCCGCCCGCCTGCCGTAAAGCCGTTCCACCAGGTCGGAAACAATGAACGGCGACTTTTCCACCTCTTGCCAGGGCATGGCGCCCACCACGCTGATGTTCATCACCAGGTAGAGCACGGCGATCACCGCCACCGAAATCAAAATGGCCCGCGGAATATTCTTGCCCGGCTCGCGAATCTCGCCGCCCAGGTAGCAGACGTTGTAGTAGCCGAGATAGTCGTAGAGCGTGATCAGCGTGGCGCTCGAAAGGCCGAAGAAAAAATTGTGCGAGAGGGAAAAGGCGCCATCCGGGAAGGTAAACGCCAGCTTGCGGTCAAAGTGCGAGAGCCCGCCAAAAATCACCCAGCCCATCGTCACCAGCACTCCTATCCAAAGGAAAACCGAAATTTTGCCGAGCGTGCTGATGCGGCGATAGAGAATCGCGGTGAGGGCAAGGGCGACCGCGGCAGCGAGAAGCGATTGCCGCGGCGGGGTGAGCCATTCCAAGAGATAACTCGCATATTGGGCAAAACCAATGCAGCCGGAAGCCATCGAGAGCGGAGCGGAAAGCAAGCACTGCCAGATAAAAAGAAACGACACCATCCGGCCGAAGCCCTGCCGGCCAAAGCCCTCGCGAAGATAAACGTAGCTGCCGCCGGCTTCAGGCATGGCCGCGCCCAGCTCAGCCCAGACGAGGCCGTCGGCCAGGGCGATGACCGCGCCGACAATCCACCCGAGCATCGCCTGAGGCCCGCCCATCGCCGCCACCACCAGCGGCAAGGTGATGAACGGCCCCACGCCCACCATGTCAATCATGTTGAGCGAGGTGGCTCCCCAAAGCCCGAGCCCTCGCTCCAGTTGGCCGCTCGCCCCGATGGGATCGGGGCGCGTTGTCTTGGCTTGGCTCATGATGACTCAATCAGCGCCTGATGGCACGGGCCACAAAAGGCTTGAGGATAGCTGTCCGCCCGACCAAAGAAAAGCAATTTGACGACGATGCTTCTTGCCGCCGGTCGGCTTTCTGGCTAGGATGAAATCCTCGCGCGGCTCATCTCCATGCTGGCCATAGGCGTCGCCATTCTGGTAGCCACTCTGACTTTCCTCGTGCTGCGCCATGGCGAACGAACCCGCGGCGGCCGGCGCTTGCCGCTCTACGGCTGGCTTGGGATCGGCATCATCGGGGTGGCGGAATGGCTGCTGTGGCGGCGGGTTTGGTTCGTCACCCTTTACATGACGCCCCTCTGCTGGACGGGCTACCTCCTGGCGGCCGATGCGGCCGTCTTCAGCCTGCGCGGCGAGTCGCGCTTGCGGAGCCGTCCGGCGGGCTTACTCGCCATGGCGCTCACTTCCATTCCGCTCTGGGTGATTTTTGAGGCTTACAACCTGCGCCTGGAAAACTGGGCCTACGTGGGTCTGCCGCTCAAATGGCCGCTTGCGCTGCTCGGCTATGGATGGTCCTTTGCGACGATTGTTCCCGCGCTGCTTGTGACCGCCGACTGGATCGAAGCGCTCGGCATCTTCGCCGGCCGCGCCCGACCCTGGAAACCTTCGGCTGCCACCGGCAAGGTATTTATTCTCGCCGGCGCGCTGATGGCGCTTCTGCCGCTCCTTCTGCCCCAGACCCTGGGCCCTTACCTGTTCGGGCTCGTCTGGCTTGCGTTCGCCTTCTTGCTCGAGCCCATCAACGCCCGGCTGGGATTGCCCTCGATTCTGCGGGATTTTGCCGAAGGCCGCCGGTCGCGGTTCTATTCGCTTCTGAGCGCGGGCTGGCTGTGCGGCTGGCTCTGGGAATTTTGGAACTACTGGGCCGCCGCCAAGTGGGTCTATATCTTCCCCATTTTCCAGCAGGCGAAATTTTTTGAGATGCCGATTCCGGGTTACGTTGGCTTCTTGCCGTTTGCGGTGGAATGTTTCGCCATGTGGCAAACCGCGCGCTGGCTCCTTCATCTGCCCAGCGCCGAGCTGGAGACACCCGGCTCGGGCTGATACAATACCCCGGTTCCGTGAACATGCGTCGTCCTAATTCTTGCTTCTTCGCCTCCCTGCCTCCCTGCTTCCTCTGCTTCCTTTACGTCCTTGGCTTCCTTTGCCTCCCTGCTTCTCTTCGAGCCAATTCTCTGCACGTTCCCCCGGAAGCCACGCGCGCGCTCGAACTCATCTACGCGGGGCATCCGGACGAAGCCCTGCCCCCGGCGCGCGATCTCCAAAAGCAAAATCCCGACCATCCGCTGGGCTATCTCCTAGAGGCGGACGCTATGTGGTGGAAACTCTACTGCGCCGCGTGCCAGATCGCCGGCGACGGCCTGGTGGACGCCTGGCGGCGGCCGAAGCTCGACTCCGACCGAAACTATTTCCGCCTCGCCGAGCGCGCCATTCAAATCGCCGAGAAGCACATCGGCCGGCGCGAAACGGCCGAGATGCGCTTCTACGCCGGCATGGGCTATGCCATGCGAGGGCGCTTGCTGGGATTGCGCAGCGAGTATCGCGCCACGGCTTCAGCCGGCAAGCGCATGCGGGAGCACCTCGTCCGCTCGACCCAGCTTGACCCCAATCTTGCCGACGCCTACCTGGGCCTCGGACTTTACAACTACTACGTGGATACGCTCTCCTTCATTGCAAGAATCGTCCGCGTGTTTATGGGGCTGCCCGGCGGGGACAAGAAGACCGGCACGAAGCAACTCGAACTGGCAGCCGCGAAAGGCCGGTTAATCTCCGTCGAAGCCGATTTCTACCTGGCCAAATGCCTGCGCAACTACGACCGCGAATACGCCCGCTCGACCGCGCTTTTTGAAAAGCTGGTGGCGAGCTACCCGGCCAACCCGCTTTTTCGCATCATGCTCGCCGGCAACCTCATCCGGGTGAATCAACTCGACCGCGCCGAAAAAGAATTTGGAGCCGTGGCCCAGCCACCCGCCCCGGGCAGCGACACCCCCTGCGCCGACTGGCTCCGAGAATTGGCTGGAAGGGGTCTGAACTACACCCGCAGTTTGAAGGTGCCCAAGTGATGGCCGGGAGAGATATTTGACATTTTGATGTTATGATGTTAAAGTGCTTTATAGGAGATGGCCGGTGATGCCTGTAGGGAGACGTATCAGTCATACACGCCGTTCACCGCGAGCGTTCGCGACGAGCCGCACGACCGTCTATCTCGACCCCGGCCTCCACCGGGCTTTGAAGGTCAAGGCGGCCAGCACGGACCGCGGCCTCTCGGAATTGGTGAACGAGGCGGTTCGCCTCGCCCTGCGCGAAGACGCCCTCGACCTCGAGGCTATTCGCCGCCGCGCTCAGGAGCCGACCCGCGCTTTCGAGCGAATTCTGGCCGACCTGAAGCGCGACCGCTTGCTATAGCCCGAGGCTCCATGCCCGAGGGCTACCAACTCCGCATGAAGCACAGTGCCGAACGGGAACTCCGTGCACTGCCAAAGACCGACTTAAAGCGCATCGTCGAACGCATCCAACAACTCGCCTCCAAACCCCGCCCGTTTGGTTCTGAGAAACTCTCCGGCCAGCACGCCTACCGCATCCGGCAAGAGGATTATCGCGTGGTGTACGCCGTGGATGACAAAAGGCGGGTCGTCGAAATCGTCAAGATCGGCCATCGCCGTGAGGTCTACCGCCGACGCGGATGAGACTGTTAAAGAATTTTCTCCTCCCAACCCTCCAACTGAGCCTTCACTTTGGCCATGAACTGGTCGGCGATGGCGCCGTCAATCAGCCGATGGTCAAACGATAACGTGAGATAGACGACCGAGCGGATGGCGACGGCGTCGTTAATAATCAGCGGCTCTTTGTGAATCCCGCCGACACCCAGGATCGCCACCTGCGGCTGGTTGATGACGGGCAAGCCGAATCGCCCGCCAAAGACCCCCGGGTTGGTGATGGTGAAGGTGCCTTCCTGAACCTCGTCCGGCTTGAGTTTTTTGGCGCGGGCGCGCTCGGCAAGGTCGTTGATGGCGCGCTGCAACCCGAGGAAGCTCATCTCGTCGGCACGCTTGACGACCGGCACAATCAATCCCCAATCGAGGGCGACGGCAAAGCCCAGGTTGATGTCCGTGTGCAGGACGACCTTGTCTCCGTCAAGCGAGGCGTTGACGATGGGAAATACCCGCAGCGCCTCGACGGCGGCGCGGCCGAAGAACGGCATAAAGGTCAACTTGGTTTCATGTTTCTGCTCGAAGGCAGCCTTGTTGAGGTCGCGGAGTTCGACCACGCGGCTCATGTCCACCTGGAAAAGGGTATAGACGTGCGCGGAAGTGTGCTTGGACATGACCATATGCTGGGCAATGCGCTGGCGCATGACCGAGAGCGGTTGCACCTCGTAGCGGCCGAAGTAAATCTTCTCGCGCGGGAATGCCGCCGGCGCCAACCCCGCCGAAGGGGTGGGCAAAGGAAGAGGAGCGGCTGCCGGGAGCCTGCCCGGGGGGGCAGCCGATGCCACGGCGGCCAGGATGTCCTGCTTGGTGATGCGTCCGGCCGCGCCGGTGCCGGTGACCGTCGAAAGACCGAGGCCGTGTTCACGGGCCAAACGCCGCACCAGCGGCGAGCTGCGAATTTTTATCTCCTCGGCCGGAGCAGCGGGCGGCCTGGGCATGGAAACAACTTTCTCTGCTTTCGGCGGAGCGGCGGCTGGTGCTGCCGCAGCCGGCGGCGCGAGCGGCTTGGCCGGCGCGGGAGCTACGGCGGCACCCTCGGCGTCAATGACCGCCACCACCGTGTTGATCTGGACGGTTGTCCCCTCGCCCACTTTGATCTCTTTGAGCACGCCGGCGGCGGGAGAAGGGATTTCCGCGTCCACCTTGTCGGTGGAGATTTCAAAAAGCGGTTCGTCCCGCTCGACCTTGTCGCCAACCTTCTTTATCCACCTGGTGACGGTACCCTCAAAAATACTTTCGCCCATCTGCGGCATAATCACATCAACCGGCATAAATGGCTCCTCACAACGAAATTCGAAAAACGAAAATCGAAACTCGAAAAGCGACCTCTCGATTTTCGATTTTCGTTCTTCGCTTTTCGACTCTGTGTTTATCGGTGTTCATCTGTGGTTGCATCAGTATCGCGCCAGTTGGCGCGCCGTCTCAACCACATCGGCGACGCCGGGCAAAAAGGCTTGTTCGAGCGGCGGCGAAAAGGGGACGGGCGTATCGGGGGCCGTCACCCGCAGGACCGGCCCGTCGAGGTCCTCAAAGGCATGTTCGCAAATCAGCGCGGCGATTTCTCCGGCCATGCCGCCGGTGCGCGTGTCCTCATGCAGCACGATGACCTTGTTCGTCTTCCGCACCGAAGCCAGAATCGTCTCCCGGTCGAGCGGCAAGAGCGTCCGCAGATCCACCACTTCCAGTTCGATGCCCTCCTCAGCCAACTTCTCCGCCGCTTCGAGCGCCGTATGCACCATGGCGGCGTAGGTTACCACGGTGATGTCTTTCCCCTCGCGCCGGAGGGCGGCTTTCCCCAGCGGAACGAGGTAGTCCTCCTTCGGCAATTCCTCCTTGATGCGCCGGTAAAGAAACTTATGCTCGAAGAAGAGCACCGGATTATTGTCGCGGATGGCGGCCTTGATCAATCCCTTGGCGTCATAGGCCGTGGCCGGGCAGACCACCTTCAGGCCGGGCGTGTGCACAAAATACATTTCCGGGTTCTGCGAATGGAAGGGCCCGCCGTGCACGCCGCCGCCGGAGGGCCCGCGAATGACAATCGGCACCGGAGCGTTCCAGCGGTAATGCGACCTGGCGGCAAAATTCGTGATCTGGTTGAAGGCGCAGGCGATGAAGTCCATGAACTGCATCTCCGCCACCGGGCGCAGGCCGAGATAGGAGGCGCCAATCGCCGCCCCGACGATCGCCGACTCCGCGATCGGCGTATCGATCACGCGCTCTTCGCCAAATTGCTCGAGCATCCCGGCGGTTACCTTGAAAGCCCCGCCATAGACGCCGATATCCTCCCCGATGAGGATGACGCTCGGGTCGCGTTCCATCTCCTCCCAGATGCCCTGGCGAATGGCTTCGAGATAGGTAACCGCTGCCATGGTCGCTTTGACCGCCACTAACCTTCGAAACTCGTCATTCGAAACTCGAAATTCGACAAAACCTGAAAGTTGGGGCTCTCGAGTTTCGAGTTTCGAGTTTCGAATTTCGAATTTCGGAACATTAGGGTTAGCCCTTTTTGATGCCACGCTTTGGGGGGTTGTTCGTTACCAGTACCGGCTCCGCCCGTACCTTCTTCACCGGCTCGGCCCAGTCCGGTCGAATCTCGTGACAGCCCGCTTCGCAATAAACCCCCTGCTGTTGCGTGGCCGGGTCGGGAAAGGGACTCTTCTCGGCAAAATCCAAATCCTCCTTCAACTCGCGCTCGATGCGGGCCACGATATCCCTTTTTTCTGCTTCCGCCATGATCTTCTTCGAGGCAAGAAACTTTTCATACCGCTCGATCGGGTCCTTCTTCTTCCATTCTTCCAAGACTGCCTTGGGGACGTAGGCGGCGTCATCGTGCTCGGCGTGGCCCTTCATGCGCATCGTCTTGGCCTCAATCAAGGTCGGCCCGTGGCCGGCGCGGGCGCGATCCACTGCCTCTTTGGCGACGCCATAGACGGCGACCACGTCGTTTCCGTCCACCACGACGCCCGGAATGCCGTAAGCCTTTGCCTTGTCGGCAAAATCCTTGAGGAGCGATTGTTTGGAAACCGGGGTCGAATAGGCCCACTGGTTATTTTCGAGCACCACGACCAGGGGCAGGCGCTGGACGGCGGCAAAATTGAGGCCTTCGTGAAAAGCTCCGGTCGAAGAACCGCCATCGCCAATCCAGGTGAGGGTGACGATCTTTTTGCCAAGGTAGCGCGCCGCCAGAGCGACGCCGGCCAGGACGGGGATGAGATCGCCCAGCATGCTGATGGGGGCAACCACCTTGCGCCGACCCAGGTCGCCAAAATGTGAGCTGCTGTCGCGGCCGCCGGTGGGCCCGGTAGCGCGGGCCATGTATTGTGTGAAAAGGTCGCGCGGCCGGAAGCCTTTGACCATCACCGCTCCCTGGTTGCGAATCATGGGCGCCAAGTAATCCTCCGGACCGAGGGCATAAGCGCAACCGACGGAGATGGCTTCCTGACCCAGGCTGGAATAGAGTCCACCGACCACCTTGCCCTGGCGATACAAATTCGTCAGTTGCTGCTCGACCATGCGGTTGAGCTTCATGTAGTAGTACAGCTCAAGATGTTGCGATTTGGTGAGCGTGACGGGCAAGCCATTCCTCCGGATCATGGCTTTCAGTTCGGTGCATCTCCCGGACAAAAACTTCTGCAAAATGTTCGACGACGCTGGACTCGACCTCGGCCATCTCCACTCGTTGGCCGAGAAGGGCTTCGAGGGAGGTGGCGCGCCGGGCGGCGAGGCCGCAGGGAACGATAAGATCGAAGTACTTGAGATCGGTATTCACGTTCAGGGCAAAGCCGTGGGAGGTCACCCAGCGGCTGATATGAACACCCATCGCGGCCAGCTTCTCGCCGCCCACCCAGACGCCGGTCAGGCCGGGGAGGCGCCCGGCGAGGAGCCCAAAATCGCTCGCCACCCGGATCAAAACCTCTTCGAGCGAGCGCATATAGGCGGCGACGTCTCGCTTGACCTGCTTCAAATCCATAATGGGGTAGCCAACGAGCTGCCCGGGACCGTGATAGGTAACGTCACCGCCCCGATCCGTGGCGTGGACCTCAACGCCGCGCCGCGCCAGTTCCTCCTCGGGCAGCCGCAGGTTCTCCCGCCGGGCATTCCGTCCCAGGGTGATGACGTGCGGATGCTCGCACAAAAGCAAGACATCCGGGATGGCCTCAGCCTTGCGCAGTTCGACCAATCGCCGCTGGAGGTCCCCTGCGCGGGCGTAGTCGGTCGTGCCAAGTTGGAGAACCGGACAAGGAAGCATACTGCTCCGAGCAGCTTCAGAAATTCACTGCCAGTCCCCGCACCCCCGCCACCGCATCCGCCATGCCCTCCCAGAGAGTCGGGTGGGCATGGATGGTAAAGAGGAGATCATCCACCGTGGCCTCAAGCTGAAGGGCGAGGACCGCCTCGGCAATCAACTCCGTCGCCAGCGGGCCGATGATGTGCACGCCCAGCAGCTCACCGTACTTTTCATCCGCCACCACTTTGATAAAGCCCTCCTGCTGGCCGATGATGGAAGCCTTGCTGTTGGCGGCAAACGGGAACTTGCTCACCTGAACCTTGTGCCCCGCCTCGCGGGCGGCGCGCTCGGTAAGCCCGACGGAGCCAATCTGCGGCTCACAATAGGTGCAGCCCGGGATGCGATCTCGATTCACCGGCGGCACCTTCCGGCCAGCCATCTTCCCCACCGCCACAATGCCTTCCATGGAAGCGGCATGAGCCAGTTGCGGAAAGCCAGCCACCAGGTCGCCGATGGCGTAGATGCCCGGCTCGTCCGTCTCCATGTACGGCCCGACGTGGATGTAGCCGCGGTCAACCTTGACGCGGGTCTTATCGAGCCCCAGTCCTTCCGTGTTCGGCTTTCGTCCAATCCCGATCAGGATTTTTTCGGCGCTGAGCGCGCCCGAGGCGGACTCCTTTTGAGCCTTGCTTTCATAGGTGACGGTCACGCCCTTCGCCGTCTTCTTGACACTCTCGACCAGGGCTTGCGTCAGGACTTTGATGCCGCGCTTCTTGAAAGATTTTTCAAGTTCGGCGGAAATTTCTTCGTCCTCGATCGGCACCAGGCGGGGCAGCATTTCGAGCAGCGTTACTTCCGCGCCGAAGGCGTGAAAGATGGAAGCAAACTCGACGCCGACGGCGCCGGCGCCGACGACGATCAACGATTTCGGCACCGCCGGCAAGCTCAAGATCTCCTTGTTGCTGAGAATCGTCTCGCCATCAAACTCGATTCCGGGCAAACCGCGCGCCTCCGCACCGGCGGCGATGAGGATATTCCTGGCTCGGATTTCGCTCGTCTTGCCGTCCTTCTCGACCGTGACGACGCCCGGCGCCCCGACTTGTCGGGGCGGCGCCTTGATGCGCCCGACGCCGGTCATGGATTCCACCTTATTCTTGCGGAAGAGAAATTCCAGGCCTTTGTTGTGCTTCTTGACGATCTTATCTTTTCGGGCGCGGACGGCAGCCCAGTCGAGCGAAACGCCTTTGCATTCGATGCCAAACTCCCGTGCGTTCTTGATGAGATCGTAGATTTCGGCATGGTAGAGCAGCGCCTTGGTAGGGATGCAGCCCCAGTTCAAGCAAGTGCCGCCAAAGACGGCTTCACGTTCGATGATGAGCGTTTTCAGCCCCCACTGGCAGGCGCGAATGGCGGCCACGTAGCCCCCGGGTCCGCTCCCGATGACGGCCAGATCGTACTGCGGCGTATCAGCCAAAAGACACCTCCGAATGCTTGCCGCGGCGCTCGAAAAATGCGATTAGAAAACCGAAGTCGGAAATCGGAAAACAGGCCTTTAATCCCGTTTCCCATTTTCTGTTTTCCATTTTCTCGCTTAAGTGCACACAAAACTCTAACAGCCCCCTCGCTGCGAGACAAGGGGCGCCGCGTGGCGGTAGCGGCGAGGAATGCGCTTGGGCTTTGCCCGCATTCCTCGTCGGCTTTTGGGGCAGACCGCTAGTGCCGTTCCAACTAACTAAGCATAAGCGTGAAATGCAGCGGCAAACTATCCATCCGGCTGCGCTTCTCGAAAAACACTTAGTGGGAGATAGTTGGAACGGCACTAGCTCAAGGGTTTCTCTGACTGTGCAGGTAGATCGATGAAGTCGATGGTGATTATGCATTCAAGGCCAGCATAGGCTGGGGCGCTTGACCAGCGCCAATCTTCCGCACTCTGCGCCAGTCCCTTGCGCACAGGGTTTTGATGTATGTAGTCAAGTGTCTCGGCGAATTCTTTGGGAGTGCGCATGAAGTGATCAAAGAATCCCTTTTGCCAAAGCGTTCCTCGGCTGCCCCGGGCGATGTTGATCCTTCGCCCGCTTACATACTTTAATTCCTGCATGAGCACTGAGATCGGATCCCCAGGCAGCGGCCGGACCAAGAGATGAAGATGGTCGGGCATAACCACAAAGCCAGCGAGTTGAAACTGCCTTCGCCTGCGAACTGCCGCCACCGTGTGAGACAACAGCTTACGCTCTCTGGGACTGAACGGCGCTAGTCCGCGACGGAGATTCGTCGTGAGAAAAAAGATTTTGTCACTGAGCACCAGCCGCCGAAGGCGCGTCATAGAACCGAACTATATACCACGCACTCGGTACAAACCGGCGACGAAGGCTACGCCTTCATCGCCGCTACCTGTCTATCTGTCGTGCTACAATCAAAGCTTGCATATGCACCTTTTCACTCTGCCAGTCATTCAGGCCACACCGCCGCGCTTGCCGCGGCCCGAGTGGCTCCGGGTGCGCTTTCCCGGCGGGCCCAATTACCTCGAACTGAAGCGCCTCATGCGGGCGAACGGGCTGCACACGGTTTGCGAGTCGGCCCGTTGCCCGAATATCGGCGAATGCTGGGAGCAGCGCACCGCCACCTTCATGATCCTCGGCAATCTCTGCACGCGGCGTTGCGGCTTCTGCGCCGTCCCTTCCGGCAAGCCGCTCGCTCCACCCGACCCGGATGAGTCGCGGCGAGTGGCCGAGGCCGTCGTCAAGATGGGGATCGAATACGCCGTGGTCACTTCGGTCAACCGTGACGACCAGCCCGACGGCGGCGCGGGCATCTTTGCCGAAACCATCCGCGCCATCCGCCTCGCCAAGCCCGGCTGCCAGGTGGAAGTCCTCATCCCCGATTTTCGCGGTGACGGGCAGGCGCTCGCAACCGTTGTCCGGGCTCGCCCGGACGTGCTCAACCACAACACCGAAACCGTTCCCCGCCTCTACCGTCAGGTGCGCCGCGGGGCGCGCTACGAGCGCTCGCTCGAACTGATTCGCCGCGTCAAGGAAATCGATCCCTCCATGATCTCCAAGTCCGGCCTGATGGTCGGGCTGGGCGAAGAGAAGGAAGAAATCCTCGCCACCATGCGCCACCTCGTTGCCCAGCGCTGCGATATCCTGACCATCGGCCAATATCTCCAGCCCGACGGCGAGCATCTGCCCATCGCTCGCTACTACCACCCCGAGGAGTTTGCCGCATTCAAGCGCCAGGGCGAACGCATGGGCTTCCGGCACGTCGAGGCCGGGCCACTCGTCCGCAGCTCCTACCACGCCCAGCGGCAACACCGCGCAACCCTTTAGTGGAATCGGGTACGGCTCAAGCGCGGATGGGGCCCCAAGCAATCAGCGGCCAGTCAGCGAATCGTCTGGCGGAGGGATTCGGCCAGCTCGTCGAGCCTGGCGACGGAAATCATCTGAATCTCCTGCTCCGCCAAAATACGAGACACGAACTGGTGGGCCTCGATCTCCGGAGAGGCTTCAGCTTCGGTGATCACCGTCATCTCCGAAGAGGGCAGCTTCGCCCGGATGCGCTCCATGGTATAGGCCAGGATTTTTGCCTGGGCGGGATCAGCAGCGAGGGAAAGCGCATGGAGAAAGCCGCGAGTGCCATTTCTTCGGTAGCCGTAGTCGAGCCGGAAGCGGTCGCCATGGCAGGTGAATTCCGCCACGGAGACCCGCAGTTCGAGTTTGGAAAGGATGCCCAGCCGACGAAACACAGGCACCATCCGATTGCGAATCCAAGCTCGACCACCTTCCAGCGCCACGGCCGCCCGGCCCGGATAGCGCGGCTCGCGCACGTAGGTGTCAAACAGCCGGTCGAATTCCGCCGCCGGATCCTGGGTCAAGACGCCCTTGGGCTCGCTGACCTGGAGGGTGGCCGAAAGGGTGTCCTGGAGATGGGTCACGTAGGCGCCGAGATCGGCCACCTGGGATTCGATCTGGGCGGCAAAATCCGCCTCGAGCCGGGCGAGCAGCTCAACATCCGCCCAGGGATGGAGCCGTTTGACGCGGCGAAAATTATCGGTCAGGCGAACCTGCAATTCCCGTTCGGCGGGATGGTAGAAAAAGACCCCGATGTTCACCGACTCATTCCGAATGAGGTTCGGGGTATAACGCAGAAGAAAGAATTGACAGCGCTCGAAGGTTGCCTCGGGCATCAAGTCGTCCAATTCGGAAACGGCTGTCGAAAACAATCCCGGGTCTCGATGAGCATCTGCCGCATCCGCTTGCGGCGGTCGTAGAGCCGGCTGATCAGCGAGAGCAGCGCCTCCTGGTCGAAATCGTACCACTCGGGCGGCACGCTGGCGACCGCCTCATCCAGCACCCGCGGCGAAATCTCCTCCACCCGGTGCAGAGCCGGCTCAAAAGAATCGAGGGAACGCACCGGCCGATAGACGAGTGGGCGAGGATAGAGGCCCCGCAACGGCGAATCGGGAAAATTCCAATCGCCGGCGTTAAAGCAAAATCCCTGGTCAATCATCATCGCCCGATAGCGGGTGGGCGCGCCATTGGGATAGAAAATCACCTGTCGGCCGTTGGTGTTGCACGTCCAGCGGTCAAAAATCAGCATGCCGAGAAAGGCGTCGAGGTTCCCTACCTCGAGCAAGCGCTCCTCCGGCACCAGGTCATGCACCGCGAGTGCGGCCGGATCGCCCGGGTAGCGCGAGCCGAATTGCAGCCCTGCCCGGCACGGTTCTCGCCCCAGCGATTTTTGGATGTGCAGCTCGGGCGTGTCCTCAATCAGCTCGGACGTCACTTCGATCACTTCCGGGCGCGCCACCGGCAACCCCAACCGTTCCGCGAGCCGCGCGGCCAGCATTTCATTGGCAAGCACCCGCACATGCTGCGGGTTGTTTTGAAATTTGACGATGTAGTAGCCGCCGTCGCTCGCCCGCATGAGGTGGGATTGCGCGCCGCCGCGCATTCGCCGAACGTGTTCCACTGCCAGCGGCATGGGCTTCAAGAGCCGAAAAAGAGCATTGGACCGAACACGGCGTCCCTGGGGCAGGCGCCGATCCCGCCACGGCCGGACGGCCCCGCCACAGCGGGGCAGCCGCTATGCTAAAGGGGAAGACCGATCACCGACAAGCGAATACTCAAGGCAGTCACCAAGGGCTGTGGCCAACGCGGACGCCCCCAGACAGGCGCTCCCGGCTGAGAGGCCTTCGACAACCAATTATCTTTTTGCTATGCTCACAGCAATGAGTTTTCTGAATCTTCAGGAGAACCTACGCCAGGAGCTGCGCCGGAGGGTGGCGGCGGGAGAGCTGACGGGCGCGGAACTGGCCCGCCGCCTCAGTCTCACCCAAGCGCACATCTCGAACTTCCTGCATGGCAAGCGCGGGCTGAAGCTCTCCACGCTGGACCGGGCGGTGGCCGTGATGGCGCTCGATTTCTACTCGCTTCTCCCGGCTGAGGAGTTGGCGGGCTATGCCCCGGCCGTCAGCCGGGCCGAGGCCGAGACGGCCGAGGTGCCACTGATCCGACCGGCGGCGGCTACCACGCCGGTGATCACGCGGATGCTGGCCCACGGCACGCTTCGGCTGGCCGCGATTCTATCCGGGGTTCGCACCACTGCCGACGGGCACCCCTCTCGAAAAGGCTGGACTCGCTTCGTGGCGTTGGAGGTCGCCGACAACGACACCAGCATGGCGCCACGCGTTCCGCCGGGCGCTTGCGTGATCGTAGATCGTCATCGGCTGGCACCGGGCGATCCCCGATTCGATCGGGGGCGGTTCTATGCGGTGAAAAACGCGGGCGGAGTACAGATTCGCTACCTGGAGCGGCAGGGTGACCGGCTCCTGCTCCGGCCTCACCATCCCCGTCAACCGAGCGAGATCTGGCCTTGGCAGGGCACAGTCACCGAAGCGCGGATTGTGGGACTGGTGGTGGCGCTCGTCGTGATCTGCCGTTAAGAAAAAGGCCCGAACCCTGTGGGCCGGGCCTCCACAAAACCCGTATATCTTGGTTTCGAAATTCCGTGGCAGATTCCGCTCGTGTCGTACCAGCCCGCCGCGGCGGGGAACGGGACTCGCGGGCCCCGTACCAACCTGTTGGGAGGGAGCGGGAAATAGCGCCCAATAGTTGGAACGGCCCTAGCGTCTGCGGCGCTTTCCTTTGGCCTTGGCTCTTTTCGCCTTGCCCTTAGCCTTCCGTTTCGGTTTCCGCGCCTTCCTGGCTTTCTTCTTGGCTTTCTTTTTGGCCGGCTTGGGAGCGGGCGGCGGAGGTGGAGCCCAGATGGGTGTGGGCTCGGGTGGCATGGTGGGTCGCTGTTCGTCGGTTTCCATGGCCTCTTCTTCCTCCTCTTCTTTGTAGATGTCGCGCTCGTCCGTCATCCCCTCTTCCTCTTCGTTGTACTCGGAGCTGTCTTCGAAATCATCATCGCGGTGCTTGCTAAATGAGGCCGGCATGGAGTACCTCCGGCGATGGATTTCGCCCTCCGCCCGTCGGGGAAGATAAAAAGAAGACGAGCGCGCGTCGGTGCGTACTTATAATACCTCAGGGTATCTGTCAAGTCCTACGGTCGGCTACCGAGGATTCACTGGCCGCGGCGGGGTGCGTGAACAATCAGGCGATCGCCTGCTTGCAAGCTACGCGAGGCAAGGAAGGAATTGGCGCGCGTGAGCGCCCCAACCGTGGTGTGGTAAGAGGAGGCAATCGACCACAGCGTCTCGCCCGCTTTGACCTTATGCACCACCCCGCTTGAATTTACTAACTCGCTTTGTTTCTTTGTGTTAGAGGAATTCCTCGGCTTGGCAGCTCGGGCGGCATGCTCCCCTTCCGGGAAGGCCGGCACATAAACGCGCAGGCGCTTGCCGCGGGGGATAGCCCAACCGCGCAAGCGATTCCAGCGGCGAAGTTCCCGGGGGGTGACGGAAAACTGCTCGGCCACCGAATCGACTGTATCGCCACGGCGCGCTCGATAGGTGATGGCGCGTCGCTTTTGAGCGAGGTCCTGCCGCCCGGGCGCGACCGGGATAATGAGCTTATCGCCCGGCCGAAGCGCGGCGGTGAGTTGGATCCCGTTGACATCGGCGATGGCGCCGGGCTTGGTGCGATAGAGCTTGGCGATGCCACCCAAAGTTTCGCCCGGCTCGATGCGGTGCTTTCTTGAGGAGACCCATTTGTCTTCGGGGACGGTCGCAATCTCGGCGAGAAATTTCTGAGTGGTTCCGGAGGGAAGCTTCAACTCGAAATCGGGCTGATGGGGCGTCACCAGGCGAAGGAGTTCGGGGTTGAGCCGGCGGATCGTCTGCACGTCCACGTCAATCATCTCTGCCACCAAGCGCAGGTCAATCGGCTTGGGGACGGCAACGCGCTCGAAGCGCACCGGCGGCTCAGGGGCAACGTCAACACCGTAGCGCCCCGGATCCTTGGCGATGAACGCCACCGCGAGAATGATGGGCACGTAGTTTTCCGTTTCGCGCGGCAGAACCCGGCGGCGAAGCAACTCCCAAAAGTCGGCGTAGCCGGTCCGCTCGATCCCCCGCTGAACCGCGCCCGGGCCGGAGTTGTAGGCAGCGATGGCAAGATACCAATCGCCAAATTGATGGTAAAGATCGCGCAGATGGCGAGCGGCGGCGCGGGTGGATTTCTCCGGATCCTGCCGCTCATCTACCCACCAGGTGCGCATCAGACCGTATTGACGGGCCCGGTAGGCCATGAATTGCCAGAGGCCCTTGGCCCCCATGCGGGAGAGGGCATAGGGTTCAAAGGCCGATTCCGCCTGCGCCAGATAGATCAAATCCTGCGGCAAACCCTCTTCCCGGAGCACGCGCTCGATCATCCCACGATACCGGCCAGCCTTTTCGAGGCCCCGGCTGATGATGGCCCGGCCACGACTCGTTTGAAAGAAATTGATGAAGGAGAGAACCTGTTCATTGAGCGTCAACGGCAAATCGTGAGCGACGCTTTGCATGGTGGACGAAGCTTGCCGCTCGAGTTGGGGGTCAACCGGCGCTTCCGGTGGCTCGATCTCGGCCACCTCGTCAATGGGAGCGGGGGTCGGGGCCTGCTCGGTGAAACCATCGCCCTCACGGAAGGCAGCTACCTCAAAGGCGCGCACCTGCTCGACAATGCGATCAAAAAGCTTCTCCAGGCGCTCATCCTGGCGAACATCCTGGCCGCTCAGGAGCAGCAGGTCGAGGGCGCGGTCAAACTCCCGGCGTGCCTTTTCGAGGTGCCCGGCATGATAGCTCTGCTCGCCCGACCGATAGGCTTCCTCGACGCGCCGGATCAGCTCCTCGGTCGGATGGCTTGGCGACACATAGGCCGTAAAGAGGAGGAGGGACGCACCCCGAAACTGCGGGATGGGAAGGGGCGGGGGTTCACCATTTGCCTGGCCAGGGAGGACAACCGCCTGAGGTGGCGGAGTCGCCGCCCGGCGGTTCTTGCCGGTCTCACAGCCAAACAGCACTAGAACCAACGGAAGGACAGGAATGACAAGCAGGATTCTTCCAGCTCGTACCCGCCTACCGCCGCGCTGAGCCTCCATAGCTACTCCTTCCGGCTGGTTAACCCCTTTGACGTTGCCGGGCGCACTCCGTCACATGCATTCGGGAGGCAGAGTCAACAAATTCTAGCGGGCTCGAACCTGTCCGGTCAAGACAAAGCGTCAACCGGAATTGCTTGATAGGAAACGGGATTCAGGCAAGCCCGCCTAGGATAAAGGGTATCGGCTAGAAAAAGGGTCATTGGCGGGCAAGGGCCTGGCGCAAATCGGCGATGAGGTCGCGCACATCCTCAATGCCGACGGAAAGCCGCACCGTCCCTGGCTCGACTCCGCTCGAACGCAGTTCGGCCAAGCTCATGCGGTAGTGGGAGGTATAAATAGGGAGGGAAACCAGCGACTCGACTCCCCCCAGGCTGGCAGCCAGCAAGACAACTTTCAGGCGGTCGCAGAAGCGCCGGGCCGCGCCGAGCCCCCCTTTCAGGTCGAACGCCATCATCGAGCCAAACCCACCGGCCATCTGCCGCCGGGCGAGGCCATGGTCGGGGTGCGACTTCAGCCCCGGGTAGTGCACGCGGACAACCGTGGGGTGCTTTTCGAGGAAGCGTGCAATCGCCAGGGCGTTTTCCGCCTGCTTCCTGACGCGCACCTCGAGCGTTTTCAGCCCGCGAATGAGCAAGAAGGCAGCATAGGGGTCCATCGAGCCGCCCAGGTAGATCACCATGTGGCGAACCTTTTCGACAATTTCCCGGCTGCCCACCGCCGCCCCGGCAATGATGTCGCTGTGGCCGCCCAGGTATTTCGTAGCCGAGTGGAGCACCACGTCGAAACCAAGCTCTAGCGGTCGTTGGAGGATGGGCGTGGCGAAGGTGCTATCCACCATCGAGACCAACTTATACCGCCGGGCAAGCGCCACCGCTTTCTTCAGGTCAACCACCTGCAAAGTGGGGTTAGTGGGCGTTTCGGTGTAAAGCACCTTGGTATTTTTGTTGACGAGCCGCTCGACGCCTTCGAGGTTTGTCCCGACGTGCTGCACCCGGATGCCGAGGCGGGGCAAGACATCGCGCATCAGCCGGTAGGTTCCGCCGTAGAGATTGCGGGTGGCGATGACCTCATCGCCTGCTCCGAGGACAGCCAGCAGGGCGCTCGAAATGGCTGCCATGCCGGAGGCGGTGACGATGGCCGCTTCGCCGCGCTCGAGTTGCGCCAGCTTCGCCTCAGCCACCGCCAGCGTTGGGTTCCCGTAGCGAGTGTAGATGTACGCCTTGGACTTCCCTTCAGCCCAGCGCTTCATCTCGTTGATGTTCGGGAAAGTGAAAGTCGAGGTCTGAACAATTGGCGGCGCAACAGGCACGGCCACCCCGTGCTTCATCTCTCCTGTATGAATCGTCGCTGTGGCATTGCCAAGAAATTCCCTGGTTTTGCGAGCGGCCATTTGGATTCCCCCCTCAGCACGTCATGCGTTACATACAACTGGTTTGTAGGGGCTCGGTTGTAGGGGCGACCTTAAGGTCGCCCCTACTTGCGAGGGCATCAAAATCCCCCTGTCAGTGCGTCCTGTGTCAGATGCAACTCGGTTGTAGGGGCGGCCTTAAGGTCGCCCCTACAGAAGTCCCTCTCAGCGCATGATGTGTTGCATACAACCCGCCGAGTCTATGCTGCGGCGGAGGGACGGGCAACAGCCAAAATGGATGGGTGACGGGAACCCGAACTATTCCTCGGCAGGGGCGGCTCCGGCGCGGGCGGCTTTGGCGTGGTCGATGATTTTTTGGGCCAGTTCGGGCGGGACAAAATCGTAGTGAGAGAACTCCATCGTATAGCTGCCGCGGCCCTGGGTCATGGACGTAAGGTCGGTGGCGTAGGTGAGCATCTCCGCCATCGGCACCTGAGCCTTGATGAGGGAATTGGTGCCGCGCGATTCCATGCCGGAGACTCGCCCGCGGCGAGAACTCATGTCGCCCATAATGTCGCCCGAGTATTGTTCGGGGACATAGACCTCGACGTTCATGATGGGTTCGAGCAACGCCGGCTTGGCCGTCTCCATGGCCGCCTTGAAAGCCAATTGGCCGGCAATCTGGAAGGAAATGTCCGAACTATCCACGTCGTGGTACTTGCCGTCGTAGAGAATGGCGCGGAAGTCCACCACCGGGTAGCCGGCCAGGTAGCCGCGGGCGGCCGATTCGCGGATGCCTCGTTCCACCGAAGGAACCCAGTTCCTGGGAATGGCGCCGCCGAAAATGTCGTTCACGAATTCGAACCCGCTGCCGCGCGGCAAAGGCTCCACCTTGATCCGGCAAACGCCAAACTGGCCGTGGCCGCCGGTCTGCTTTTTGTGCCGGCCTTCGACGTCAGCCTTGCCGCGAATCGTCTCGCGGTAAGGCACCTTGGGCGCTTTCAGCGCCACATCCACGTTGTAACGCTTTTTGAGCTTGGCAACGGCGACCTCGACGTGTTGCTGGCCGGAACCGGCAAGCAGGAACTCTTTCGTCTGCGCATCCCGGACGTAGCGCAGCGCCAGGTCTTCCTCCAGAATGCGGTGCAGCGCTTGGCTGAGCCGATCTTCGTCGGCGCGGGTCTTCGGCTCGATGGCGAAACTGATGGAAGGCTCGGGGATGCGCGCCGGCTTGTAGAAAATGGGCGCGGCTTTGTCGCCGAGCGTGTCACCCGTGGTGGTTTCTTTCAACTTGGCGACCGTGCCGATATCGCCGGCGCGGAGTTCGGCGACTGCCGAGGGGGTTTTCCCCTGGCGAACTTCCACGTGCTGGAAACGCTCGGCCGTGTTGCGATTGAAGTTTTGGAGCGTGGCGTCGTTCTTCAGCACGCCGCTCATCACCTTGAAGTAGGTGATACGGCCGGCAAACGGGTCGGCCAGCGTTTTGAAAACATAGATCGAGAGCGGCTCGGAGTCGGCAATCTTTCGCTCCACCGTTTCACCCCCGCCGGGTTCGGCCGCGCCGATGATTTTGCCCCGGGCAAGCGGCGAAGGCAGAAAATCGCAGATAAAGTTCAGAAGGTTCTCGGCCCCGATGTTCGGCAATCCGGCAGCGATCAACACCGGAAAGATTCTCTTGGCGGCGATGGCCTGGCGAAGCCCCTCCTGCAAGCGGGCCGCCTCGAGCGTCCCTTTGTCGAAAAATTCCTCCATCAACTTGTCATCGCCCTCGGCCACCATCTCGACCAGCTTTTCATGCGCATCCTTGGCCTTTTCGGCAAGCTCGGCCGGAATTTCGCTCTCGGTGTATTTCCCCTCGCCTCCCGCCACGTAGGTGTAGGCCTTCATCGCGATGAGGTTCACCAGCCCTTTGAAATTCTTTTCCTGGCCGATGGGAAGCTGGACGGCAACGGCGCCGCGGCCGTAAACCTGATGAATGGACTCCGTTGCCCGCTCGAAGCCGGCAAGTTCGCGATCCATCTTGTGGATCATAAACGCGCGCGGGAGGTCGTACTCGGTGCAGTAGTCCCAGACTTTTTCGGTGACTACTTCCGAACCCGCCACCGCATCCACCAGGATCAACCCGGCGTCAGCGGCCAGCAAGGTGGCCTTGGTTTCGTTGATGAAGATGTTGTACCCGGGGGTATCGAGGAGATTGACCTTGATCTTTTCTGTTCTCCCCCGCGGCGCCCATTCGGCATAGGCCAGGCCGGTCGAGATCGAAATCTTGCGGGCAATTTCTTCTTCATCCCAATCGGTGACCGTGGAGCCATCGTCCACGCGGCCGAGGCGAGGGGTGGCGCCGGCAAGATAGAGCATCGCCGCCGTCAGGGAGGTTTTTCCCGTGCCACCGTGTCCAAGGATGGCCACGTTGCGGATGTTCTCGCCGCTATAAACCTTCACGGCAGTCTCCTAAGGATTCGAGGGTTCGGCCCCCGCCCAGAAAGGCGGCACGCCCCGACAGGTCGGGGCAAGAGGGCTTCCGAAAAACTCGATGCTAGCACAGTTGAAAAAGAGGATTCAACCAGCCCGACCGACGAGCAGCTGTTAGGCTTGCACGGAAACGCGCGGTGCTCGGTCCCGGGCAACGTAGCCAAAAGCCATGCGCGAGGTGTTGTGGGCAAAGCCGATGTTTCCTTGGGTATCAATCAAGATGAGACCGGCTCTGTCGCCTGTTCGCTCGGCCAGGATGCGGATGGCGGCATGCGCGGCCTCCTGGGCAGATTTCCCCCGTAGCATGAGATCCGTGGCGGTCTTTGCCATGACGATCTTCATGATGGCTTCGCCGTAGCCCGTGCAACCGGCGGCGCCCGAGTGATTGTCGGCGTAGCAACCGCAACCGATGAGCGAAGAATCACCCACCCGCCCGGGAAATTTGCAACAAGTCCCGCCGGTCGAAGTGCCCGCAGCGAGCAAGCCAGCGCCATCCATGGCAACCGCCCCGACCGTTCCTCCGAGCTTGTGCAGAGGGCGCAGCCCATCCCGGAAATGACGCCAGGCGGTCGCCTCGCGCTCGACGATAAGCTCCTTGGGGTCGCACAGGGGCAGGCCATTTTCCTCGGCAAACTGCTCGGCGCCCCGGCCCACGAGCATCATGTGCTCGCTCTTTTCCATCACCGCACGGGCCAGCCGGATGGGATTCCGGACGCGCTCGACAGCGCTCACCGCTCCGGCCTTGAGCGTATCACCCCGCATGAGGATAGCATCGAGCTGCACCACCCCGTCGCGGTTCAGGTGGCTGCCGATGCCCGCGTCAAAGATGGGGTCATCCTCCAGGACCACGATCGCCGCCTCCACCGCATCCACGGCCAAGCCGCCCTCGTCGAGGATCTTCCAACCGGCCTCAAGCGCTCTCCGGCAGCCTTCCCGACAGGCTGCGACGGCGGCATCCGGGATGTCCCAGGCACCACCGTGGACGATGAGGATGGGTTGCGGAGCCATTCTAAGAACCACTTTGGTCCAGCAAGGGCTCGACCAAGTAGGGTATCACTCTCTGTCCTCGAGGATCAGTCGGGAAAGCGCCTTTCCCCCGATGTGGATAGGCTCGAAGTCTTTGAATACCCCCCTGGCGCGGCGCAGATGCCCTTCCGCTTCCAGTTGATTCAACCTTCTTTCCAGTTCGTCCTCTTTCCGGACGCCTTCGAGAGGAACCAGCCTCGCCACCGGTGCGCCACGATGCGTCACAACCAGTGATTCACCACGGCGGACACGAGCGAGATAGCGCCCCAAACGATTTTTCAATTCACGGCTGCCCACCTGGATCATGTGGCTACCCCGGTTTCAGATTGAAGCTGCATGGGTTCACATTTGTCAACCCTCTCCCTCTGCAGTTCTCATGAATCGCGCCAGCATCGCTCCTCGGGCGGCTTCCCCCGCGCGGAACGACTTCGCAAAAAGCTTCGTCCCAATCCCGGAAGCTCGAGATTCGGGAAAACCGCTCTTGTTCTGTGCCACGCTTCCGCTTACAGTGAAGTTTCAGCTTCAGCCAGGCGGAGCAGGATGGTATTTCACCGGGAGAGGAGGTTTCTATGAGCCGATTCGTCAAGGTGGCCAGCGTGGACCAGATTGATTCCGAGCGAGGAGCGCTGGTGGAGTGCGAAGGGAAGAAGATTGCCTTGTTCAACGTCACCGACCGCTACTACGCGATCGAAGACACCTGCACCCATCGCGGCGGTCCGCTCTCGGAGGGGATGCTGCTGGAAGCCGAGGGGGTGGTGGTGTGTCCCTGGCACGGGGCGCGCTTCGACATCAAAACCGGCAAGGTGCTTGGTCCGCCAGCGCCCCAGGGGGTCGCCAGTTTTCCCGTGCGGGTCGTCGGCAAGGATATTGAGGTCGAGATGCCCGAGGCAATGGGCGCGGCCGAGGATTAGCGGAGGATTGGATAACCCGTCGCCTTGACGTTCTCCCTGGCCGCAGGAGGGCGGCGAGAGGGGCGCGCTACCGGGCTGAGCCAGCTGTCATCGCTTGTTCAGAGGGTTTTTTTTTGGCGACGACTTCCACCGTATTGCCCGCTTCGGTTTCGCGCCAGGTGTGGTACATACGGTGGATGACGGTGAGATTGGTTCCCACGGCGAGCAACCACAGCGCGGGGGCAATCCGGTTGCCGAGCGCCGCCAGGATGAAAAGCACGATCCGTTCCGGGCGCTCCCAGAAGCCAACCTTGCACTGGGTGATGAGCGATTCGGCCCGCGCCCGGGTGTAGCTCACCATCACCGATCCGCCAAGCGCCACCACCCCCACCACCACGTAGAGAAAACGATTCACGCGGGCGTAATACACGATGACGCCGATAAAGAGCAGGATGTCCGAGTAGCGGTCAATGACGGAATCAAAGAAGGCGCCGAAGGCGGTGACGCGACCCTGGGCGCGAGCCACCCGGCCGTCCACCATGTCGAAGAGGCCGGCGAGAATCATCGCCGCGCCGGCGCTCCGAAACAGCCCGGCCGCAAAAAGCACCGCCGCCCACACATTGATCACCAAACCGATCGTCGTCAGGACGTTCGGATGGATTCCGGTGGCGGCCAGCCCGTCCACGATCTTGTAAAGCAGCCAGCGGCAACCCTCGCCAATGCTTCGCGTGATCACGTCTCAAAACCCGGTGGACCCGGCGGCGTTTGCCGCAACGCGGTCAGCAAGCTACGGCCGTCGGGCAAACGCCGGTCCAGAATCACCCCGCGGCTGCTTTGCGGATTTTCCAGATCCACTTCCACCTTATCCCCGGGCAGAAGTCGCACCAACCAACGGTGCAGTTCATCGCTTATGCGGGCCCCGATGCTGTCGGGGCGGGCGTGGACAAGCCGGCCATTCACGAGCTTGACGCGGAACTCTCCTCGCGCGTTGACGCCGGTGATGACACCATCAGCACGGTGGGGTGAACCGACCCAATCGTCGGGGCGGGGGCTAGTGCCGTTCCAACTATTCACGGCTATCTCCTGAGAGTCGTATTCCAACAAGTTGGCACGGGATTAGCCCCAATGCATAGGCTCATTAAGTTGGAACGGCACTAG
>Ga0209002_10000455_pt1 | contig 32880 bp, 22 predicted proteins | sample Rifsed16ft2_FD_184010 | JGI IMG/M metagenome (GOLD analysis project Ga0209002, IMG submission 184010) | Soil microbial communities from Rifle, Colorado, USA - sediment 16ft 2 (version 2) | ecosystem: Environmental > Terrestrial > Deep subsurface > Rock core/Sediment | place: Rifle, Colorado...
CCGGGATGGCCCGCCGCCGGGCCACCCGGTTGCCGAGCCATGCCTGGAACGAGTCGAGATAGATGTAGATGACGGGGGTCACGTACAAGGTCACCAGCTGGGAGACGAACAACCCGCCCACGACCGCGATGCCCAGCGGCTGCCGCGCCTCGGCGCCCGCCCCCAACCCGATCGCGATAGGCAAGGTACCCATCAGCGCGCACATGGTGGTCATCATGATCGGCCGGAACCGGATCAGGCAGGCCTCGGCGATCGCCTCCGCGGGCGCCTTGCCCTCGGTCCGCTGGGCGTCCAGCGCGAAGTCGATCATCATGATGCCGTTCTTCTTCACCAGCCCCACCAGCAGGATCAACCCCACGTAGGAGTAGAGGTTGAGGTCGGTACGGAAGATTAGCAGCGTCAGCAGCGCGCCGAACACCGCAAAGGGGAGCGCCGAGAGAATCGTCAACGGGTGAATGAAGCTCTCGTACAGGACGCCCAGCACCAGGTAGATAACCAGGATCGCCACGATCAGCAGGAAGAACAGGCCGGCCTGGGACTGTTGGAACGCCTGGGCGGTGCCTGAGAAGCTTCCGGTGATGGTGGACGGCAGAACCTCGTTGGCCAGCCGCTGCACCGCGGCGACGCCCTCTCCCAACGACACCCCTTCCTCCAGGTTGAACGAGAGGGTCACCGACGGAAGCTGGCCGGAGTGATTGACGGACTGGGGCCCCAGGATGGGGGTAACGGTCGCCACCGCGCCCAAGGGGACCAGCGCGCCGGTTCGGGAGCGGACGTGGAGCAGGTTGATCGCCGAGGGATCCCGCTGGAATTCGGGCAGCAGCTCCAGAATCACGGGGTAGTCGTTGCTGGTCCCCATGATGGTGGAAATCTGGCGGGACCCGAAGGCGTTGTAGAGCGCGCTCTGCACCTGGCTGATGTTGAGACCCAGCGCCGCCGCCCGATCCCGGTCCACGTCGATCCGAAGCTGCGGGTTGCGCAGCTGGAGATTGCTGGAGACGTCCCGTACCGCTGCCAGGTCCCGCATCCGGGCCTCCAGGACGCGGGACTGCTCGTACAGCTCCTCCAGGTTGGCGCTCTGCAGGGTGAACTGGTAGTTGCTCTGGCCGAAGCGACCGCCGATACGAATGGCCGGCGGATTGCTGAGGAACACGCGCACGCCGGGTATCTGTGACAGCGAAGGCTGGAGGCTCCGGATCACCTGATCCGCGTTCAGGCTCCGGTCACTCGAGGGCTTGAGGTAGACGCTGAGGCGACCTCGGGTGAGCCCGCCGCCGAACGGCCCGCCCATGCCCCCCGAGACCTGCACGCCCTGCACGTTGGGATTCTGCCGCACCACCTCGCTCACCCGGGTCATGTGCTCCACCATCTGCTCCCACGACGTGCCTTCCGCGGCCTCGATGGTCCCGTTGACCGACCCGGTGTCCTGGTTGGGAATGAAGCCCTTGGGCACGATGACGAACAACACGGCCGTCGCTACCAGGATCCCCAGCGAGCCCACCATCGCGGTGCGCCGGTGGCCGAGTACCCAGTGCAGCGTGTCCCGATAGAACACGACGGCGCGTTGCCACATGGCCTCGACGGCGTTGTAGAAACGGCCGTGGCGCAGCTGGTGCTCCCCCTTAAGGAAGCGACTGCACATCATGGGCGTCAGGGTGAGGGACACGAACCCCGAGATGAGGATGGCGGCCGCAATCACCACCGCAAACTCGTGGAACAGGCGGCCCAGGAGCCCCGGCATGAAAAGCAGGGGAATGAACACCGCCACCAGCGACAGCGTCATGGAGAGGATGGTGAAGCTGACCTCCTTGGAGCCGTCCAGCGCGGCCTGGAAGCTGGGTTTCCCCATCTCGACGTGCCGATGAATGTTCTCCAGCATCACGATGGCGTCGTCCACCACGAAGCCCACGGCCAGCGTCAGCGCCATCATGGAGAGGTTGTCCACGCTGAAGCCGAGCAGGGCCATCACGGCGAAGGTCCCGACCACGGACATCGGCAGCGCCATGCTCGGGATCGCGGTGGCGGGGATGTTGCGCAAGAAGAGGAAGATCACCAGCACCACGAGGCCGAGCGTGAGGCCCAGGGTGAACTTCACGTCTGCCACCGACTCCCGGATGGTTTGCGAGCGGTCGTACAGCAGGTTGACTTCGATCGCCGGCGGGAGCTGGGGCAGGATCTCTTCGACCCGGGCCTTGACGGCGTCGGCCACCTGCACCGTGTTGGACCCGGGTTGCCGGCGGACGGACAACACGATGGTCCTGGCGCCGTTGTACCAGTTGCCGGAGCGGGGGTTGGACACCGCGTTCAGGACGTTCCCCACGTCCCCCAGGCGCACGGGCGAGCCATTGCGATACGCGACCGCGATGTCCCGGAAGGCGTCCGCGCTCTGGAGCTGCCCGTTGGACTGCAGGGCCAGCACCTTGTGCCGGCCCCACAAAGCACCCGCCGGAGTGGAGATATTGTTGGTGTTGACCGCGGTCACGACCTCGTCAATGCCGATGCGCCGATAGGCCAGCGCCCGGGGATCCACCTGGACCCGGACCGCGTAGCGCTGGGTTCCCATGATGTCGATCTGGGCCACGCCTTCGATGGTGGAGAGCCGCGGCGCCAGCACGGTTTCGGCGTACTCGTTGACCGTCGAGAGGGGCAGGGTCCTCGAGGCCACCGAGTAGAAGATGACGGGGAAGTCCGTCGGGTTGGCCTTGAAGTACGACGGTGGCTCCCGCATGTCATCCGGCAGTCCGCGCTGAGCCCGGGAGAGGGCGGTCTGCACGTCCTGGGCTGCGGCGTCGATGTTGCGCGACAAGGCGAACTGGAGCGTGATGTTGGTGGAGCCCTGGTTACTGCTCGAGGTGATCTCCTCGATGCCGGGAATGGTGGAAAAGGCCCGCTCGAGCGGGGTCGCCACCGCGGACGCCATGGTCTCGGGGCTGGCGCCCGAGAAGTTGGCGTTCACGTTGATGGTGGGATAGTCAATGGGCGGCAAGTCGCTGACCGGCAGTTGCCGGTAGCCCACGATCCCGAAGATGATGATCCCGGCCATGATCAGCGTCGTAGCGATCGGCCGGCGGATGAAGAGTGCCGCGATGTTCATGAGCGCCCTCGCCGTGGGGCGGGTTGGTCCCGGGCTGGTGCTTGGAGGTTCCGGATCTGGACGCGGGCACCGGGGACCAGGCGGAGCTGCCCGTCGGTCACCACGGTTTCTCCGGCCGTGAGGCCCTGCGTGACGACCACGTCATCCCCCACCGTCCGGCCCACCACGACCGGGCGCGTCTGGGCTTTGTTGTCCTCGCCCACCACGTAGACGTAGTTACCACCTTCCGCCTCGACGACGGCCGGGACGGGAACCATGATGACGTCTCGCTCTTCGTACAGCACCAAGGTGGTGGTCACGAACTGGCCCGGCCAGAGCTGCGCGTCGGTGTTGGGGAACCGGGCCTTCAGCATGATCGTCCCCGTGGTGGTGTCCACCGCGTTATCCACGAAGATGAGCGTGCCGCTCAACGACGTGGTGTCGCTGGTCGGGCGGACCCGCACGACCAGGCTGCTGTCCTGGTGCTGCCGGATGATCGGCAGGAGGGGAGCCGGGACGGCGAATCGGACCAGAATGGGCTGGGTCTGATTCAACGTGACGAGCGGTCCCGACCCCTGAGCCCGCACTACGTTTCCTTCCTTGATGAGCAAGCTGCCGGTCCGCCCGGAAATGGGCGCCCGGATGGTGGTGTATTCGAGATTGAGCCGAGCGTTGTCCACCGCCGCGGAATCGGACTGGATCGTCGCTTCCAGCGACTGGGAGGTGGTCTCGAGCGCCTCGAACTGCTCGGACGTGATGTATTCGCTCTGCGCCAGTCCCTTGTAGCGCTCCACCTGGCGGCGCGCGTTGGCCAGCTGAATCAGGTCGCGCGCCAGGGTCGCCTGCGCTTGTTGCAGCGCGTTCCGGTAGGGGCGAGGATCGATTTGCACCAGTACCTCGCCCTCCCTCACGTCGTCCCCCTCGCGGAACCTCACTGCGGTCACGATCCCGGTGACCTGCGCGGACACGGCCACGGCGCGCATCGGCTCGACCGTGCCCGGGGCGGTGATCTCGAACGGCACGGTCCGCTGCTCGGCCTGGGTGGCCGTCACCGGCACGGCCGGGGGCGCTCCCTGGCGCCGGTTGGAGCAGGCGAGGCCTAGCGGTACGGCGACCAACACCCAGCAGCCGGCGCGCACCCCAACCATCCGTCGGCTCGTGCCGCGCTGCTCCGACCCGTCATGCATTTGGTTGCTCTAATGAGAGATGGCCCCGACGGCGGGAAACCACCCGCCGCGCGCAATGACATCTACTGTACTACGCACCATAGCGTGAGAACGCTGGAAGGCGCACGGCGTCGTGGCTCTTCGATTGGCGTGCCGATCGTCATTCACTCACTTGGCGAGGCGTTCCTCCGCCACCACCTTGGCCACCACCTCGAGCACCTTGGCGCGGGCCCGGTCCACGTCCTGCTGGAGCGGGACCTTGCTCTCGAGCACTTGCTTGTGCTCGCGCCGGACGATCGCGGCCTCGAACGCCGCGAGCGCCTCCTGGATGCGTTGCTGATACTCCATGCCCTTGCTCATCGTTGGCCATCTCCGCTGGAACGGGTGCTGCAATGAGATACACCCGCGGCTCGGAGGCAGCAAGTTCGGATTTCATGCCGAGTTCATCGCCGCTTAAGACCTGGAGCGTGAGGTTCGCTCTGGTATACGGGGGGAGCAGGCTGGTTGAGGATCGCATGAGCCCGGACAAGCGAGAGAAGGAGCCACACGGGCCCGCCGCCCAGCCGGCGGGGATGATGGGTGCGTACCTGACCATCGCCGGCCGCGGCCCGCCGGCCGGCTGCCTCTTCGAGGCCAAGGTGAGCGCCCTCTACTCGGTGGCGTTCGCGATCAAGTTGGGCATGGGACGTGGGGGCAGGGATTTCACCGTGGTGGATCTCGAGGCCTTCTGGGTCCGCCAGCCGGACGGCCCGCGCACCTGGAAGCTGGGCATCCGGGCGCCGGGTGGCCTGGGCCCGAGCGATCTCAGCGACGCCATCGCCACGCTCGCCGCCAAAGGCAAGGACCCGCTCGTCAAGGACGTGCTCCTGGAGTCGCTCGAGGAACGGGACATCGAGCGGTTCCCCCTGGCGGTCGGCGCCGCAGCCGCAAGCTCCCCCTAGGCGAAAGCCCCTCTCGACTCCCCCAGGCCCTTGAAACCGCCCTGGGGGCCCGCCGTAGGGTCGGGTGAGTCCTTCTTTCGCAGGAGCCGCTCCATGTTCAGATCGTTGCTCACGCTGGCCGCGCTGGGCGTCGCCGGCATCGTCGCCTGGAAACTCGTGTGGGTGATGTTGCTCCCCATGCTGTTCGGATTCCTGGCACTCGTCATCAAGATTGCGCTGATCGCGTTGCTGGTGTTCGTGCTGTATCGCATGTTCCGCCGCGTCACGGCTCCCCGCCCCGAAGCATCCTGAGCGTCGCCGCCCGGGTGGGGCCATCCCACCTGACGGCGTCCGGGGAGCCCCCTACCAGATCAGAGCGTGGGTGTACTTCAACATCAGCGCGCGGCTTTGGGAGAAGGGGGGCTCCGGAATCAGGCCGCCCCGGTCGGTATTGACGGTCTCGTTGTACACCAGCCAGAGGTCCCTGCCTTCGCGGAAGTTGTACCGCACCCGCGCGTTGACGCTCGCGGCATCGCCCGAGCTGACGTACTGAAGGAACGTGCTGAGCGAGAGGTGGGCGTCGTAGGCGGTCTGAATGCGCACCCGGGCGACGTGCAGGTCCTCTTTGAGCCCGCGGTCAGAGAACCGGATCTGGTTGAACTGGTAGTCCAGGCCAAGCTCGAGGCGGCTGATGGGATTCCACGCCGGGTTCGCGCCCACACTGAACCGCGATCCGTCATAGAACTGTCCCAGCGCGACGCCGAAGGTAGGCCGGAAGGTCGCCGACATCGGCGCCATGTAACGCAGCTCGCCCTCCCGAAACCAGTAGTCGCCGGGCGGCACGGGGGTTCCGCCGGAAAGGTCGAAGCTGTCCCGCACGCTCTCGTAGCTGGCGCGGTACGTGAGCGTGAGCTGCCCGCCGGTCTTGAGCTCCAGGTTCAGGTTGGGATCGATCAGGGCGGACTCGACCGAGCGGTCCCCATTGCGCAGCCACACCTTGCCCGCCGCGACCATCGCGATGGACCGGAAGGGCGCTTGGCCGGTGCCGAACCGCTGATACCGGAACCGGGTTTCCGAGGAGGAATTGTCGTTGCGTAGGTTGAACCCGAGGCCGGGTAGGTAGCGGCTCCCCGAGCGGATGACCTCCTGGGTGTAGCTCGGGCCCGAGAGGTTGCGGCGCTCGAAGCGCGCCAGCATGCGCGTGCCCTCGAGGCCGCCCGCTCCAGTGCCGAGGGAATCGTCCACCGTCTGGGCCAGCTTGATCGTGAGGTAGTGGTCGCCGAAGGTGCGGATCACGGCGTCGAGGCCGGCGGCCACGTTGTAGGCGCCATCGCCGCGCACCCGATGGGTGAGCATCGCGCCCAAGGTCGAGTTGGCGTTCAGCACCCGTTGCTTGAGCCGCAAGACGCCCAGGTTTTCGGTGGCGAGGCCGCGCTCCGCCGCCGTCTGCATGTCAATGAGTCCCAGGTCCATGCCGCCCAGCCGTCCGACCAGGCGAGCGCCGCCCAGGAGACGAATCGGCACCTCCTCGACGAGCCCGATGCGCCGGCTGTGAAACAGCCGATCGAAGTCGCCGAGACTGAAGTCGAAGATGGCCCCGCGCTCCTGGAAGAACTGCCGCTTTTCGGGGAAGAACAGGGAAAAGCGGGTGAGGTTGATCTGCTGGTCGTCGGCTTCGACCTGCGCGAAGTCGGTGTTGGCCGTGAGATCGAGCGTGAGGTTGCTGGTAGGACTCAGCCGCAGGTCGAGCCCGCCTTCGTGCGTGACGTCGTCGGCGAACCGATACCCCGTGCCCGCGGCGTCCAGCGCCGCCGCCCGTGACGCGCCGCCCAGCGCATAGGGCGTGACGTAGACCGGCTGGCGCCGGTGGACCCCCTCGAGCACCATAGGCGTGAACCGCGACGGCTTGGCGAACGCGAGCGGGCCGTAGCTCGGGGGAATGGCGGGGAAGGCGTGGCGCTCGTTCTTGCGGGCGATGAAGCGGTACACGCCGATGCCCATAACCACCCGGCCGTGCGCATCCTGGAAGCCCAGGCTCGAGAACGGGATACGCATCTCGGCGAACCAGCCGTCCGCGGTTCGCGCGGTCGCCGCGTCCCAGAAGGTGTTCCAGTTGGGGTTCATGGGCTCGCCCTGGGAAAACTCGGCGTCATTCGATAACGCCCGGTCGGTCCGCACCCCAGCCGGATTCATCACGAACCAGGAGGCGGTCTGGTGATCGGCATAGGTGTCGAGCAGCACGCCCAGCAAGTCGTCGCCCGAGTATCGGTCCCGGTAGTAGGTGTTGACGCGGATGCCCTTGGGATCCGAGTCGTACATCCGCCCCGAGGCGTAGAAGTAGGTGTCGTCGTACGCCACCCGGATTTCCGTCCGCTCGGTGGGAGCGGCGCGGAACACCGGGCTGAACACCGAGAGGGGGAGCGGGGAGATCTCATCCCAGGCGCGCTCGTTGGGCATGCCGTCGAAGACGATGGGAGCCGACAGACGGGGGATGCGGAGCGTGTCCTGGGGCTGGGCGATCGCGGCCTGCGCGCCGGGCAGTCGGCCCGCAGCGAGCAGGAGTTCAGCTAGGACAAAAGGGACCGCACGGACCGGCATGAAGCAGGCAACTCTAAGGGCTTAGCGGTTGAGGCGCCACTACGCCGGGCCAGAGGTCCGAGTCGGGAAACGCCAGGAAGTGTATCTTTGGTAGCATCCCTCGCGTGAGAACGGCGCCCCTCATGTCTCGACCTCTCGGTCTGTCCGCTCTGTGCGGGACCATCCTGTTCGCCGCCTGCGCCCGAACCGCGCCGCCACCGGCGCCTGGCCCGGCTCCCGATGCCACACCGGCGCTGGCCGCTCCCGAGACGGTCACGGTTCGGGATCGGGAGCAGGACCGGCGGATCGCCGCGATGGAACTCCAGCTTCTCGCTAAGGACGCCCAGATCGACGCCCTGACCCGGCAGCTCGACGACGCCCGGCAGGAAGTGGTGCGCGCAATGGCGCGCCTCCGCACGCTGGCGACCCGGGCCGAAGCGGCTTCCGGCATGGCGGAGGCCGAGTTGGCGGTGCAGTCGCTGCGGGCCAAGGCGGAACGATCGCCCCCGGAGCTGGGCCAGGCCGAACAGCTGCTCACGTTGAGCGGGGGCGAGTTCGCGAACGAGAACTACGGGGGAGCGCTGTATTTGGCGAACCAAGCGAAGGCTGCCGCCCGGGCGGGAGAGAGCCGGGTAGCGGCCCAGCGTCTCACGCCGCGGCCCGGCGAGGTGACCTTCGCGATTCCGGTGCCGCTGCGGGTCGTCTCGCGGGGCAACGTCCGGGAGGGGCCGGGCACCAACTTCCCCGTCGTGTACACGCTTGAAACAGGGGCGCTGGTGCTGGGGCACTCGTACGCCAACGACTGGGTGCGGATCGTGGACGACGACGGCCGGGCCGGCTGGATCACCCGGGGCCTGGTCTCCGGCCGCCGGTAAGCCTACCGCGTCTTTCGCTTTCGCCGAGTCGCTTTGGCAGGAGGCTGGGGTTCCGGGGCAGCGGGGGGCGGCTCGAGGGGCGTTCCCTCCACCTGAACCGGCGCCAGCGCCATTCTCGTCGTCACCACGCAGTTCCGCCCGCGTTCCTTGGCGCGATACAGCGCACCGTCCGCCCCGGCGATGACCGCTTCCGGCGTCGTGCCGTCCACGGGAAACTCGCCGAGCCCGATGCTCAGCGTCACCCTGGACCCCTTGGTGCCGAACACCTCCTCGGCCATCCGCACGCGGATACGCTCCGCCACCTCCAGGGCCCCGTCCAACGGCGTCTCCGGCAACACCACGGTGAACTCCTCCCCGCCGTAGCGCGCGGCATAGTCCGCGGCCCGGACCGCCGCGAGCAGCACTCCGGCCAGCCGCTTCAGCACGTCGTCTCCGGCCAGGTGGCCGAACGCGTCGTTGTACCGCTTGAAGTGATCCACGTCGATCATCAGCAGTGTAAAAGGCCGCACGTTGCGCTCGGCGCGGCGGACCTCCTTCTCCAGCGTCTCCATGAGATGGCGGCGGTTGGGGAGCCCCGTCAGCCCGTCCGTGCGGGACAGCCGCTCCAGTTCCTCCCGGCCTTGCTTGAGCCGCGTCACCATGTCGTTGAAGACCTCGGTGACGTAGGCGGCCTCTCCCCCGCCCACGACCGGAAGCGCCACGGCGAGATCCCCCCCAGCGACCTGCCGCGCGCCCCGCGCCAGCCGGTCCAGCGGCAGCACGACCGTCAGGCCCAGCAGGTAGGCCAGCCCCCCGATCACCACCAGCAGGAGGAGCACCGTCACAAACGTGATCGTACGGAGTCGGGCGATCTGCGCGTACGCCTCGTCGGCCGGGATTTCCGCCACCATCGCCCAGTCGAGCCGGCCGACCGGAGCCAGGGCCCCCAAAACGTCCCGGCCTTCGTGGTTACCGTACTCAACGGAGCCCCGCCCTTCGCGCGTCAGGCGTTCGAGCGTGCGCGTGGCAATCCGCTGAGTCATCAGGGTGGGGTCGCCCCCCGCGGAGCCCACCACCAGCTCGCCGCCCCCGGTCACGAGGTACAGCATCCCCGAGGGCTCCGCGGCGAAGCCCGCCAGCGACGCCGCCACGGGGGTGAGGTTGAGTTTGGCGGCCAGCGCGCCCAGAAAGCGCCCGTCGCTGGTGCTGATGGGAACGCCCAACGTCATGAGGGGCTTCCCCACCGTCGAATCCCAGTAGACCCGGCCCAGGATGGCGTCACGCGTGCGGGCCTGTGCCACCCAGTCTGCGGGTAGCTCCACGGTGCCGGCGCTTCCCGCGGCGCTGCTCGCCACGGCAGCGGCGTTCCGGTCCACCACGATCAGCTCCTCGTAATCCGCGAACCGTTCCTTCACGGACGACAGGTAGTCGCCCAGCCGCCGCACGGCCACGCCGCGCCCGCCGGGGCGCGCGGTGTCGAGGTTCTCGGATACCTCGTAGGAGCTGGCAAAGACCCGCACGTCGTAGAGCCGTTCCTTCATCCAGAGGTCTACTTCCCGGGCGCCTTGTGAGCTGGCCGCGCGCAACGCCTCGGCGATCTTCTGGGTCAGGGCTCGCCGGTTCTGGACGTAGGACAGCGCCGCGGTGCTGACCGACGGGATCAGCGTCGCCAGCGCGGCGAAGGCCAGGAATCTCCGCTTGATGCCTTCGGCGCCGAGCGCGCGCAGGACGGACGAGACTTTGAGTTCCCAGGCTTGCAAGCGCACCCCCTCTAGAGCTTTCGCCGCCGCAACGTCTTCTGGTGCACGGACCGGGTGGCGGCGATCCAACGGCCGTCAGGCGATACCTGAGGATGGAGCAGGTCGGCCCGGTCGCGGGTGAGTTGGGTCGCTGCGCCGCCGGTCCGGGCGATGCGGAACAGCTGGAGGCGACCGTCGGCCAGCGCCGCGTACACCAGGCTCTCCCCATCCGGCGACCAGTCCAGCCCGCCGTACGTCGAGTTCCGGAACCCGGTGATCTTGCGGGAAGACCGCCCATCTACGGAGACCACCCAGAGCGCCTGCCGGTCGCCGGTCTCGCGAACCACCAGCGCGATCTCCTCGCCCGCGGGCGACCACGACTCCAGCAGCGTGCCTTCCGCGCCCGGAGGCAGAGCCAGGCGCCGCCGGTCCGTCAGGCGGCCGGTGGCCGGGTCCAGGGTCACGATCCACGGATGCGCCACGCCCGCCGGGCCGTTCCGATCCCACGAGTCGAACACCAAGCGGCGGCCGTCGGGCGACCAATCGGCCATGCCCACCTCCCAGCCCCAATCGGTCAGGCGGATCTCGGTGCTCATGGGCGCATCGGCACGACGGAGGTAGATGTCATCCGTGCTCCCGGGGCTGGCGTAACCGGGAACCGGAACCGGGGAGCGGTGGGAGTGATATGCCAGCCAGCGTCCGTCGGGCGACCACGCGGGGGTGAAGTCTTCGTGGTACCCTTCGACCACCGGCTGGGGAGGCGACGCCGCGCGGGCCGAGTCGTCCACGGACACGACGGCGGCGTCCAGGTTCAGGGCCCAGTCGGCGATCCGCCATCCTCCGACCGTGTACGCCAGCTCGTTCCCGTTTGGACTCCAGTACGGGATCTGGGCGCCGGACACCACCACCCGCGCCTCGCCGCCCTCGACGGGCACCACCACGATCTCGTCCGTGAAGTCGTTGTGGGTCCAGTACAGGAACTCGCCGGTGATCACCGGATAGAAGTCGTCACCCGGGTCTGTTATCACCGCCCGGACCCGCCCGTTGGCGAAGTCGAGCGCATAGATGTCGGTATCCCGGTCTGCGTCGGGCCGGTGCCGGTCGGCCGGGGCTGGGAAGGTGTCGCTCGCCAGCGCGAGGTACACCGTGCGGCTGTCCGGCGAGAGCGAGAGCGCGTTGAAGCGCGGCGGTGCGTCCATGCGCTCGCGGATCGGCCGCACCGCGCCGGTCTCCACGTTCACCCGGTTCAGCGTCGAGAGGCCATCCGGGTGCAGCACCAGCACGTACAGGAGATCGCCCAGGGTGACCCAGCCCAAGCCGGTCACCACACCGTCCAAGTCATAGGGCTCGAGTGCACTGGGCGGTCCAGCCCAGAGCGTGGTCTGGCCGGGGAGGAAGAAGGCGAGCTTGGCGCCGTCCGGGGAGAGCCGGGTGACGGCGTTCTCCGGTACCGTCACGCCGGGAGGTGGCTCACCGCCCCAGGCAATCAGCGCTGCCGGTCCGCCAGCCGCCCGGCGCGCGCCGGGGGAGCGGAACCGTGCGGTATCCTCGCGGCTGGTGTGTAGGTCAATGAGGCGCGCGCCAAACCGGGCGCCGTAGGTCGCCCAGGCGCCATCGGTAGAGACGTCGTAGAAACTCCACCCGTCCTCGAACCAGGTGGGAGGCGTCAGCGTGTACACGGTCTCCGGCCTGGGCGAACAGGCCATAGCCAAGAGGCAGGCGAACATGTTGCGTGCTCGACGCACTCCTTACCCCTCACCCCTCACGCCGTTCTCCTCCACCGCAGTTCAGTACCTCCAACTCAGCGTGTCCGGGTTGGCCGGACGGTTCTTCCGGATCTGCTCCATGAACCGCGGAATGAACATCTGGTGATAGCGCAGCCGGGAGTAGGCGTTGGGCCGGGTGTGATCGCCGTTCCAGCAATGCTCGGCGCGATCACCGTAGTCCACTTCGCCGTCGTAGTACGGATCTTTGGTGCTCTTCAGGAACTCCTCCACCAGATACACGGCGTTGTTGAGGTAGTAGTTGTCCATGTCTCCCACGTAGATGTGGAGCTTGCCCTTGAGCTTGGGGCCCAGGGTGTTCCAGTCGCGCCGCAGGATGTACGACAGGTCGTAGTGCTCCTTCCAGTACTGCGCCACGTCCCGGTCGATCTCGCCGGTCGCCTTGTCCCAGATCGGCTTGGGGTAGCCGTCCGGGCCCACCGGCGAGTAGACCGCCTGCCAGATGTCCCACTGGTCTCCCGAGCGCCCGCGACTCGCCAGCACCGACTCACGGCGATTCATCTCTTCCAGCGTCGAGCGCACCTGGCCCAGCCAGTTGCGGAATCCGGGCCGTGGCGTGCGGCGCCAGCGGCTCTCGTAATAGTACGCGTTCCGGTCCTCGTAGATGTTGACCACCGTGTACGCGCGGAAGTCGATTGGATCCGGGCAGGCGATCCAGGCCCCATTGAAGTCATCGGGGTAGAACATCTGCACCGCCATGGCTTCCCATCCGCCGGTGGAGCCGCCGTAGGTGAAGCGCGCATAGCCCTGACCGATCCCGCGAAACCGCTGCTCGATGTGCGGAATCAGCTCGCGCATGATGGCGTCGCCGTAGGGTCCGTTGTTCGCGGAATTCACAGCGTAGGAGTCGTCGTAGTATGGCGTGGGATGCGCGATCTCAACGGCGAGCACGCGCGGGAATCCGGGACCGGTCCAATCCCGGTATAACTGATACGCGGCTTCGTCCTGGATGCGGTTGTAGCAGTCGAGGCTGAACCGATCGCTGTAGACGCACGGGACGTTGGGATCGGGCGGCGTCTCCCGCCACCCGCCGAAGGTGTACGGGAAGTGGCCGTGGAACACCGCGAGCGGGTAGCGGGCGTTGGGATGAGTGTCGAATCCTTCGGGCAGCAACACGTGCGCGCCCAGGTACACGGGTCGGCCCCAGAAGTCGCTCAGCAGCTTGCTCTGGATTCTCACGTGCTTGACGTACTTGGTCTCGGGCGGGTCGGGAATGGGCGGGATCTCCTGATCCAGCGCGATCCGGATGACCTCGTCCTTCCCGGGATCGATCGTGACCCAGCGTGGCCTGGAGTAGAGGTTCCCGGGCTTGCTGTTCCACTGCTGACCTTCGCCCTGGTCCGGCGGCAACTTGACCACCTGGCCATCGGCGCGGCGAAAGGTCTCATACCGGTTGAGGAGCCCCTGGACCCAATACCGGCCCGTCGGGATGTCCGCGAGGCGCCTCACGGGATACCCCGGCACTTCCCCGTCGAGGGTGGCTTCCTGGCCGGGTCGCAGGCTCTCGACGTCCATCCCGAAGATCACCTGGGTGTTCTGCGCGTCGCTGATCTGAAAGCGCGGCTCGGCCAAGGAGTCGGTGGAGATCATGAGGAGCAGGCGCCCATCCAGCGGCGCCGCGCTTCGGGCCGCCGGGAAGCTCACGCCGAAGCGGGGTCCCGCCGGTTGGCGGGGCCCTGCCGGCGCAGGCCCAGGGGCCCCGGCTGGAGTGAGAATCAACGTGACGGGCAACAGCAGGGTCGAGAGAGAGCGGGCCCGCATGGGTTCCTCGTGAAGAACGGGACGGGAGAAAGTGCGCCCTCGGGGCCGGCGCGGCAACGGCCGGCCCTTTCCACGCGGGGTCCCACCTTCTAGAATTGGCGCGCTCCGGCCAGGCGAGCCTCCCCCTCGTCCGGCCCCACACACCCCCAGTGAGTCCCAGGAGGTCTTTTCGTGAAGACGATAGTTACGGCCGTGAGTTTCGTCTTGGTGGTGGCTTGCACCCCGCGGGAAGCCACCCAACAGGCCAGCTCGCAGGACCCCGCGGCGCGCGGCGGGTATCTCGCCGTCATCGGCGGGTGCGACGACTGCCACACGCCTAAGCTCATGACGCCGCAGGGCCCAGTGCCGGACACCACGCGCCGCCTGTCGGGGCACCCGGCAGGCGAGAGGCTGCCGGCGTTTCCGGGAGCGGTGCTGGGGCCTGACAAGTGGGCGGCGGCGGCGAACAACCACCTGACGGCCTGGGCCGGCCCGTGGGGCGTGAGCTTCGCGGCCAATCTGACCCCGGATGAAACGGGCATGCGCGCGTGGACCGATTCGCTGTTCATCGTCACCATGCGCACCGGGAAACACATGGGGAGCGGGCGCCCCATCCTCCCGCCGATGCCGTATTGGAGCCTCGCGGCGATGACCGATGACGACCTGCGGGCCGTATTCGCCTACTTGCGGACGCTCAAGCCGGTGTCGAACCAGGTGCCGACCCCGCTTCCCCCTGGAGGCGGAGGAAGATAGCCCCGCGTTGATGGATCGCCGGACCGCGCTGCGAACGCTCGGCTGGGGCGGAGCGGGTTTCGTGCTCGGCGGGCTAGGAGATGTTCCGCCGGCGCTGGCCCAGGCACTCCGCCCCGCCGGGCAGGCAGCGGATGATCTGGCCTGGAATTCCGGCGGGCCGCTGGTTGCCTATCCCGAGAAGCTGCCGCTCATTGTTCTCACCGACCGGCCGGTGCAGCTCGAAACACCGCGCCAGTTCTTCCGGCACGGCTTCACCGACAACGCGGCCTTCTTCGTGCGCTGGCATCTCGACCTGCATCCCAACGCCATTGACCTGTCGGCGTGGCGGCTCAATGTCGAGGGCAACGTGGGTCGCGCGCTGTCGCTTTCCCTGGACGACTTGGTGAACCAGTTCACGCCGGTGTCGGTGGCGGCGGTGAACCAGTGTTCCGGCAACAGCCGGAGCCGATTCGAGCCCCGGGTGCCGGGAGGGCAGTGGGGGAACGGCGCCATGGGATGCGCCACCTGGACCGGCGTGCGGTTGCGGGAGCTGCTGGAGATGGCGGGCGTACGGCCGGGGTCGGTCGAAGTGCAGTTCGAGGGTCTGGACCGGGGCCGGGGGCCCGCCGGCCGAGGCTCGCATCGTTACCCCAAGTCGCTCCGGCTGGACGATCCGGTGCTGGACGATTGTCTGGTAGCCTACGGCATGAACGGCCAGCAGCTCCCCATGCTGAACGGTTTTCCGGTGCGGCTCGTGGTTCCCGGGTACTTCGCGACCTATTGGATGAAGTCGCTGACCTGGATCCGGGTGCTGACCCAGCCGGACGAGAACTTCTGGATGAAGACCGCGTACCGGGTGCCGGCGGACCTGCGGGCGGGCCGGGTCGCGACCGTGCCGATCACCCGGATGCCGGTCCGGTCGTTCATCGTGTCGCCGGACGGCAGCGCCCGAATCCCGGCGGGTCTACCTGCGACGGTGCGCGGGATCGCCTTCAGCGGGAACGGGGCGATCACGCGCGTCGAACTCTCGCTGGACGGTGCTCGCTCGTGGCGAGAAGTGAGGCTGGGCGCGGATCACGGGCCCCACGCCTTCCGAACCTGGGAAGCGACGTGGACCCCGCGCGCGGCGGGCGAGGTGTCGCTCGCGGTACGGGCGATTGATGCCCAGGGCGAGGTGCAGCCGGACGCCCCCGTGTGGAATCCGGGCGGCTACGTATGGACTCGCATCGAGCGGCAGGTTCTGACGGTGGGGAGATCCGCGTGAAGGGTGCCAGACTCGCCGCGGTGCTTGCGGCGCTGGTGGTCGGGGGGGCACCGGTGGTGCAGCAGCCGACCCTGCCTCCCGGCGTGGTGCGGGCGGGGGAGTACCGCGTGAGCCCTCCCGCCGCTCCGGCGCCGGTGGTGAGGGGAGCGGTGTACGATGCTGGGCCGTTCCCGCTGAGCACGCCGGACCTGGCGCCCGGCGAGGGACGTGACGCCACGGTCGCGATGTGCTCCGTGTGTCACTCGGTACGATACATCACCATGCAGCCGCGGCTGCCCGCGGAGGCGTGGCAGGCGACCGTGCGCAAGATGATCGACGTGCACGGCGCCGCGATCCCGGAAGGCGTGGCGCAGCAGATCACCGGGTACCTGCTAGTGCATTACGGCTCCAGCGCTCGCTAAGACCTCTGCGAACTCCGGTTAACCCCGGACGATGATCAAGAACTTGGAGCCGACCCAGAACTTCTCCGGCTCCGCGATCCGGAGAACGCTAGCCCTGATCCGCCCCTTTGCGTCTGGCGGCGTGGCCAGAGCTTCCACGTTCTGCCGCGACGCGACCCGGTATTCCGCTTCTTCGGGCAACGGGATCTCCGTCACCTGGTGCTTGTCAATGGGCGTGAATAGCGACGGCTCGAGATGGCGCGCCGGCACCAAGGTCTTGCCGGACTTGCCGAAGATGAACAGGACCCGCGAGCCGCCCTCTTCCTGGATGATCCCGCGCTCCAGGAGTTCCTTCTTGGTCCCCACCACGTAGTACACGGTGTTGTTCTCTTCCTTCAGCGTGCGCACCGTGTCCGTGAGGGCCGCCTTCGCCACCGTGAGCTCGGAGTTCTCCGCCACAAGCTTCTGGACCTGCGCGTTCAATTCCTCCAGCGCGATCTTCTGGCTGGCGATAGTGCTCTCGTAGTTGGCGATGGTGGTTTCCATCGTCGCCCGGAGACTGTCCGACAGCCTGGTGAGATTACCGATCCGCCGTCGGCTGTCCCGGAGCTGCTGCTCCATGGTCGTAAGCCGGTCCCTGACGTAGGCGATCCGAGCGAAGATGCTGTCGCGGGTGGCGGTGCGGGGCGACTCGCTCTTGACCTCGAGTTGCCGGCCCTCGATCTGCACCTTGGCCAGCTCGGCGCTGATGTCGCTCAGCACCCGCGATTGCTCAGCCACTTCCCGAATGAGGCTGTCCTTTTGGGCCATGATCGCGACCTGCTCGGGCGTCGGGCCTCGTTGACAAGCGATGACGCCCAAGCCCGCGGCCACCCAGCCCATCCACCGAGCCCTACTCAACAGTGTCATAGTTGTCTCCTGGCGCATGTCATGTCGTCTCCTCGCTCCGGTGGACATATACCGTGGTTCCGCGTGAGAGTTCCGAAACCTCTCCCGCCCGCTTACCTTCCGGCCCTCGCAGCACGTAGGGTGCAGGAGTTGTGCTATGAAGGCGACGGATATCCGGCGCGGCCACATCGTGATCATCGAGGGGCAGGCATGCCGGGTCATGGATTTTCAGCATCGAACCCCGGGTAACCTCCGGGCGTTCGTACAATTGAGACTGCGGAACCTGGTTACCGGTAACACCTTCGACCAGCGGGTCAGCGCCACCGACTTCCTGGGCGAGGCCCGGGTCGAGACTCGGGAGTGCCAGGTGTTGTACCGGGACAACACCGGGGTCCACGTGATGGAGGTGCACAGCTACGAGCAGTTCACCCTGGACCCGGAAACGGCCGGCGACTTCGGGCCCTGGCTGGACCCCGAGATGCATTTCCAGGTCGAGATGCTGGAGGGCCAACCGATCGGCATCCAGCTCCCGGCGGTGGGCGAATACACCATCGTCGAGACCTCCCCGGTGATGCGCACGGCGACCAAAACGGCGAGCGCCAAGCCGGCCAAGCTGAACAACGGCGTCACTATCCAGGTCCCGGATTTCCTGGGTGAGGGGGACCGCGTGAGGGTGGACCCGCGCAGCGGCACCTACCTCGAGCGCGCCAAGTAACTTCATCGTCTTTTCATACACTTGGCCGTACGTTACCCGCCGATTCCCCCTTGGCGGAGGCCGGTGTGCCGGACCGTTTCCTCGGGCTCAAGAGTCTCATCGGCAACACGCCGCTCCTGGAGATTGACTGCACGTTCCGGGGCCGCCGACGGTTGGTGTACGCCAAAGCCGAACACCTGAACCTGACCGGCAGCGTGAAAGACCGGATGGCCTGGCACATTCTGCGCCGGGCCCACGCCGACGGCACGCTCCGCTCAGGCGCCCGGATCGCCGAAGCGACCAGCGGCAACACCGGCATCTCATTCGCCGCGCTGGGCCGCGCGCTGGGTCACCCGGTGGAGATCTTCATGCCCGACTGGATGAGCGCGGAGCGGATCAACTTGATCCGGTTCTTGGGCGCCGAGGTGCATCTGGTGAGCGCGGCGGAAGGCGGGTTTGTGGGGAGCATTCAGCGGGCCGAGGAGCTGGCCGGGCGAGACGAGAGCGTGTTCTTGCCGCGCCAGTTCTCCAACGCGCACAACATCGAGGCCCATGAGCAGACCACCGGTCCCGAGATCTGGTCTCAACTCGGGTTCCGGGGGATGGTCCCCGACGCGTTCGTGGCGGGCGTGGGCACCGGGGGAACCCTCATGGGGGTGGGACGCTACCTGCGCGGCATGGTGCCTGGCCTGCGGCTCGTCCCCGTGGAACCCGCCAGTTCCCCCACGCTGTCGACCGGTCATTGCGTGGGCCAGCACCGCATCCAGGGCATTTCGGACGAGTTCATCCCGCCCATCGTGGACCTGGACTACCTGGACGACGTCGTCGCGGTGGACGACGGCGACGCGATCCTCATGGCCCAGGCGCTGGCGCGCCAACTCGGCCTGGCGGTGGGCATCTCCTCGGGGGCGAACTTCGTGGCCGCGCTCAAGGTCGTGGACCAGCTGGGCGACGGCGCGGTGGTCGTCACGGTGTTCCCGGACGACAACAAGAAGTACCTCAGCACGGACCTCATGCGGGACGAGCCGGTGCGGGACGGATATCTCACGCCGGACGTTGAGCTCGCGGGCTTCCGCTCGTTCAAACGCAGCTGCGACACCTGCTGCGACCCCGAGGAGTGCGCCGACGGCGTCCCGCTTGGACTCGTGGCGCCGGGAGAACCCATCCCTCAGTGCCCCCTCCGGATTCCGAGGCCGGTTCCGGCGGACTACCTCACCGCGGTTCCCATTCCGCCTACCCGCCCATCCTGTCCGGCGAGGGGTCGCGGCTAGACGGGTCGCCGGGATTGGTGCGGCAGGTCCCGGGCGGGTTTCCCTGGTGGTGTGTAGCTTGTTTCCGATGGATCGGCGGGAACGCGTCATCCTGGTGAACGAGCACGACGTGGTGGTGGGCCAGGCGGAGAAGCAGGCGGCCCACCGAGCGGGCGCGCTGCACCGGGCGTTTTCGGTGTTCGTCCAGGACGGCGCCGGCCGGGTGCTGCTGCAGCGGCGGGCACTGTCGAAGTACCACTCGGGCGGGCTGTGGTCGAACACCTGCTGTGGGCACCCGCGGCCCGGGGAGGACACCCGGGCCGCGGCGGCCCGGCGGCTACGGGAAGAAATGGGGCTCGAGTGTTCGCTGGAACCCGCCGGCGCGTTCGTCTATCGCGCCCAGTTGGGGGAACTCGTGGAGCACGAGTACGACCACGTATTCGCGGGCCGGTTCGACGGGAGCCCGGCGCCTGACCCTGCGGAGGTCGCGGAGTGGCGCTGGGTGGGGGTGGAGCAGTTGGAGAAGGACCTCGGGGCTTTTCCCGAGCGTTACACGGTCTGGCTGGCTCAGGCGCTGGAGCACCTCAAGAAGGGGCGGTAGGAACGCATGCATGCACTCCGAGCTTTCACCCAGGGCGCCGTCTGGGCGGGCGCCGTGTTCCTTGCCGCGCCTCTCGCGGCGACCCAGCAACTCCCCACCGGCGTGAGCCTCGAGCCCGCGGGCGCGTCCATCGACGTCGGCTCCTTGCCGCTCGCGATGGCGTTGTCCCCCGACCGGCGCTACGCGGTGCTCCTGCTCAACGGCTGGCGAGAGCAGGGGATTCAGGTGGTGGATCGGGCGGCGGGGCGCGTGGTGCAGACCATCGAGCAGCCGGCGGCGTTCCTGGGACTAGCGCTGGCGCCGGACGGGCGGACGCTCTACGCGTCCGGCGGCAATCAGGACGTGGTGTACCGCTACGCCTGGGTCCGCGGTCGCGCCGCGCTCAGGGACAGCCTGGTGATCGCGGTCAAGGAGCCGCGCGCCGCCGGGCGGCGGTATCCCAGCGGCATCGGCGTCTCGCCGGACGGGCGGACGCTGTACGTGGCGGAGAACCTGGCGGACTCGCTGGTGGTGATGGACGTCGCCACGGGGCGCGTCACCGCGCGCTTCGCCACCGAGCGCTATCCCTATGGCGTCGCGGTCGCGCCGGATGGAGCGGTCTACGTCTCGGCCTGGGGCGGGCACACCGTGTCCGTGTTCCGGCCGGCGGCAGGCGGCTTGGAGGACGCGGGACGGATCGCGGTGGGCCGGCATCCGTCCGCGGTGCTGCTCAATCACGACGGCTCACGCCTGTTCGCGGTCTCCGGCAGCACCGATCGGACGGCCGTGGTTGACACCAAGGCCCGCAGGGTGATCGCCGAGCTGCTGGACCCCGCCCCAGAGGGCCCCAGCGAGGGCAGTACGCCCAACGCGCTGGCCCTCTCGGCTAATGGTGCCCGGCTCTTCGTGGCCGAAGCCGACAACAACGCCGTGGCGGTGTTCGACCTGTCACCCCAGACCGGCGGCTACGCCGCGCAGGCGTCCTCGCCCCGCGCGGACCGGCTCGCCGGCCGGATCCCGGTCGGCTGGTACCCGGCGGCGCTGGCGCTGGCCGGCGACACGCTGCTGGTGGCGAACGGAAAGGGGCGGGGCACGCGCCCCAATCCCGACTTCCCGACCCCCGAGGTCCGTCGCCTGCCGGGGGAGCCGACCTACACCATGGGGCAACTGTCTGGCACGCTCACGACGCTGGCGCCCGCCGAGCTACGCGGCGCGGCGCTGGCGGGGCACTCGGCGACGGTGGCGCGGGCCAACCGCTGGGACCAGCGCCTGCGGACCAGAGCCCAGTATCCGCCGTTCGAGCATGTCATCTACATCATCAAGGAAAACCGGACCTACGATCAGGTCTTCGGCGACATGCCCGAGGGGGACGGCGACTCGAGCCTGGTGTTCTTCGGTCGCGCCATTTCGCCCAACCACCATGCCCTGGCGGATCGCTTTGGGCTGTTCGATCGGTTCTTCGTCAACGCGGAGGCGAGCCCAGACGGGCACAACTGGTCCATGGCCGCGTACACCACGGACTATCTCCAGAAGACGGTGCCGTCCAACTACTCCGGGCGGGGACGGCAATATGACTGGGAGGGGACCAATCGGGGGAAGGTGCCGGCCGAGGAAGGCCAGGAGGACGTGAACGAACCCGCGAGCGGGTACCTCTGGGACCTGGCCCAGCAGGCGGGCATCAGCTTCCGCAACTACGGCGAGTTCGTGGTGCCGGACAACGTGCGGGAGTCAGAGGACATGCCGCGTGGCTACCGCGGCAACAAGCCGTTTCTGGCCGCCAACACCAACCGGCGGTTCCCGGGCTACAACCTGGAGATCCCAGACCAGGTCCGTGCGGACGTGTGGCTTGCGGAGCTCAAGGAGTTCGTGGCCAAAGGCGAGCTGCCCAAGCTCCAGATCGTCCGGCTACCGAACGATCACACGGCCGGCGGTTCCGCCGGCCAGCCCACGCCACAGGCGTACATGGCCGACAACGACCTGGCGCTGGGCCGGATGATCGAGGCGCTGAGCCACACGCCGTTCTGGAAGAACACCGTCGTGTTCGTGCTGGAAGACGACTCTCAGAACGGCCCGGATCACGTGGACTCGCATCGGTCCCCGTTCCTGGTGATCTCGCCGTACAATCGTCCGGGGGTGATCCACCGCTGGACCAACACCACGGATGCGATCGCCACCATGACCGAGATCCTGGGGCTGGGCTCGCTGTCCCAGTTCGATTACTTCGGCCGCCCGTTGCGGGACATCTGGGCCGCCACGCCGGACCTGACCCCCTACCGGGCGCTCACGCCGGCCGTGCCCCTGGACCAGAAGAACCCCACGTCCGGCCCGGACGCCGAGGCGAGCCAGGAACTGGATCTCCGGTTCGAGGACATCGCCGACGAGGATCTGTTCAACCGGGTGCTGTGGCGGATCATCAAGGGGCCGGCGGTGCCGTATCGGGGGATCACCCGCATGTCGGCGTTGGAGTGGAAGCGGGGGCAGTGAAAGACGGGTCGAAACTGCGTAAGGGGTAAGGGGTGAGGGGGGACCCCTCACCCCTTACGCAGTTGCCGTTCCCCCTTACGGTATCGCCGCCGGCCGGCCTTCCAGGTCCAGCATGACAATGGGCGCGATCCCCGTGGCCCGCAGCAGCGGCTCCACCACGGCTCGGTCCCCCACGATCACGATGTTCAGGTGCCGCAGGTCCACGTACTTCCTCGCCACCCGCACCAGGTCTTCCCGGGTCACCCCGTTGATGTTCGCGGGATAGTCCTGATAGAAACTCTGCGGGAGGTCTTGGGTGAAGATGCTCGATACCGACGATCCAATCCCGTTGACCGAGCTGAATCGCCTCGGCAGGGATTGGATCAGCGACTCCTTTCCCTGCGTGATTTCGTCGTCGGTGAACGGCACCTCGCCCTGCGCGCCGCGGAACTCCTTCATGAACTCGATGAGCGCGCTGTCCGTCTTGGCCGTCACGATCCCTCCGCCCGAGCGGAACGCGCCGGGCCCCCGCCCGAACGCGAAGCTGGAGCCCACGCCATAACTGTAGCCCTTGACCTCGCGGATGTTGTGGTTCAGCCGCGACTGGAACAGGCCGCCCAGCAGGTTGTTCATTACCTGGATCGCGTAGTAGTCCGGCGTGTCGCGTGCCGGGCCAGGCAGGCCGATCGCGAACACCGATTGCGCCGAGTTGGGCTTGTCCACCAGGTAGATCGTGGTCGCCTGGGGAGGCGGCGCCGGGGGGTATTCCCACGTGGGACGAGCGCCGCCCGCGGGCCACCCCGCGAACGCCTGCTCCACCGCCGCCTTCACCGCCGCCGGCTGCACGTCCCCCGCGACCGAGATCACCGCCCGCCCCGGGCGGTAATACGCCGCGTGGAAGGCCAGGATGTCGTCGCGGCTGATGGCCTGCACCGTGGCCTCGCTCATCACCCGCCCGTACGGATGCGCGTTCCCGTAGACCACCCTGGCGAACACGTTGGCGGCGATCGCGTTCGGCTGGTCCTTGGCCTGCTGTAGCTGGACCAGCGTGCGGCCCCGGATCCGCTCCAGCGCCGGGGCGGGGAACGTGGAGTTGGTCACCATGTCCGCCACCAGCGCGAGCGCCGGCTCGAACTTGTCCCTGAGAGAGGTGAAACCGATGGTCCCGCCCTCGCCGCTCACGCCGCTCACGATCTGCGTGCCCAGCAGCTGCTGCGCCTCCGAGAGCTGGTCGGCCGTCTTCGACGCCGTTCCCTCGCTCAGCATCTGCGCCGTGAACGACGCGACGCCGAGCTTGTCGGCGGGCTCGAAGCTGTACGAACCGCCCAGGAAGTTGATGCTGAAGGCGACCAACGGCAGGTCGTGCTTCTCGGTCACCACCAGCTCAGCGCCGTTGACCAGCTGGGCACGGGTCCAGGTGGGAACCCGGATCGCTGGCGCGGGACCGGGCGTCGGGGAAACGTTCCGGTCCAAGGTCCCCTGAGCGGCGAGCCGTGCGCCGTGAACGGTGAGGATGCTGGCGAGCGCGATCGCTGCCCGCCGAGGTGAGATGAAGGGGCGCATCACCTGGCCTCCATGATGTAGTGCCCGCCGTCCGGCGAGACGGTGACCTTCTGGCTCCGATCCGGCTTCGAGGCCTGATCCGCCTTCCCCAGCGGCACGATGCTCAGCACCACGCGCCCCGGGCCGAGGTAGGTGTTCGCCACGCGCTTCACGTCGGCGGCGGTCACCGCCTTGAGCTTGGCGTATTGGGTCCGGTAGTACGCCGCGTCGCCGTGGAAGACCAACCCGGAGATGAGGATCTCGGCCCGGCCGAGGTTGGACTCGAGCGCGGAGACGAATCCGAACTCCAGGCCGGCGGCGGCGCGCTGCATCTCGTCCGGCGTGGGCCCGTCGCGCTGCAACCGCTCGATGATGGAATCCGTACTGGCCTCCAGCTCGGCCAGTGTGTGTCCCGGCCGCGGGGTGATGAAGATGACGAAGCTGCCGAACTGTTCGTTGGTGTCGTTGAAGGCGCTCACGCTGGCCGCCGACTGCTGGTCGTACACCAGCGCCTTGGTGATGCGGGCGGTGCGGGGCCCGGAGAGGATCTGCGCCAGAAAGTCGAGCGCGTGGGTGTCGTCGTTGTCGTCCCCGGCCCCCGGCCAGGCCAGGTACACCCGCGGCACCTGGACCCGGTCCTCGAACATCAGGCGTCGCTCCGCGCTCATCGGGACCGGCGGCACCGAAGGCCGCGTGATCGGCGCCCCCTTGGGCAAGTCGCCGAAGTATTTCGCGACCCAGCGCTTCACCTGCGCCGGATCGAAATCGCCCGTGATCGCGATGGTGGCGTTGGACGGCGCGTAGTAGAGCCGGAAGAACTGCTTCACGTCTTCCACCGTGGCCCGCTGCAAGTCGGCCATGTAGCCGACCACCGGCCAGGAATAGGGGTGCGACTCCGGCAGCGTGGCAGCGGTCAGGATCTCGAACGCGCGCCCATACGGCTGGTTGTCGATCCCTTGCCGGCGCTCGTTCTGCACGATGTCGCGCTGGGCTACGAACTTGGCCTCGTCCAGCTGATCCAGCAGGAACCCCATCCGGTCCGACTCCAGCCAGAGCGCGCTCTCCACGTAGTTGGCCGGCACATTCTCGAAGTAGTTGGTCCGGTCGTTCGAGGTCGAGCCGTTGTTGTTCCCGCCCACCCCCTCGGTGAGCCGGTCGTGCATCCCGTACGGCACGTGTCCCGAGCCGGTGAACATCACGTGCTCGAACATGTGGGCGAAGCCGGTGCGGCCGGGCGCTTCGTTCTTCGAGCCTACGTGGTACCAGACGTCCACCGCGGCCTGCGGGATGGTCCGGTCCACGGACAGGATCACGTTGAGTCCGTTGGGCAGCGTGTATCGCTCGAACGGGATGTTGATGGCGTTGCCGGCGTCGCCGGGGCGTTGCGCGCTCGCCATGGTCGGAAATGCCATCGCGGCCGCCAGCGCTGCTGGCATGAGAAGCCTCGCTCGCATCCTAATCCTCCCGATCAACCTGGAATCCATACCTCATTGGCATCGAAGATGTTGCGGCTGCTTCAGCCACGACACCCACCCGTTTGGGCTTGCGCCGGCACCGCAGCCTCGCGCGGCCACGCGTTGTCGCCGGGGTCGCGATCCGGAAAGCGGCAATAGGGATCGAGCGTGATTCTCTCGATGGCCCGCCCGCCAAAGTCCAGCACGGCGGTGAAGGTGCGGCTTCCGGCGAACCAGACGTCTACGGGATAGGTCACCACCGCTGAGACACCATCCACCACGGTGGCGTTGCGCATGGGGCGAAGGGCCGGGCCCGTGGGGGCGAACTGCACCTTGAGAACTACGGGGGAGGGCATCTGGCCGTCTTGCCGCACCACGACGCTGGTCTGGGAGCCTGCGGTCGTCACGTCCTGAATCGAGCCGTCCACCGATTCCGTGGTGAACAACCAATAGTACCAGAACCAGCCCAAGTCGTGCTTCAGCGCGTTGCTCATGAAGAACAGGTAGTCCCACGGCGAGGGATGCTTGAACGCCCAGGCCCAGGCCCACTCGGCGTGGGCGCGCTGGACCGCGCTGTCGCCCACGATGCCGCCCAGCATGGAGAGCATGAGCGGGGTCTTGGAGTAGGTCTGAAAGCCGTACATCGGTCCCGCGTAGTTGGCGTTCCACATCATGGGCGGCTCGGCTTCGGTCCCGCTGATCCTTCCGTACGACTGCCCGGGACCGTCGAGATTGGGCGGCTGCTGCCGCGTGTCGGCGGCCGAGAGGATGTTCATGTACTGATTGAATCCTTCGTCCATCCAGCCATACCAGGTCTCGTTGTTGCTCACCATCATGGGCCACCACTGGTGTCCGGTCTCGTGGTCGGCCGCGCCCTGGTTTGAGTTGATGACCATGGGGTACTCCATGCCGGCGCTGGGGCCGTCCTGGAGCGTGAGCTGGGGAAACTCGTACGGCATCCAGAGCCTGGAGTAGAACTCGAGCGCGTGCCGCGCGATGGGGCCGGCGTTGGCGTAGAACCGCGCGCGTTCCGGCAAGAACACCATGTGAATGGGTACCGGTCCCTTGCCGGGAATGGTGGCGCGGGTGGCCTGCCAGACGTACTGCTTGGCGGTGGCCCAGGCGAAATCGTTGACCGTGTCGGCCACGAGGTGCCATACCAGGCGGTCCCCTGCCGCGGTGGCCTTCCCCGGCCCGACCTCATCCGGCCCCACGATAGTCCGGACCACGTCTGATTCGAGCACCCGAGACAGCCGCTCGCGTGCCGCGGGCGTGAGCACCTCCTCCGGGTTCTGGAGCACGCCGGTACCGCTCACGATCCAGCCGGCGGGAACATCGATCTTCACGTCGAAGCGCCCGAAGTTGTTGTAGAACTCCGAGGGGCCCAGGTAAACCTCGGTGTCCCACCCACGCAGGTCGTCGTACACGGCCACCCGGGGGAACCACTGCGTGGGCTGATACAGCGTATCCCCCCAGCGCATGGTCATGCGGTGTCCCGCGCCGGGGCCGCCGGGCAGCTTGAAGCTCCAATCGATCTCGAGCGTGGCGCTGGATCGGCGGGCGATCGGGGTTGGGAGCGCGATGCGCGCCACGGTGGTGTTGAGCCCCAGCGCGCGGAGCTCGGTGGGCCGAGTCGGGTCCGGGCCGGGTCCACCGGGTGGCGCGGGCGGGGCGGACAGATTCACGGCCTCACCGTTGACCGTCATTCGAGTGATCACCATCCCGTCGGTGTTCTCGGCCGGAACCCAGGGGGCGGCTCGCGGCACGGTACCGAGGAAGATGTTCGGGTCGAGCCGCAGCAGGATGCTGGTGAGCGAGTCCGGGCTGGTGTTGTGGATCAGCACCGACTCGCGGCCGCTGATCCGCGAGGTAGCGGCGTCCAGGCGGGCGGAGATGGTGTAGTCCGTCCGGAGCTGCCAGTAGTTCCGCCCGGGGCGTCCGGTGGAGTCGCGCGTGCCGGCGGCGAAGGCGCGGCGAATGGCGTTGGTGAGCGGGATGTCGCGCCGGATGGCGCGTTCGGGCAGCGGGGACGTGGTCTGCGCCGCGCCGTTGGCCCAGACGGTCGCGAGGGCGGCGAGGGACATCAGCGACCGGGTGAGTCGCACGGTCATAGGGCCTCCGGGAATCCGCGAACCGTACACGTTGGCGCCTCGCCGGACGGCGCGAGGACGGTGGCGCGAAATATGGCTGCCGAGTTCCTCGGTGGACCAGATCCGGTGCGCTGCTCGCCTCTGCTGGCCTTTTGCGTACCGGCGCCGTAGTATGAGCGCAACGCCTGCTGGAGCACTTCATGCGCCGGTCGCTCTTCTCCCTCTGGACCACGGTCGTATTCGGCATCGTCCTGTGCGCTCTCCCACTTCCAACCCGTGCCCAGGACGTGATCTTCGTCAACGGCAAGATCGTCACCCTCAACGACCGGTCCGATGTGGTGCAAGCGCTGGCGGTGGCGAACGGCAGAATCACCGCCGTGGGATCGAACGATGAGATTCGGCGCCTGGCCGGACCCCGTACCCGCGTGGTGGACCTGGGCGGCAAGACGACGATTCCAGGTTTCTACGACAACCACGTTCACGGGGGCGGTGCGCTTCAGGAGTGGAATGGTGGGATGATCGGCGCGGTGCCGGAGTGGCTCCGTGACGTAGACACGATGGACGAGCTGCTCGCCGCACTACGGCAGCGAGCAGCCGGGATGCCGCCGGGCGAGTGGCTTCGGGGATCGCTGCCGAGGGAGATCTGGCCTAACCAGAAAGTCCCTACCCGATGGGACCTGGATCGGGTCGCGGCCGATCGCCCGATCGCGCTCTCGCGTGGACCGCACACGCTGCTGCTCAACTCCCAGGCGCTTCAGCTTGCGGGCATAACCCGCGATACGCCCAACCCGCCGGGCGGTTGGATCATCCGCGACGCGAGCGGCGAGCCCACTGGACGGGTGCTGGAAGCGGCCCGCCGGCTCGTCACCAGCGCGATGCCGCCGGAACGTGCTGGGCGGAACACCGCAGGCGAGGGCGGGGGCCTCCAGCGCACCCGCAGTTTTCTGCTCCAACTCGCGGGCCTCGGCATTACCAGCGTCAATATCGCGGGCGTCGGCGCCGCGGGCTTGGGGGAGCTTCAGGAGCTGTACCAGCGCTTTGGCGAGGAACTGCCACGGGCCACGGTGCAGGTTCGTCTGAGCCCCGGGTTCGATAGCTACGACAATCCGGAAGAGGGCGTGCGACAGGAGTTGGCCAAGCTCGAAGCGCTGGGCTTCCGCACCGGTTTTGGCAGCGACCGCTTGAAGCTCGGCGCGGTGAAGATGAGCATCGACGGCGGCTTGAGCGCCCCGGTGTTCTGGTCTACCAAGTCCTACAAGGGCCGGCCGGATTTCTACGGCGCGCAGCGCATTCCGGATGAGGCGTTCTACCGTGTGGCGCGGCGCGCCCACGAGCTGGGATGGCAGCTCGGGATTCACACCATGGGGGACGCGGCGGTGGTGATGGTGGTGGACCAGCTCGAGCGGATTCTCGGCGAGATGCCGCGAAGCGACCACCGGCACTACCTCCATCACGTCGCCGTGAAGCCCCCGGAAGCCACGCTCCAGAAGATGAGCCGGCTGGGGATCATGGTCGCGAGCCAGCCCGGGTTTACGGTGGGCCTGGGGGCCTATGCCGAAGAGGCGCTGGATCCTGAGCGCGAGGCCACCCAAAACCCCACGCGGTCGCTGCTGGATCACGGCATCGCGGTCTCGTACGGCTCGGATGCGGGACCCTACGGGCCGCTGCTCGGCATTCACGCAGCGGTCACCCGCCGCGGATGGGACGGGAAGGTGCGAGGCCCGGAAGAGGCCGTGAGCGTGGAGCAGGCGCTCCGCCTCCACACTGTGGGGTCGGCCCATTTCACGTTCGACGAGAAGACTAGGGGGACGCTGGAGGTCGGCAAGGTGGCGGACCTGGCGGTCCTGAGTGACGACATCCTGACCATGGCCCCGGAACGAATCAAGGAGATCCGGGTCGAGCGCACGATCCTGGGCGGGCGGGAGATTTACGCGCGCCGCGCGGCCACCAGCCAAGAGCAGGCGCGCTGAGCTAGGTCAGCGGTATCGTGGGTCGAGGGGGATCGGCGCCAGGACGCCGCGCTCCCACGCGGCGTATGCCCCCTTGAGGCGCGCCAGCACGTCCGCGTGCTGGCGCTTCACGTCGTTGGTCTCCCCGGCGTCGGCAGCGAGGTCGAACAGGAACTCGCCGTCCTCCGTCGCGAGGAACTTCCAGTTTCCGCCGCGCGTGGCCCGGTGCTGGGCCCGCTGGGTGATGCGCCAGTACAGGTCACGGAAAACCGGTGGTGTGCCGGTCAGCGCCGGCAACAGGTCCATGCCGTCGAGCGGCGCCCGGGGGTCGGGGCTGGCTCCGGCGGCCGCCAGCAGCGTCGCGGTCCAGTCCTGCGTGATGCATACCTGATCGCTGGTGTGGCCGGCCGGGATCACGCCCGGCCAGCGGGCGAAGGCAGCCACCCGGATCCCGCCCTCGTACAGCGTCATCTTGCCATGGCTGAACGGCCCCATGTGGGAGAACCGTTCTCCGCCGTTGTCGCTGGTGAATACCACCAGCGTCTCACGCTCCAAGCCGCGCTGGCGGAGCGCGTCCAGCACCTTGCCGACGCCTTGATCCATTCGCTCCACCATTCTCGCGAACGTCTCCGGCGATCCGCCTTGGGCCCAGCGCAACGAGTCGGGGTAGGGAGGATCGCCGGGTGCCTGCCAGGGCCAGTGCGGGGCGTTGTACTGGAGGTTCAAGAAGAACGGCGGCTCGCGCTCGCGGGCGACGAACTGGACGGCGCGATCAGTGAGCAGGTCGGTGAGGTAACCGTCGGCGCGAGCGGGGCGGTCGCCGTCGTAGAAGTAGTCCTGCAGCGCTTCGGTGTCGATGTGGCTGGTGTAGTCCGCCGCCGCGCCCAGGAACCCGTAGAACTGGTCGAAGCCGTGCCGCTGCGGGTGGAACTCGGGGAGGAGCCCCAGGTGCCACTTCCCGATCAGCGCAGTCTCGTACCCTTGTGCCTTGATCAGGCGCGCCAGGGTTGGCGGCTCCGGAGGAAGGCCCTCAGGCTGGGTGGTGAGCGGCTCGAACAGGCCGGCGCGCGAGCGGGCCGGGTAGCGGCCGGTCATCAAGGCGACGCGGGTGGGAGTGCACACGGGGGCGGCGGAATACGCCTGCGTGAGTCGCGTGCCCTGGCGCGCCAGCGCGTCGAGGACCGGGGTCTGATAGTCGGTGCGGCCGGTGAGGCTGAGATCGCCGTAGCCCAAGTCGTCGGCCATGATGAACAGCAGGTTGGGCGCGCTCCGCCGCGCGGCCGGAGCGCACGCCGGGAGCAGCCCGGCGACACCGGCGCCGGCGGCGACGTGCCGGAGGAAGGCGCGCCGATCGATCAACGACACTAGGGGACGGGGCAGCCCTCCACCGTGAGGCACTTGGGATCGAGCGGCGGCAGCCCGAGCCGCGACAGTTCGGCGTTGACCGCCGAGAGGTCCCGCGCCCAGACCTGGGCCAGCCGATCCAGGTATCCCTTCAGCTCCGTGGTCAGGATGCCCAAGATCTCCGGCATGTTGTTGGTGGGCCGGCCATCGCCGCGCTCCGCCATGGACATCAGGTTGGCAAGCCGGTTGTTGACCCTGATGGGGAAGTTGAGCGGATCCTGATTGCTCTGGTTCCGCACCTGGTACACGTTCTCCTCCACGGCCGACGCGTTGGTCCTCAGCGTTTCGCCGGTCGAGCGCAGCCGCGCGTCATCGGCTCGCTTGAGGCGGTCCTCCAGCTGGCTCTTCACGCGGCGGATGTCGACAACCGCGGTGTTGGCCTCGTTCACCTTCTCGCGCACCTGCCGGGAGAAGGCGTACTGCGCGTGGAGATCGGCGTCGGTCACGTCGGTGATCCACGGGTTTCGGGTGACGACGAGCGGAGCGGTCAGGGTGCGACCAGCCACCGTGAGGCGCAGGGTGTAGCGCCCAGGGGGTGCTGCGGGCGCGTTGGTTCGCACGCCCCACATGATCATGCCGGGGAAGGTCACCATGGGTTGGGTGCGCAGGTTCCAGTGGATGCGATTGACCCCTGCCGCGACGGGCAGCCACTGCGGGGCGCCCCCGCCCCCGGGGCCACCCCCACCCTGAGGCGTTCCCGCCTGCCGCTCGGCCGGCGGAGCGGTATCGGGCTGCCAGCTGCGCAGCACCGTCCCGGCCGAGTCGAGCAGCTCGAGCCGCGCCTGGCGGGTGGCCGTCTTGAGCCACCAGCTAAACGTGACGCCGGGCCCCGAGCGGATCGCCACCGGCGGCGCGAACAGCCAGGCATCCGCGGCGAGACGCTCCGGCGCCGCCTGGCGGAGCGGCGCGATATTGTCCAGCACCCAGAAGCCGCGGCCATGCGTGGCGATGACCAGCTCGTTGCTCTCCACGATGAGGTCGGCAACCGGGACGTCCGGGAGATTCGGGTTCAGGGCCTGCCACGAACCGCCGTCGTCGAACGAGAGGTACACACCGTGCTGGGTGGCGGCGTACAGCAGGCCGCGACGGTTGGGATCCTCGCGCACGGCGTGCACGTAGGCGTCGGGACGGATGCCGGTGACGATTCTGGTCCAGGTGCGCCCGTAATCCGCCGTCTTGAAGATGTACGGGGAGAGGTCGTTGAGCAGCGGCCGCCGCACCGAGAGGTAGGCCGTTCCGCCGTCGAAGGCCGACGCGTCGATCTGGCTCACGCGGCCAAAGTCCGGCATCTCTCGCGGCGTCACGTTGGTCCAGGTGGCGCCGCCGTCTCGGGTGACGTGCACCAGTCCGTCGTCGGACCCGGTCCAGATGGTGTTTACGTCGAGCTTGCCCGGTCCCACCGAGAAGATGACCCCGTAGACTTCGGGACCGTTCATGTCGCCGGTAATCGGGCCGCCGGACTTCTCCTGGGTCATCGGATCGTGCCGCGTGAGGTCGCCGCTGATCGCGCTCCAGGTCTTGCCTCCGTCGCGGGTGCGCCAGAGACGCTGCGACGAGACGTACAGGGTCCTCGGGTCTATGGCCGAGAAGATGATGGGGAAGGTCCACTGCCAGCGCTCGCGAATGTCTTTGGATGGCTCGCCCGAGTAGAACCACGGATACGGGTTGACTTCCCGCGAGATGCCCAGCCGCCGGTCGAATTTGTCCACGTAGCTGCCGTTGTTGGTGCCGGAGTAGAACAGGTCCGGATCCAGCGGATCGGGGGCGATGTAGCCCGGCTCCCCGCCGCCGGCCACGTAGGACACCCGCATCCCGCCGGCGGTGATGTCGCGGGATGGGCCTCCACCACCACCCCCGCCGCCCGGCCCGCCGCCCAGCCCGAACCCGAACGCCGCCGCGTTCCAGTTGAAGGGCGTGCAGATGGTGCTGTTGTCCTGCTGCGAGCCGCAGACGTGGTAGGGAATGTGCTTGGTGGTGATGGCGTGGTAGAACTGCTCAGTGGGGTAGTCCTCATCGGTCCACCGGGCGGCCCAGTTCTTCGACACCGCGCCACCGCCGTCGTTCCCCACCACCAGATGGTTCGGATCGTCGGGATCGATCCAGAGATCGTGGAAGTCGCCATGGGTGCCGTTGTTCACCGACGACATAGTCTTGCCGCCGTCGGTGGAGCGGAACATGGTGGTGTTCTGCAGGTAGACCACGTCGGCGTTCTTGGGATCGGCGAAGACGTGGGTGTAGTAGAAGGCGCGCTGGCGGATGGAACGCTGGTCGTTGATCAGAGCCCAAGTGGCGCCCGCATCGTCGCTGCGGAACAACCCGCCGTTGCCATTCTCGACC
>Ga0209002_10000456_pt1 | contig 32778 bp, 25 predicted proteins | sample Rifsed16ft2_FD_184010 | JGI IMG/M metagenome (GOLD analysis project Ga0209002, IMG submission 184010) | Soil microbial communities from Rifle, Colorado, USA - sediment 16ft 2 (version 2) | ecosystem: Environmental > Terrestrial > Deep subsurface > Rock core/Sediment | place: Rifle, Colorado...
ACGACGGACACGGCGAGGCACGCAGCCGCCACGGGGAGGAGATAGGCCGTGAAGGTCAGAAACGGGATCTGGGATCGGATCGCGATGTACGCGTTCTGCGGGTTGCCGACCTGCGTCGCGACGCTCCCGACGTTCGCCGCGACCGCGACGGCCACGAGGTATGGGACGGGGTTCACGCGCAGGGCCCGCGTCGCGCGCACGACGACCGGGGTGACGAGAAGGGCGATCGTGTCGTTCAGCACGAGGGCGGACAGGAAGGCGGTCGCGAGCATGAGCCACACGAGGAACGAGGTCTGGCTCCGGGCCCGCGAGGCGAGCCGCGAAGATACGAAATCGAAGAAACCGCACACGTCGAGCCCGGAGACAAGGACCATCATCCCGACGAGGAGGAGAATCACATCGAGGTTGATCGCCGCGATCGCCCCGGTGGGCGTCAGGACGCCGAGGACGAGCATGAGGGCGGCGCCGAGCATTGCGACCGCCGGACGCTCGAGGGGGAACCGACCGATGTTCCGGAGGGAGATCAGGACGTATGTGAGGAGGAACACCGCGGTCGCCGCGGCGAGGGCGTACGTCAGGGCCACGGGCCCGCGGGATGGGCCCTTCCTCTATGCAAGGTTTGCGACAAAGTCTCTGCGCCTTGCCGATGGTTCGAGGACTTTCCCAGCATGCTTAAATACCCTTAGTCAATTCGCCGCATCCTCCGGCCCCCGGAACGGGTTACGTCATGGGGGACGGGTCTCGTGTGTGCGAGGAGAGAAGCCGAATGTCTTTCCGTGGTCGCCGAGGATTGGGCGCACTCGTCATCCTGGCGGTGCTTCTGTTGAGCACCCTGACGATGCTGCCGTCGCGTGCCCTGGGGCAGGCGAACGAAATCAACGGCGTCGTGTCGAATTGCGCGACCGCCGCAGTCCTGAGCGGAGCCCAGGTGACCCTGACGGAAGCGAACGGCGCCCAGCCACCGAGCACGGTGACGACGGGAGGGGACGGGACGTACACCTTCGCCGCTCAGCCGGGCTTCTACGCCCTCGACATCGAAAAAGCGGGCTTCTTCGACAACGGGACCACGAGCCCGTTCCGGTTCGACGGCACGGCGACGGTCCTCATGGACTTCTGCCTCGATCCCACGCCCGCGGCGGACAGTACGCTCAACCTGCTCGTCGTGACGTCGGCCTCCGTCCTCCGGACGAACGAGGCCGTCCGATTCCCGTCGACATCAACGACGAACGAGAACACGGCTGGCACGTGGGACTCAGCCGCGAACACGGTCCAGGTGTCGAACACCCCGCTTACAAGCACGGGGCTTTCCATTCGGTATGAACGGGTCAACGGAACGTTCACACGAAACCTCGTGAACAATACGGACTATGTCGTCCGAGACTACTGGACGGGGACCATCGAGATCCTCCACCCGACCGCCGTGGCAGACCTCGACTCGGATCCGACGCGATCCCGGGTCCTTGTGACGTACCTCTCATGGACCCCGACCTCGAGGCTCCAATTCTATCCTGTCCTGGAGAGCAGCTACACGGCGTTCAAGAACGGATCTTCGTGGATGGCCTCCGAAGGCATCGACTGGACCCTGGACATCGACACGGGGATCGTGACGATCCTCGGGAACTTCATCAACGGGACGGACAGCCTGCGGTTCACGTACCGGAGCGTCACGGCCCTTGCCAGTGCGTCCGTCGACGCGTACTATGCGGCGCGCGACCAGGTCGTCGCCTCAGGGATGACCTCAGCCGCGGGAACCGTCTCCTTGACGATCTGGGCGGACACGTTCGAACTCCGGACGATCGCGACAGGGTACCAACCGAACATCACGTCCGTGACGGTCTCCGCGGGGGAGACGGACATGCGGATCCGGATGGAAGGAGGCGTCGTGGTCTCCGGGCACGCCCGCGACTCCGCGGGCCGTTTCATCACGGCAGGCCTCACGGGGACCCTGTACAACACGAACTCCTTGGTCGTCGGAGCCAAGGTGATCCGCGCGAATGTCGTAGGGAGCCTGTACACCTTCAACGCGCCTCCGGGCACCTACCGCATGGTGATCGATGCGAACGGGTTCAAGGCGGCGGACATCGGGATCACGCTCACGTCGGGGAGCGTCACGCAGAACGTCGTCCTCGCCACCTCTGATCAGGAGGGATACCTGACGACCGTCGCATACGGGACGGCGGACTGGAACAACCTGACGATCTATCGGAATCTCACCCTGAATGCGGACTCGACCCTCCCCGGCCTCGAGCCGACGAACCTCCGGGACCTGAGGCTTCAGGTCGACTTCACCCTGGGCAACGGGAACGGGATCGTCGAGGCTTCAGAGGCGACCAGCTTCCAGGCGTGGGTCCAGGCGAACGGTCCCTTCTACGTGACCACGGACGGATTCCTCACGACGAACGGGAAGTCGTACCTGTCCTCGACGTCGTACGCGGTGACGGTCCAAGGACTCCTGACCGCCGGGAGCAAGGTCTGGGTGAACGCCAGCACGACCTACGCGGTGAAAAACGCCCCGCCCTACGTCGTTGCCGGCGCGAAGAACTACTTCGTGAACGCCACCCTGATCCCGGACACGAACGTCTCCGAGTTTCACAACTACTCGTACCTGATCCTGATCCCGGCCACGTACGAACTCGTGAGCTCCACAGTCCTTCCGACCGGCGCGCCCGTCCAGATCGACGGGTTCACACGCATCACGCTGGACCCGGGCGTGACGGCGACGCCCCCGCAGGTGCGGATGACCCTCGAGAAGTCCTTGAACGGGACCGCACGGGCGAGGGTCCTCGCGCCGACGGGGAAGTTCTACGTCCAGAACGCCACGTTCACGAACTACACTGCATTCGTCGCGGGGAACACGACGATGACTTTTAGCGCGGCGGACAGCACGGACCGTGTGGGACCAATCGAGAAGGCGAACTTCACTTGGCGATTCACGCCGAGTCCCGGGGACGTGCGGTACGGGATCGAGCCGACGTTCAACTATACGGTCGCCGGGACCTACATCGTGAACCTGACGGTGCGGGAAACGGGTGGAAACCTGTCGTACCGGGACATCACGATCTTCGTCGACGACAAACTGCCGACGGCCCAGATTCGGACGAACCGCACGGGCGCCGCGAACGCGAACGGGACGACCTTGCGGATCGACGAGGACATCCAGGTTCGCTTCGATGCAGGCGCCTCGACGGACCTCGCGTACCGCGGCACGCCGGACAAGGCCGGCGTCATCTTGTCCAGCGGATACGCTTGGGACTTCAACGGGGACCGGGTCACGGATGCGAGCACGCGGGTCGTGAACTGGACGTTCGACACACCCGGCCAGTTCACCGTGAACCTGACCGTGACGGACGCCGTCGGCTGGAAGTCCGTCAATGCCACCCTCACGGCGATCGTGAACGACACGACGGAACCCGCCCCGCAGTTTGACATCCTGGACCCGTCCAGGGATTGGAGCGTCACGTCGAGCCCCATCGAACGGAAGACATACGCCTTCAACGCCTCCCGGACGACGGACAACCACGACAAGGAAGCGGACCTGAACTTCACCTGGACGATCCCCGGACCTCTGATCGGATTCACAGGGGCGAACCACACGTTCTATGGAGTGAACATCAGCTTCGCGTGGGCGGAGTGGAACCAGAGCTATCCTGTCCGCCTGTCCGTCCGGGACGCTGGCTTCCCGGCGGGGACGGCGAACACGGGGAACCTGACGCGAAACATCACCGTGCAGGTCGACACGTCGTTCCGTCCGGACCTCCAGATCGTCTCGGGTACGCTGAAGATCAGTCCGGCAGACCTCGAGGAGGGCGCCCAGGTCACCGTCGAGGTGAACGTGACGAACAAAGCGAACCGGGGCGCGGCGGCCGATGTGAAGACGGAACTCTCCTTGCTCGGAGGAGCCGCAACAGTCGTCCTGACGACGACCGCGAGCTGGTTCGACTCGAACGGCAACCCCAAGGCCACGCAGACGATCGCCTCGGGCGAGACCGTCAGACTCGTCTTCCAGGCGGCCGTCACGGGTGGCCAGGGGAACCGAACGATCCAGGTGTACGTGTACGACGCCGCGGAGCCGACGACCTGGCGGACGGGCGAGAACCGGGCTTCGTCGCCGATCAACGTGCGGCAACCTGCCTGGCAGCCCTACGCCATTTGGGGCAGCGTGCTCGGGGTGATTGTCCTGTTCGTCTTCGGGATGTACGCCCGCCGCAAGATCAAGGCGGGCGAGTGGCGACCGATCCGCCGACGGCGGGAGAAAGGCGAGAAGGAAGAGCGGAAGTCTCGGAAAGAAGTCAAGGAAGAGAAGAAGCGCCTCTAGGCGCCTTCCCTTCCTCCTTTCCCTCTTGCGCACCGAGCCTACATCTCCCGCGGCGCGACGATCCCGAGACAGTCGAGGGCATTGTGAAGGACGACGCGGGACCCGTCCACGAGCCGGAGCCGCGCGGAACGCAAGGCAGGCGGATCCGCCGTGAGGACCGGGCAGTCACGGTAGAACTGGTTGAATTGAGCGGCAACGTCCGACGCGAACGTGGCGACGGCGTGGACCCGTCGGCTCTCGGCGGCATCCCTCAAGGTCGATGGGAACTTCGCGATCCATCGCAGGAGGCGCTGTTCCTGCGGGTGCACAAGGAGCGCCGGCTCGCCTCCGTCGACGGTCCCCGCCTTCTCGAGAATGCTGCAGGCTCGGGCGTGGGCGTACTGGAGGAACGGCGCGGCGTTTCCCTCGAAACTGAGGGCCTCCTCCCAGCGAAAGGTGATCACTTTCTCCGCTTGGACGCGAGCGATGTTGTACCGGAGCGCGCCGAGCCCGATGATCTCCGCGATCGCCCGCTTCCGGTCTTCGGGGAGGTCTCCCCGGCGCCTCGTGACCTCCGCGTACGCCCGATCCGTCGCCTCCTCGATTAGATCGTCGATGTACACGACGAGGCCCTTCCGCGTGGACATCCGTCCTTCAGGGAGGTTCACGAAAGCGTAGAAGATTGTCTCGGGGGACCAATCGATCCCCATGAGGCGGAAAGTAGCGTTGAGCCGCTCGAAGCTCAGCTTCTGGTCCTCCCCGAGGACGTTGATCGCGACATCGCACCTCTCCATCTTCTTCATGTGGTACGCGATGTCCCGCGTCGTGTAGAGGGACGTCCCGCGGCGCGTCACGATGAAGTACTTGGCTTGGTCGCCCTCGAGTCCGTAGGGGCTCAGGTCAAGGTAATGGGCGCCCTCCTCCTCGCGGCTCAGGGGCATCAGGCGCTCGATGACCCGCCGGACGCTCCCGTCCAGGATCAGATCGCTCTCCCAGAAGAACGAGTCGAACGTGATCCCGAGACGTTCAAGGACCCTCAGGATGCATCGGAGCACTTGGTCACCGACCTCGCGAATCGCCCTCGTGAGGTCCGCGTCGCCTCCTTCGAATCGCTGGATGAGAGACTCAATCTCCTTCGCGAGATTCGGGTCCTTCTCGAGGAGGGCGTTCGCCCTCTGGTACAGTTTCACGTAGCGGCGGTCAATCCGCTCCTCCTCCTCGTCCGCCTTTTCGGGCTTGAGATGGGTGACCCCCCAGTACATGAGGACCATCTGCTTCCCGATGTCGTTCACGAAATACTCCCGGTGAACCGGGTAGCCCGCATAGCGAAGAAGGCGTGCAAGGGAATCCCCGAAGATCGGGTTCCGGGCGCGACCGACGTGGAGCGGGCCCGTGGGGTTCACGCTCGTGTGCTCGAGGAGGATCCGGGTCTTCTGCGGGTCCGCCTGGCCGTAGGCATCGCCCTGCGCGCGTGCGCCGGACAAGACGAGGTCCGCGAAGGCTCCCGGCTCGACGGCGAGGTTCACGTAGCCGCCTTCCGCCCGGAGGGAGAAAGGAGACGTCGCCGGCACGCCCGCAGCGCGCGCGGCAATTTCCTTGGGAGCCGCCCGGAGCTCCTTCCCCCAGGAGAACGTCGCGAGGGCAAACAGACCGCGGTCTTCAGGCGCCTCCTGGAGGACGCCTGGGGTGGTCACGCCGAGATGCGCCTCGATCGAACGACGTACATCGTCCGCGCGGTCCCTCAGCTGGGACCATGGGTCCGAGGCCATCAGGTCACCCGATACCGGAGGAGCGCTGCAATGCCCCCGAACGCCCGGAGGAGGAGGGCTCCTTCCTCGGAGTCCTTCGAGATCAGCTCGACCTTCGTGCCCGTCTGTTCTGCGAGGGATGTGAGCTCCTCGATCAGGTCGCGGTTCTCGACGACCGTGAGGCTGCCTCCGTCGAGCGGGCACGGGGGAAGCTCGCCCTCGTCCGAGAGGGTCTTCTCGCCTTCCCAGTCCCCGTTCGAGCAGCGAAGCTTCGCCCGCGTCTTCCGGAGGCCCTCGGAGATGAGGAGGGTATCGACGGCTCCGAGCTCCAACGCGTGCCGCACCTGTTCCTCTCCGTACGCGGCGAGACCGCCATCCTCCTTCCGGATCTCCTCCATGAGACGCTGGACGAGGCTCTTCTCGCGCATGAGGTCGAGGCCCGTCAGGATCTCCCGGGACTTCTCCACGAGCTCCCGCAATCCGTATTCGTCCGTGTACCCGGTGTCGAGGAACGTCGGGAGGATCTTCTTCTTGAGTTCGTGGTGGAAGTAGTCCTGGGTCGCGAAGTACTCCTTCGTGTACCCGGGCCCGCCGATGATGATCGCCTTGATCTCCGGTCGGCTCAGGAAGGCCTCGGTCATGAGGTCGCCGAGCTTCTTGTACCACTCATGGGCGGCGATCTCGATGAGTCGCTCGAAGCGCCGTGCGCTCTGGCCGCCCATCCGGTGCTTCGACGGCACCTGGCTCTGCAGGTTCTTGATCACCTCGATCCGCTTCCCGCGCAGGAGGCCGAGGGTCCCCTCGGATCGGTCGATCACCACGAGACCATAGAGGTCCTTCTCCGCGAGCATCTCGTGGAGCGGCTCCGTGTAGAACTTCGAGTCGCAGCGGTAGAGGAACGAAGGCACGGGTTCCGGCGGCTCGAGGACGAACGCGACCATCTGGGTCTGGTCGGCCCCCACCTGTTTGTGTCCCGTGAAGACGACGAGGCCGTTCGTTGGCGGCATCTTGTAGGACTTGAGCCGTTGCATGGCCGACTCGATCGCCTGCATCACATGTTTCCGAGTGCTCGCGCTCTTGATGTTCGACGACTGCGAGGACTCCGCGCGAAGGTAGTTCGTCACGTCGAAGATCGGTCGTCCGGGAGGGATGTAGACAGAGACGAGTTCCGTGCCGCGGCCCACCGCCCGATCGATTTCCTCCAAGGCGCGGCGGAACTTGTACCGGTCGAGCCGGGACATTTCGGCCATTCGCTTCCACCACACAGTTATTTATCGTTCATTACCTTTTGCGTCGAGACCGGAGTCTTCATGGAGAAAGTCGTCGTCTCCCTCGGCGGATCGGTCCTCGTGCCCGGGGAGGACGACGCGCGCCGCATCCGTGCGATCGCGGCCCTGTTTCGCGAGGTCTCGACCCGGGTGAAGCTCTTCGTCGTGACGGGAGGCGGGCGGATCGCGCGATATTACATCGAGACGGGCCGCGCGGTCGGGATGGGCGAGAAGGCGTTGGACGAGATGGGGATCGTGGTAACGCAATTGAACGCGCGTCTCCTCGCGGGTGCGCTTCGGGGCCGGGCGAACCGCGAGCCCGCGACGTCGTACCGCGAGGCCGCGCGCCTTGCGAAACGCTTCCCGATCGTCGTCATGGCGGGCACCCGGCCGGGACACACGACGGACCGCGTCGCGGCGTCCCTCGCGCGTTACGTCGGCGCGGCGCGGATCGTGAACGCGACCTCCGTCGACGGGGTCTACTCCTCCGACCCGAGCGAGAATCCGCAGGCCTCGTTCCTTCCCCGCGTCACGTTCGAGGAACTCGTGCGCCTGACGCGTGCGTCCGCGAGCTGGAAGGCCGGTCCGAGCGTCGTGTTCGACCCCGTGGCGGCCCGCGTCGTCGCCCGGGATCGCACGCCGCTTCGGGTCGTGAGCGGTCGGAATCTCCGTGCGTTGCGAGGCGCGATCCTCGGAACGCCCTTCCGAGGGACGCTCGTGAGCGAGCGACCGGGGGATCGTGCCTGAACCGGTCTCGGTACGCGGTGCTGGCGATCGTGACCCTGTCCTCGGCCGGGACCGCGACGGTCCTCGCGGTCGCAGGTGGACTCCTGGGACAGACCCTCGCCGCATGGGGCTCCCTCCTCTGCGCCGTCGTCCTCGGACTCCCCGGGCTCTACTTCCTCGCGTACATACGAGGCCTGCGAGCCCGCGAGGTCGCCCTCGCGCACGCCGGACGTTTCGTGAGGAGTCGCGGGGTCGTCGAGCTTGCGGATCTCGCGACCGAGCTGCACGTCTCGCGCGACGATGCGGAGAAGATCCTGCGGATCGCCGTTCGGGAGGGGCATGCGAGCGGGACGATCGATGATCGGGGCCGTTTCGTGACCTCGGAACGGGCCTCCGAGGAGACCGGATGACCTTCCGAGGGTTCGTCGCGGTGGACATCCCTCCGACGCCGGCCCTCACGACGTTCGCGGCCGAGCTCCAGGCCGCGAGCCGAGGCCTCAAGCTCGTCGCGCTCGAGCAGCTCCACCTCACCCTGAAGTTCCTGGGCAACACGGAGGAAGGCCTCGTCCCCGAGATCGTGTCGGTAATGCGCACCGCCTGCTCCGGGATCCCTCCCTTCACCGTGCGGGTTCGAGGAACGGGTGCGTTCCCGGACTTCTCCCGGATGAGCGTGGTCTGGGTCGGGCTCCAGGGCGCGGAGCCGCTCGCCCGGATCGCGGACGCCCTCGAAACGGGGCTCGAGCCGCTCGGATTCTCGGTGGAACGACGTCCGTGGAAAGCCCACGTGACGATCGCGCGGGTCAAGGGGCGCCAGGACCTCGACCGCGTCCGACGACTCATCGAGTCCCATGCGTCGGACGAGTTCGGTGCCCGCGCGGTCGACTCCGTCCATCTGAAGAAGAGCGTGCTGACGCCACACGGTCCTGTGTACTCGGTCGTGGAGAGCGTCCGCCTTCACGACGGATAGCGTCGAAACGGAGTCTACGCTTCCTTCTTCTCCGCGAAGAGTTTCAGCTGGTCCCACTCGATCGTGTGCTTCAGGCGGTACTTCTGAAGGACGCGGCTCATCTGCTCCGTGACCCGGGCCACCTCGATCGTCTTTCCGCGTCCGTAGAGATAGAACTCCACTCGATCCGAGATCGGGAAGATCATCCGCATGATCCCGTCCCGGTTGTACCCCTCGGGCTTGCGGTTGCTTCGGAGGTCCCGCAAGTTTTCCTCGACGAGGACCTCGACGCTCTCGGCGTCCTCCGGGAGCTGCTGCGTCTCCTCGAGGAACTTGAGGAAGAGCGGGCGGAAGGCGCTGACGAGGTTCTTCCACTTCACTTTCTTGTCGAACTTGATGTGGCCGCTTCTCGCACGCATGGTCGGGTTCTCATGAGCCACGCTCTATTTAACGCTGCGCGGGGCCTGCGGACGTGGCCCGGCGCGCGTCATCCTTAAGCCCGACCGGCCGTTCGTGCGCGCGATGCGGACCGCCCTCACGATCGCGGGAAGCGACTCCGGAGGCGGCGCAGGGATCCAGGCGGACCTGAAGGCCTTCGCCTCCGTCGGGGTCCATGGGACGTCCGTGATCTCGTGCGTCACGGCCCAGAACACCCGCGAAGTCGCATCGATCTTCGCACTCCCCGTGCGAGAGGTTCGGGCCCAGCTGCGTGCGGTCCTCAGGGACTTCGACGTGCGCGCGGCGAAGACGGGGATGCTCTACTCCGCGGAGATCGTCCGGACGGTCGCGAGGGAACTCCGTGGCACGACGTTTCCTCTCGTCGTCGATCCGGTCATGGTCGCGACCGTCGGCGCGCGACTCGAGCAGGAGGACTTCCTCGGTGCGCTCATCGATCACCTCCTCGGGCGAGCGACCCTCGTCACCCCAAATCGTTTCGAGGCCGAGCGCCTCGCCGGAATGCGCATCACGTCCGTCGGGGCGATGGAGACGGCCGCACGGGCGATCCACGCGCTGGGCCCGACCGCGGTCCTCGTGAAGGGCGGTCACGTTCGGGGCCGCCTCGTCGATGTCCTCTACGACGGCGAGCGGGTGCGGCGCCTTGCCGGGGTCCGGTATCGCAAGAAACTTCACGGGGCCGGGTGCACCCTCGCCGCCTCGACGGCGGCCTATCTTGCACGTGGACAACCCCTCGTCCGGGCGGTCGCATTGGCCCGCCAGAAGGTCGCCCTGGGCTTCCGGACGTCGTACCGGGCGGGGAAAGGGGTCGAGATTATCAACTCCCATGCTGTCCTGAAGGGTTCCTAGGCATGGAGGCGCCTCCATGGTGCCTCGACAGGCCGGAAACCCCTCGGAATGTCGATTATCATCCGCTGGACGGCCGCCCATAAAGTTAAAGTAGGCACATCAAACTCCGAGCGGCCTGCGGTCGACGAACCGCGCCGGCACATCCCGGGACGCCCGCGACGGGATACGATGCGTCGGCGAGGATCGGACGGACCGCACCCGGAGTCGTGGAGGCAGGGACAATCCAAGCACTCGCCCTCGAGACCGAGAACGTCCCAGCCGCCCGCCTGCCAGGCGGGCGTTGATGTCCATGCGTGTCGCCTTATTCACGGACAGCTACTTACCGACGGTCGACGGCGTCGTCACGTCCGTCCTGACCACGCGACGCCAGCTCGAGGCCGACGGCCACGAGGTCGTCGTCTTCGCCCCGGAAGACCCGCGACGTCGCGGGATGCGGGAGGCCGGGACGATCTACGTGCGAGCGAAGGAGTTCCGGCACTACCCCGGGTACCGGCTCGCGATGTTCCCGGGCCGCGAGGTCGACCTGATCAAGGAGCTCGAGATCGACGTGATCCACATCCACGGGGTGGGCTTCGTCGGGATCAAGGGCCTCTGGGCCTCCTGGCAGGCGAAGATCCCCCGCGTCTCGACGTTCCACACGATGATCCACGACACCCTTCCGTTCTACTCCCCGTTCGGGCTGAACCTGCACCTGTTGGAGCAGGGCCTCCGGTTCTATCTTCGCATCTTCCTCCGGAAGACCCAGGGGGTCGTCGTGCCGAGCCGCGCCGTCCTGAAGGAGATCCTCGCGATCTCGCCGAGCGCGCGGATCGCGGACGTCATCCCGACGGGCGTCGATCCGGACCGGTTCCGGCCCGAGCTGTCCGGCCAGGGGATCCGCACGAAATGGGGGCTGAACGGACACGACGTGATTCTCCACGTCGGCCGGGTGGCGGCGGAGAAGAATCTCTCGACCCTCATCCACGCGTTCCCGAAGGTCTTGAAGGCGAATCCGGACACGAAACTCCTCATCGTCGGCACGGGCCCGTACCTCGAGAAATCCTACGATCTCGTGAGGCATCTCGGCCTCTCCGGCGACGTGATCTTCACGGGGTTCGTGCCCGACGCGGAGCTGCCGAGGTACTACGCGGCCGCGGACGCGTTCGCCATCGCCTCCAAGTTTGAGACCCAAGGACTCGTCGTGTTGGAAGCCCTCGCCTCCGGCCGACCCGTCGCCGGTGCGAACTACCGCGCGATCCCGGAGTTCGTGCGGGACGGGGTGAACGGAGCCCTCTTCGAGCCGAACGACGTTCGGGGGTGCGCCGAGGCGATCATGCGATGTCTCAAGCAGCGGGACGCGATGCGCGATCCGGCCCGGGAGAGCGCGTTGCCCTTTTCCATCGTGCGCTGCACGAGGCGCCTCGAGCACGTCTACGAGCGGCTTGTGGCCGCGTAGCGCCCGCGCCCCATGGCGCGCTCGTCCAGGGGGAGGCCGCCACATGAGCCCGACCGTGTCCGTCATCGTCCCGGCATGGAACGAGGCGAAGTACCTCCCGGCGCTCCTCGAATCGATCCGTCTCCAGACGGTCCCGCCCCTCGAGATCCTCATCGCGGACTCGGGCAGCACGGACGACACCGGGGCGGTCGCGAGCGCCACCGGCGCACAGGTCGTGCCTGGCGAACGGAAGGGGCCCGGCGAAGGCCGCAACCGTGGCGCCGGCGCGGCCCGAGGGGACGTCCTGCTCTTCGCGGACGCCGACTGCGTCCTGCCGCCCGACGTGATCGAGACGGTGCTCCGGGCGCTCCGCGACCAGGACGTGGTCGGCGGCGTCACGGGGTTCCTCCCGGAGGAGGCCAACCCTGCGGACGGCTTCCTCTTCTTCCTCGCGAACGCGTACCAGAGGGCGATGACGCTCTGGGGGTTCCCGCACAACGCGGGATATTGCTTCTTCTTCCGGCGGGACGCCTTCGAGCGACTCGGGGGATTGAGGGAGGACCTCCTCCTCAATGAGACCCACGACATCGCGATGCGGTCCCGGAGGCTCGGCCGGTTCGTCGTCGTACCCGTCAGCGTCCGCACGTCGATGCGCCGGTTCCGGGCCCATGGCTACGTGCAGACGATCGTGCGAGAGTACCTCGCCGCCACCCTTGTGTTCTACCTCACGGGCCGAACGCCGTCGGACGCGTTCCGACCCGCGCCGGTCCGCTGACGACCGAACTCTCCTAGGACGGCGGTCGATCCCCGATCCTCCGCCGGTAGGCGTACGACCCGCCGATGGATGCGACGATGACGGCGACGACGAGCACGAGCGTGATCCAGCGGGCGGTCGACAGGTCGTATGCGACGCCGATCACGAACACGAGGACGAGGAGGAACGCGTACTTCGCGAGGCCGCCCACGAAGACGAAGAGGATTGCCTTCCGGAAATCCCAGTCCAGGGTCGCGATGAACGCACCGACGAACGGGACGACGGGCGCGACGCGGTTCAGCAGGATGACCCGCTCATCCTTGACGAGAAGAAACTGGGTCCAACGGCGCATCGCCCGTTCGAGCGGCCTCGGCATCCGGTTCCCGCGGACGAGGAGGCGTCGGACGGCAAGGTACAGGAAGCTCGTCCCGACGAGGTCCCCTGCAACCGCGATGGCCAGGAGGAGACCGGCCCACGAGACCGGGTCCAGACCCGGTGGCCGGAACGAGTAGGTGAGGACGATCCACGCCTCCGGCAGGGCGGGGAACGCGGCCGCGTCGACCGCGAAGATGAGGAAGAGTGCGAGGACGCTACCGAGCGGCCCGAGGGAGGCGAAGAGGCCCGCGAGGAACTCGTCCAGGGTCGCCATCGGGCGGCCCTCAGAAGAGACGGCCGATGTTCACCATCGTCACCGTGAAGAGGAGGGTCCGGCCGACGACCTCGCGGTTGGAGTCCAAGGTGTACGTTCCGGCTTCCGGGTCCACGTTCGTGAGGATGAACGTCACCACGCCATCCGACGTCTTCTGGGCGACCCGATGGGCCATCGACGGATCGAGGAGATGGCGCACGAAGACGACGCCCTCGCCCTCGTTCGCCGCGTCGTCGATGCTCACGACCTGGGCGTCCCAGAGCCCGTACGGCCGCACAATCTGTCCCGGAACCGGACTGTTCGTGACCGTGACGATGCCCCCCGCGATGCCCACGAACGCGTTCCACTTCCAGAACGGGTCCGTGACGTTCATCCCCGAGACGGCTTGGGTCTGATACCGAATGAGGAACTCCGTCTCGTTCATCGTCAGGCGGACCGGGACAGACTCGAGGATCGGCTTCACCTGGACAAGGGCGGGATTCGAGGGCCCGTACCCGAGCTCCGGCGGCACGACGATCGTCCGGGTCTCGCCCATCGCCATGTTGTAGATGCCCCGCTCGAACCCGGGGACAGGACGCTGGGCATCCGTCGGGTCGCCGAGTCGGAAGTTGTACGTCGTCCACTGGGCTCGGAACGTGAAGGACGCCGCCTTCGGGTACGTCGCGTTGTCGCGCGCGATCGATTCGAGGCTCGTGTCGAAGACGAGCCCCGTGTCCTCGAACGTCCCGACGTAGTTCACCTGCACGCTGTCGCCCGTCAGAGCCCGCAGCGGCGGGGCTCCGAAACTGGGGGCGACGTACCCGTAGTACACGCCGAGAATCGCCGCGATGAGAAGGATCACGCCTACGAGGGACCAGAACGTGCTCACGCCCGTGTCGTCTCGACGGAGGGGGTAGGCCATTGGCATTACGGGGGACACCGAGGGGCCTCCATAAACGTTATGGTGCTCGCGTCGAAGCGATGCACGGGCGAACGCTACGGCGTGAAGGACGCGTAACCGATATGGATGGTTGCCTGGTCGTAAAGGACCACGTTCGGGCCCGGAGTGACGGCTGTGTCGTTGACGTGCATCTGGTTCGGGCTTCCGAACGGCTTCCCCCAGACGGCGAAGAATTCACCGACCGTGTAGAGGCGGGTCTGCTCCAGGGTATCCGGCTCAATGTGGATCGTCCCGTCCGCCTCGTGCGTGTGCAGGATCTGCATGCATCCCGGGCTGATGCCGATCCCTCCCGGGATCGTGACGGGCGTCGCGCCTGAGTCAATCTGGAGGGACGTGTGCCAGTGGTAGGCGCGGCCTGTCCCGCTCACGCAGGGGAGGGGCTTGCCGGCCCCCGGGTTCAGGTACGGGGCGACGGCATAGGCGCCGACGCCGATGACGATCACGAGGGCGACGACGGTGACTTGTAAGCGACTCAGCCGGAAAGGCCGCGAACTCTTCCGCACGGCGAGGCGACCCGGTTCCTCCCTCAGATTTCTGACGAGCTTGGGGGTGTCCGGATGCCGAGGATGGTTGTCGTTCAGGTGGCGGACGAGGTTCTCCGACTTCACCGACACGCCGCAGATGGGGCACCGATCCGGCTTCGCCATGCATCGCCTCGAACTGCGAGACCGATGAAGGCACACCTCGGCGGTATTTATCCATGCCGTGGACGCGGGTCGAACTCACGCATACATGGCGCCCGAGGCGGAGTCCTGGCGCATGGGGCTCTCGCCCTGGACCTTGTCAACCGCCCGCTCGAAGTCGAGCATCGTGACGAGGTCCCGGTCTTCTCGGATCGCGAACATGCCGGCCTCCGTGCACATCGCGTGGATGTCCGCTCCCGTGGCCCCTTCGGCACGGGCAGCCAGGAGGCCGTAATCGACCTCGGCCGCGAGGCTCATCTTGCGGGTGTGGATCTTGAAGATCGTCACGCGGGCGTCGTGGCTCGGCATCGGAATCTGGATGATCCGGTCGAAGCGTCCAGGTCGCAGGAGGGCGTCGTCCAGGATGTCCGGGCGGTTTGTCGCACCGATGATCTTCACCTCGCCGAGCGGGTTGAACCCATCGAGCTCCGCGAGGAGTTGCATCAGCGTGCGCTGGACCTCCCGATCCCCCGACGTCGCGACCTCGAGGCGCTTCGCGCCTACGCTATCCAACTCGTCGATGAACACGATGGAGGGGGCCTTCTCGCGCGCGAGCTGAAACAACTCCCGGACCAAGCGGGCCCCTTCACCGATGTACTTCTGGACGAGTTCCGAGCCCACGAACCGGATGAACGTGGCCTTCGTGCGGTTCGCGACGGCTTTCGCGAGGAGCGTCTTCCCGGTCCCGGGTGGCCCGACGAGGAGGACGCCTTTCGGAGGCTCGATGCCGACCTTGCGATAGAGCTCGGGTTTCAGGAGAGGATCTTCGACCGCCTCGCGAATCTCTCGCAGCTCAACCGCGAGGCCGCCGACGTCTTCGTACGACACCTGAGGCTTCTCGATGATTTCCGCGCCCGTGACGATCGGATCGAGGGAGGGAGGCAGGACGCCCATGACCGCCAGGGTCTGTTTGTTCAACGCGACCCTCGCCCCCACGACGAGGTTCTCTTTCGCGATGTAGTCCGCCGCGTTCACGATGAAGTCCGGGCCCGTGGACGACTTCACGACGACCCGGCCGTCCGCGAGGACGTCCCGGATGTTCCCGATGATGAGGGGCGGGCTCTTCAGCCGGTCCAGCTCCTGCTTGAGCCGGCGGATCTCCTTCTGGAGCCTGCCGAGCTCCGTCTCGACGTATCGCTTCTCGCCCTCAACCCGCCGCGCTGTCTCTAAGAGCTTGTCGTTCCGGTCCTCGAGCGAGGATATCCGCTCCGACATTTTCTCCGAGAATTCGCGTATCTGTTCCTCGTCCATGCGATCGTCCGGTGGGGGGCCGCGAGACGAAGCCTATATACCCAGCACTTTTTATTTAGCCTTTGCGGGCCCGATTTCGTGATATGCGAATTGTGCGGAGCCGACGTGCCCCGCCTGAAGACCGTGGCCATCGAAGGCACGGTTCTCTCCGTGTGCAACGACTGCGCGCGCTTCGGGGACGAGGTCTCCACGCCCGTCGTCCGACGGAGCACGATGCCGCCCATTATCGCGCAGAGGCTCGAGGCCCGCCAGCGGCGGATGACCCCGAAGGACGTGTACGCGCAAGGGGGGGAGTTGGAGCTCGCAGAGGACTTCCCGCAGCGGATTCGGTCGGCGCGGGAGGCGCGAGGATGGAAGCAGTCGGACCTGGGCGCCAAGATCAACGAGAAGGCGAGCGTGATCGCGAAGCTGGAGACCGGGACGATGACGCCGGGCGACGGGCTCGTGCGGAAGCTCGAGCGCGAGCTCGGGATCAAGCTCAAGGAGCGGGTCCAGTCCGTCGCCATGAAGAAGCCCGCCGCGGGGGCGGGCCTTACGCTGGGCGACTTCATCAAGACGCGCGAGAATCCTCCATGATCAGGAGATGCCAAGTCGCGCTTTCACGACCGGTAGGAACCGTGCGACGTCGATCCCAGACTGGCGGGCGGCGACCAACGCCGCAACCTCGACCTCCACGTCGAGTCGCTCCTGGACCGCGTTGACCAAGGCGATCGCCGCACGTCGATCTGCGCCGGTCTCGGCGGAGATCGCGTCGACGAGTCGGAGGAAGATGTCCTCGGCGACGGGAGTGGGTGTGTCGAGGATTGCGGAGGTCGGCGTGTAGTCCATCGGGACGTCGACCGCGGTCACGTCGAACGCCGGACGAATCGTGCCTTCCTGGGCTTCGAGCAGCTTCGCCTCGAGACCAATCTGGAGGAGCCGTTGCGCGTCCCGGGGCGGGAACCAACGGAGGGCCATGGAAGCCGAAAGGACGAACTCCCGCTCGCTGAGCTCGTTCTGGCCCTTCCGTTTGAAGAGAAGCGCAATCGCATTCCGGAGATCGTCCACGAACTCCGCCCCAGGGACGGTCGCTCGAAGGTCCGCAGCTAGATAAACCTGAGGATGGAAGGGAATGTTTATCCATTCGGGTAGCGTGGGTCAGGCGCTCCAGCGTAAGGTCGCGCCGATCTGTGACGCGCGATGCAAGCCTGGAGAGGGCGTCGTATGGGTCCCTCCTTGATAGCCCCGTGTCGGGGGCGATCCGTGAGAGGGGGACAACGCGGCGTCCAACAATCCCCCGGTCAGGGTCAGGGCGTCGAGAGAGCTGCGCTTGCCTGTGAAACGCGCTGTTACGACCGGGGGACAACCCGCTCGCTCTATGCCGCGCAGGCTGCACGGCGGGCACGCCGCCGCGTCCGCCAGTAGCGCGTCGCAGGGACGAGGATGAGGACGACGGCCAGGGGGATGGCCACCTCCTCGAACTCGGGGATCGGAATCGTCGCACGGCTGTCGCTGCTCCCGCCGCTCGCCCCGTTGTAGCTGATGCTGATCGAGCCGCCTTCCGTCGCGCCCGTGACGAGCGTGATCTTGAACCGGAAGCGCTGGTTCGAGTTCAGCGATTGGGCGGCGAGGCTCGACGTCGTGATCGTCACGTCGGACCCGAACGACGCGAAGTTCGTGGGCCCGTAGATCGCGGATCCGCTCGTGCAGGCGGCCTGGGCGCACTTGAAGATCTCGACGGAGTACACGGGAGCGTAGGAGACCGCGAGCCGGACCTCGCTGACGTACACCGTGCGGGCCTGCGTGTCGCCGTCTCGCATGCCGATCTCGAGGTTGTTGACGTCTGTCGCCGTCCAGGAGCGCGGAGTGCCCCAGGGGTAGTTCGCGTAAGCCGTCGCAACCTCGGTATACGAGCCCGTCGGGCAGTTCGTCGACGTTCCGAACGCCTCGTTCGACGATCCGTTCCGGATGTAGGTCTCGACGTTCCCGGCCGGGTTGCTCGGCGATTTGCACCAGGCGGAGATCCCCACGCTCGTGATCGACAGGGGAGAGGGGGGCGAGGACCAGTCCGGAATGGCGAAGCTCGACTTCACCTGGGTCGCACCCGTGGACTGGAGATACGAGGTGTCGCCATCGTTGGGATGCTCGTCGACGCACTGGTATTCCGAGCCTGCGGAGCATCCCGTTCCGATCGTCCAAGCGTTGTTCGAGCCCTGAGCGTTCGGGAGGAACGGCTTCGTGGCGTCGACCTTGCTGACGTCGAGGATGACTTCCCATGCGCCGGCGAAGGTCGACGCCGGCTGCCCCGTCGGCGTGTACCAGCAGACCGAATTCGAATTCGTGCTGATCGACGTGCTCGTCGCGCTGCTGCCTGCCGTCGTCGAGGCGGCGTAGTTGTTCGTGCAGGACGTCCCGGACGTCGTCCCGTTCGTGAAGAACCATCTCTCGTTTCCCGGTATGTCCAACGTGTGAACGCTATCGTCGAAGGCCAACGCGTTCAGGGGCGGCGCCGATACCGCTTGGCTCGCTACCCGGAAGACGGCATCCGTTCCACCGTCGGCGATCCCCGTCCAGTCCCGTACTTCGACGTAGGCGGCCGAACCGTTCGTGAATCCGAGCCCGGCGGTCGAAAACCCTGCCTCGATCCGCGATTCGTCCTTCGCCACGGAGGGGGTCTGGATGGGACTCCAGTCCCAGGTCAGTTGGGACGTGCCCATGAATGCGCTCAAGCTCTGGGATGTTACCGCGCCATCCCGTCCACGAACTTCGATGAGATAGTCCGCCCCAATGGTGTTCACGCGGAATCCCGTAGACGTACTGTTGTCCGCATCAAGGTAGACGCGGGCCACATCCTCGCCGAGCAGGACAGGCCGAACCGTCGGACCGATGAACAGGCTGACCGGCCGGCCCGCGTACGGCGGGGGGAACGAGGCCGGGATTGTCGTGTTCAGGTACCAATCCGAGCCGAACGGATAATCGACGAGGGCATCTCCGTCATAGTCGTTGCCGCTCGCGGAGTCCGCCACGCCGTCGTTGTTGAAGTCGTACGGGGAGGGATCCGAGGCATCAGGCACCGTATCGCGGTCCGAATCCGCCGTCCCCGGTCCCGGGGTCTCCGGCACGGCATCGTTCTCTTGCGGGACCAGCGTCCCGTTCAACGCCCGCCCGGAGACCCTCAGATACACGGAGCCGGTCGCATTGCCGACCACGTAGGCGTATTCGCGAAGGTCCGCGTCGGGGTTCCGTCCGGCGTCCGCCGGGTCCGTCAAGGTCTGGTTCCAATCAGCGAAGCCGCCATCGACTCGGATTCCCACGGGGACGAATCCGAGGTAACCGACGGCGCGCGGCGCAGGACCCATGCGAACGGTTGCGAGCCCGTCCGTGAGGCCAACGCTGGCCGGACCGGGGATCACGACCCCGAGCGTCTCGCCATTCCAAGCGACCAGATCCGCGGACACGGTAAGGCTCTCTGACTGGCCCGGCTGCAGGGTCCGGGAGGGGAACTGCAAGGTGACGTCACGAGTGACCGGCGAGACCTGCGCGATGGCGCTGATTCCGTCCGTGATTCGCAGGGTGCCGACCGACGCAACCGGCGCGGTGCCGACGAAGCGGGCCTGCAGCGACGAGTACGAGCATTCCGCGGCAAAGCAGCGGAAGGTCGCGCGGAGGAGATCTTGTCCGGGACCGGAAAGAATCTCCGAGACGACAGGGAAGGCTTCCACGACCAGATTGGGGCCGGTGCTCGATATAGCGTAGTCGGCCTCGTCAGACGATGAGTCGAATGATTGGAATTGGGCATAGACGTAAACCGGCACTTTCGAGGGGACCAAGAGGTCCCAGTCTACCTGAAGCTCCAGCTGCGCGCCCAGAGAGGCCGCCTGTATCCCGGTTGCCTTGATCCAGCCGTTCCAGTCAGACGCACCGCGATTCACGTCCCACTCAGACATCCTCGTGGAACGGACCTGGCCACCGATGCCGGAGACCTCGATGAGCCGATCCGCGCCGATACCCGCCACGGAATAGCCCGTGGTCGCGACACGGTCCGTATCAATGAACCAGCGAATCGAGTCGTAGCGCGCTGGCGTACCGCCCCCGCTGAACGCCTGCCCGGCAACCTGAGCGTAGAACGCCAAGTACTGAATGTTGTCAACGACGGCGATGCCGCGCAAATCGACGTTCGGGTTCACCGCTCCGGCAACGGACTGAGAGAGGACCGCGGTCGTTGGCCAGTCTCCGAATTGACCATCAATCTGTATGGGGTACACATTCCCCTGGTAGTCCGGCACGAAGAAGAGGGGCATCAGCAGGAGCGCGACGGTGACGAGAGGAATCAGGTAAAGCTTCCAACCGGCGTTCCGCATCATCCCGCGAAGTCCGGCAGAATGGAACCCCGTCGTGCGGAGGCCCGCGAGGCCGTTCGTCAGACCGTTTGTGCGGCCAAGTCCGTTTGTGATTCCATTGGTCCGGCCGAGTCCGTTCGTAAGTCCGTTCGTGCGACCGAGACCGTTCGTCAGGCCGTTCGTGTGGCCCAGCCCATTCGTAAGTCCATTCGTCCGACCCACGCCGTTAGTCAGTCCGTTCGTCCTGCCGACACCTTGCGTCAGTCCATTCGTGCGACCGAGTCCGTTCGTGAGACCGTTTGTGCGACCGCGGAGTCCGTTCGTCCGACCCCGCAGGCCGTTTGTCATCCCTGTCCTACGCTCACCGCGTCGCTCGAGGACGAGCCCATTCGTCAGCCCCTTCTTCGCCGTCGGCTTCACGGGCGGCTTGAGTTGCGGAACGACTTCCGATTGCGACTTCGGGGCGGGCTTGACCGGCGGCTTCGCAGGCGCTGGGGCAGACTTCGATTCGACTCCCAGCTCCTCCTCGACCATCTCTTGAATCGCGGCCTGGCCGAGCTGATCGAGTTCCGCCTCGAGATCCTTCGAGGGTGCGAACTTCACCCCGCAGTTCGTGCAACTCGTCGCATCCTCGCCGACCGGAGCCTCGCACATCGGGCACGGTACGGTCGCATCGGTTTTCTCGAGCTCATGGGCCTGGGACTGTTGAGCCCTCAGACGGCTCTGCCTCGCGCGATCGGCCTCGCCCAGTCGTGCGTGGAGCTTCGTCTTCAGGACCCAGAGCCCCGGGTAGTCGGGGATGAGTTCCGCGAGGCGGTCCAACGTTTGGAGACCACCGCGGACATCGTCCAAGGTCGCCTGGGCGGCCGCCATCGCGAACAACGCGTCGGCGTCCCGCGGGTTGAGCTTCAGGCGCTCGCTCGCGATCTGCATGATGAGCTGGAGTCGTCGAGCGCGCTCCTCCTGGGATTCGAGGGTCGTCCCGGGGATCGATCGAAGTGGTCCGGCGGGCTTCGTGACTTCGCGGACGACCCGCATGCCCTTGTCCGAGAAATCGAGCTCGCGGAACGTCGGGTCCGGCGAGGAGTCCTTGAGATGCAACACGCCCACCTTGCGGACGATCCGATCGCCACTCCGGGTCCGTTCGATCTCGATCACGCCGTCGAAGGGCTGGTGGAGCGTCGTCAGCTGGGGCGCGGAGTGCATCTCCTTCTCGAGGAGGACGAGGCTCGTGAACTGGTAGCGGTCGAACTTCCGCTTCGCGCTCTGCGCGAACGCATACACCTGCGTGAGCTCGTAGACGTTCGTTGCGGGCGACAGGAGTTCGATCACGGCCCGCCGGGGCTGGTCCCCCGTGAGGGACGTGATCGCTCGGCTCAGGGCGACGCCCAGGTTCGTGAGGTCGATGGAGGAGCGCACGATGGCGCCCCGTTCCTCGACATCGTGGACGGACTCCTCGCTCCACGAGTACCAGTCCACGATTCGGAGTCGGTGCTCCTGGGCGACCTGATCGAGATTCACGCCGAGGTTCCGCAGCTCCGCGAGGACGGCGTCCGGCGACTGCGACGCCGTGACGATGAGTCCGCTCGCCCCCGAGCGAAGGCCTTCCGCGAGGAACGTCAGCGCGAAGCGGAGTTTCTCTTGGCCCGGCGGGCCCTGGAGGATCACGCTCGAGCCGACGGGAAGCCCGCCCTGGACCATCCCATCGAATCCCTCGACCCCGGTGGCCAGTCGCGACATCCTGTCACGCCTCCAAGGGTCGCGCAAGACCGCAGCGGACCGCGAGATCGGGATAGTTGGAGATCGCGTCGCGGAGGGCCCCCTGGAAGACGCCCTCGGCGGTCGAAGCGCCCAGGCCCTGCGAGCACACGGACCAGAGGTCCCGGTGGACCGCCGCGACGAGCTCGCGCAGGCGGTCGACGCCTCCGTCGGCACCTGCGATCATCTGATCGAAGACCGCCTTCCGGAGTTCTTGGTGGTCCGTCGTGAGGCGGTGCTCCATCTCCGTCTGGATCGCGGGCGTGCCGTAGAACCGGATCCGCTCGAAGAGGGAGTGGAAGTACGACACGTAGAAGTCCACGACCTCGCGAAGGGGACCGGAATCATCCTCGAGATCCACCTCGAGCTTCAGCCGCGTCGCCCGCAGGTGGTACTCGGACGTGCGGGCGTCGTGGGGACGCCGCTCCACGAGCCCGAGTTCCGCGAGACGCTGGAGGAACTTCGACGCCGTCGTGATGTGGATCCCGAGGTCCCTTGCGACCTCGCTCGACAGACGCCATCGGCCGTCCCGCAAGGCCCGAAGGATCGACAGGCTGTGCTCCCCGGACAGGAGGAGAACGGCGTGTCGGAACGTCTGCTGGTCCATGAATCGGCAACCTCGGGAAACCTGCCCACGGGGCCCGGAACTCTAATCACCGTGGACCAAGGAGTTCATAAGGAATGACATGGAATTCTCAGCCGCGATTATCTTCGACGCAAACGAACATCTCGGAGGCAACGCGAGACGTCCGCAGGCCCTCGTCCGCGGAACTGGCGCGCCTCGCGTCGACGCGGCTGAGCAAGGTTGAAGTAGGGGCACCCGATTCGGGCCCCCTACGGCCGTCCTCTCCCGATAGGGAACACCTTCGCCCGCGGTCCGCGCGGGGGACCCGCATTGCGATACACTCGATTTGAGAAGGCCCGAATCATCGGAGCCCGAGCTCTCCAGATCAGCACGGGGGCCCCGATCCTCCTTGACGTGCCGCCCGGCGTCGTGGATCCGATCGAGATCGCCTGGCTCGAGTTCAACAGCGGCGCAATCCCCATCACCGTGAAGCGCGACAGCTAGCCGTCCCGGCGTCGCCCCGCGCGAGATCGGACAGGTCGACGGGGGCTGCGGGGGCCCGAAGCTCCGACGCCTCCTCGCGGGTCAGGGTCCGCCTGCGCACGTCGGGGTGGAGGATGTCGCTGTTGCCCGTCGGATCCTCGAGGACGATCGTGAAGGGGTCGAGCCCGCCGATGAGCCGCTCGAACCGCTCGACGGCCGCTTGCGCGGAGATGCGTTCCTCCGGCGTGACGGCGGTAACGGCCGCGCCGCGGGCCACGTCCCGGAAGCGGTGCAGCACCCCCTCGACGTTCGTGATGAACGCCTCCGACCGCGGCCCGGGCTCCATCGTCGCCCCGAGGGAAGGTATCCGGATCGTTCCTGAGGAGGACCGGGCCACCCGGGCGGAGAGGTCGGCGGGCATCGTGACGTCGAGCTCGATCCGGATGGGCCCGGAGTCTCGGGACAGCAGGACGTCCGCGTTGCGGTAGCCGCAGGATCCGCAGACGAGGGTCGTCTGAACGGCGTCCCCGAAGAACGGGAGGTCGAGGGACAATGCGCGGAAGGTCAGGGTGGATCGGGCGCACCCCGGACAGGGCACGTCGAGCGGCACCTCCCGGATCGGGCCGCGGACGATGGAATCTCCCGGAGACGACACGGCCTCCGGACACGGGCGGGGAGTTTATTAACCGTCCGAACCCCCCAGGTAATGTTAATATAGAAGCGCATACACATATAGGACCGCTCACCACACCCAGGGAGGTGATGGCGGATGATGCGAAAGACGAAGGAAACTCCAAAGAAGCAGGAGACGAGCTTGGCTCGGGCGACCGCGCCCTTCGCTTGGTTCGACGAGATGGACCGCTGGTTCGATGAGTTCCGGCGCAACTTTGAGAGGCGCTTCTGGGGCCCGGAGGCCCTCTGGGGCGAGACCGGGATCCGCGTCCGGGAGCCCCCGGTGGACCTCCTGGACAAGGGCTCCGAGTTCGTCGTGCGGGCCGAACTGCCCGGGGTTGCGAAGGAGGACGTGGACCTGAACGTCACGCCCGACGGGCTCGAGATCCGGGCGGAGACGAACCGCTCCCGGGAGGAGCGCGAGAAGGACTACTACGTCCAGGAGAGGACCTACCAGGCCCTCCAGCGGGTCCTGCCCTTCCCGGCCGAGGTCAATGCGGACCTCGCGTCCGCGACCCTGAAGGACGGCGTGCTCGAGGTGCGGATCCCGAAGAAGGAGCCGACGCCCGAGACGAAACCCGTCAAGGTGCGCGTCGAGTGACGCGGCACCCCTTTCCCCTTTCCCTCGCGATGCTCTGCCGAGACGTGTCCTCCATGCATTCAAGTAACCCCGATCGGATGCGAAGGTTGGCGGCGGACGAGCCGAGCACGTCCACTACCCGGAGGAGGTCGAACCTTGTCCGCGGGTCGTGAGAAGTTCCTGAGGGTCGCGGAGGCGAAGCCTGCGGATGCCGGCCGAGGCCTCGTCCGGATCGATCCGGAGGTGATGGAGATCCTCGGCCTTCGAGAGGGGGACATCGTCCTCATCGAGGGCTCGAAGGCGACCGCCGCTAGCGTCCGACGTGGGTATCCGGAAGACGCGAACCGCGGGGTCATCCGCATGGACGGCATCCAGCGGCGGAACGCGGGAGTGGGGATCGACGACAAGGTCGGCCTCCGCAGGGCGTTCGCAAAGGCCGCGGAAAAGGTGAGCCTCGCCCCCACGGAGCCGATCCGGATCATGGGGGGCGAGCAGTACATGGCCCAGGTGCTCCGGGGGCGCCCGATCACCCGCGGGGACGTCATCGCGGTGAGCGTGATGGGCCGCAAGTTCGACTTCGTGGTCACATCCTTCGCGCCGAGCGCAGACGCCGTCGTCGTCGAGGAGGACACGGAGATCAAGATCGCCGAGAAGCCGATGAAGGAGGAGGCGGCGAAGGTCCCCAAGGTGGACTACGAGGACATCGGGGGACTGGGCGAGGAGGTCCGCAAGGTGCGGGAGATGATCGAACTCCCCTTGCGCCACCCGGAGCTCTTCGAGCGCCTTGGAGTCGAGGCGCCCAAGGGCGTCCTCTTGCACGGGCCGCCGGGCACCGGGAAGACCCTGCTCGCGAAGGCCGTGGCCTCCGAGACGAACGCGAACTTCTACTCCATCTCCGGCCCGGAGATCATGTCGAAGTTCTACGGACAGAGCGAGGAGAACCTCCGGGACATGTTCAAGCAGGCGGAAGAGAACGCGCCGAGCATCATGTTCATCGACGAGCTCGACTCGATCGCCCCGAAAAGGGACGAAGTCACGGGGGAGGTCGAGCGGCGCGTCGTGGCGCAGCTCCTCGCCTTGATGGACGGCCTTCAGGCTCGAGGGAAAGTCGTCGTCATCGGCGCGACGAACCGGCCGAACGCCCTGGACCCGGCCCTCCGCCGACCCGGCCGCTTCGACCGCGAGATCGAGATCGGCGTACCGGACCGCGATGGGCGGTTGGAGATCCTCCAGATCCACACGCGCGGGATGCCGCTCGCGAAGGACGTCGACCTGACGGAACTCGCCGACCTGACCCACGGGTACGTCGGCGCGGATCTATCCGCCCTCACGAAGGAGGCCGCGATGCGTTCCCTCCGCCGGATTCTCCCGGACATCGACCTGCAAATGGACAACATCCCTCCGGAGGTCCTGAACCGGCTGGAGGTGGCCCGCGATGACTTCCTGCAGGCGTTCCGCGAGATGGAACCCTCCACGTTGCGGGAGGTGCTCATCGAGAAGCCGAACGTCCGCTGGGACGACGTCGGCGGGCTCGAGGAGGCGAAGCAGGAGCTTCGGGAATCGATCGAGTGGCCCCTGAAGATGAACAAGCTGTTCGCCCACTTCGGCGCGAAGCCCCCGAAAGGGATCCTCCTGTATGGCGCTCCCGGGACCGGAAAGACGCTCTTGGCGAAGGCCGTCGCCACGGAATCGGAGGCGAACTTCATTTCCGTCCGCGGGCCCGAGTTCCTGAGCAAGTGGGTCGGGGAATCGGAGCGAATGGTCCGCGAGACGTTCCGGAAGGCGAAGACCGCGGCGCCGTGCATCATCTTCTTCGATGAGGTCGACGCCATCACGCCGACTCGGGGCCTTGGGACCGATTCCCAGGTCACGGAACGCGTAATCTCCCAGATCCTGACGGAGATGGACGGCCTCGAGGAACTGCACAACGTGACCGTCATCGCCGCGACGAACCGCATGGATCTCGTGGATACGGCCCTCCTGCGCCCGGGTCGGTTCGACCGCCACCTGTACATCGCCCCTCCGGACCTCACGACGCGCAAGGCGATCCTGGAAATCCACACGCGAAAGAAGCCTCTCTCGAAAGACGTCGACGTGAACGATATCGCTCGACGGACGGACAAATATACGGGGGCCGAGCTCGCCGCCGTGTGCAACGAGGCCGCGATGTTGGCCATCCGGGAATACGCGACGAAGTTCCCCGATGCGGACGAGAGTTCCCTCCGGAAGTTCGTGATTGAGAAACGCCACATCGATGCCGCTCTCAAGAAGATCCAGCCCCAGATCCCCGACGCGTCACCCTACGCGCGGATGCCCTCGCACCTCCCGCGCGGGCCCGAGGTCAGCTGAGGGAGAAGGATTAAGACGCGGAGCGGGGAATCGCGGCCGATGGCGGCCTCGGCCCCCGGCAAGCTCATCCTCTACGGCGAACACGCGGTCGTGTTCGGGGAGCCCGCGCTGAGCACGGCGATCAATCTGCGCGCGGAGGTCTACGCGCGTCCGCATTCGGAGTGGCTTGCGGACGGCGCCTCGATCGACGAGCCGAGGTACCGCTATGTCAAGGCCGCCGTCCAACGGGCAAAGCCACGGGGCCCGATGTGGATCGAAATCCGCTCGATGATCCCGAGCGGCGCAGGCCTCGGGTCTTCGGCGGCGGTTACCGTCGCCACGCTCGGCGCCCTTTGCCCGGCGGACCGCCCGCTCGAGACATCGTCCATCGCCCGAGAGGCGTTCGAGGTGGAGCACGAGGTCCAAGGGAGGGCGAGCCCCATCGACACAAGCACTTCCGCAGCGGGTGGCGGGGTGCTCGTCCTCCGAGATCCGAAGGACGACCTCCTCTGGTCCATGGAACGGGACACCCGACGGTGGTCCCTCCATCGCGTCCATCTGCCAGCCGTCGAGTTCGTCGTGGGCCACACCGGGATTAGCGCGGCAACGGGGCCCCTCGTGTCCCGCGTGAGGGATCTCGTGGAGCATGACGAGCGCGCGGCCGAGGCCATCCGAGAGATCGGCCGGATTACCCTCGACGGGCTCGAAGCCTTGCGGCGGAGAGATCTCCTGGAGGCCGGGAGGCTCATGGACCGGAACCACGCGCTCCTGAACGAGCTCGGGGTCGGACACGTTGCGCTCGATCGCCTCGTCCAAGCGGCGCGCCCTCACTCCTTCGGAGCGAAGCTCACGGGGGCGGGAGGCGGCGGCAGCATGATTGCGCTCTCGGAGGACCCCGAGAAGGCCGCGGCCGCCATCCGCGGGGCGGGAGGCAAGGCGTTCATCGTCCGCTCGGAGCCCACGGGGGTGGTCCGGCTCCCATGATCTCTCCCCGGGCCCACAAGGTGCGCGCGACGCGCGGCGAGCGACCCGCGCGCTCCCTTCTGGTGGTCCACGCCGGGGAACTCCTCACGCTCCGTGGTCCGATGGGTCCGCGGATCCGAGCGACGGCGCGGGACCTGGGCATGATCGAAGACGGAGCGGTCTACGCGGAAGGGGACCGACTCGTTGCCGTGGGCGAGACCCCGGAAGTGCTGGCGAGCCATCCCCAGGCGGACGTGCGGTTGGATGCCAGCGGCCGGGTCGTCCTCCCCGGGTTCGTGGATCCCCATACCCACGCGATATTCGCGGGGTCCCGAGAGCGCGAGGTGGAGTGGAAGTCCCAGGGCCTTGGGTACCGCGAGATTGCGTCCCGCGGAGGAGGCATCCTCGAGACGGTCCGCGCGACCCGCGAGGCGTCCGAGGAGGATCTCGGTCGGTCAGGCGCAGACCGTCTGGCGACGATGATGCGTCACGGCACGACGACCGCCGAGGTGAAGAGCGGGTACGGGCTCTGTAGCGCCGATGAGGCGAAGATCCTCCGCGCGGCGGCGAGGGCCGGAGAGCTTGCCGGCCTCGATGTGGTCCGGACCTTCCTCGGCGCCCACGCCGTCCCGCCCGAACACGCAGGGGACCGGGCCGGGTATCTCGATCTTGTGGCGGGAGAGATGCTCGACACGATTGCCCACGCGAAGCTTGCGGCGTTCTGCGACATCTTCGTGGACGAAGGCTACTTCACGGTCGACGAAGGCCGGCGGCTCCTGACGAAGGGGAAGGGACTCGGCCTCCGCCCGAAACTCCACGCGGACGAGCTGTCGGACAGCGGCGGTGGATCGCTCGCGGCAGAGGTCGGCGCGGCGTCGGCCGATCACCTCCTTCGTGTGTCAGCTTCGGGCGTGGAGGAGATGGCCCGACACCACATCCCGGGCGTCCTCCTCCCGGCGACTTCCCTCACCTCCCGACTCCCGTACGCGGATGGACGCCGCCTCATCGACGCGGGAGTGCCCGTGGCCCTCGGTACGGACTTCAACCCGAACTGCTGGTGCGAGTCCATGCAGCTCGCGATCGCGCTCGCATGCCACCACAACGGCCTCCTGCCCGCCGAAGCGATCGTCGCGGGGACGATCAACGCCGCCCACGCGATCGGACGGGCGACGGAAATCGGAAGCCTCGAGCCAGGCAAGCTCGCGGACCTCCTGATCCTCGAGGTGCCGTCCTTTCGGCATCTCGGGTACCGAATCGGCGGCAACATCGTCCATACGGTTGTCAAGCGAGGTCGCGTCCGAATCGATCGCGCCTTGACAAAGTGATTTTGTAACGCCGAATCATCCTGCGGGCGCAGGGATGGGGTGTTCGAGAAGATCCTCTCCGTCGCCATCATGGCCCTCGTCTATGCGCTCATCGTGAGCGAGCGCGTGCACCGGACGACAGCGGTCCTCCTAGGAGTCGTCCTCGTCTTCGGCTTCCGACTGCTGACGATCGAGGGGGCGGTGCAGTTCGTCGCATGGGAGGCCCTCGGGCTCATCTTCGGCATGTTCGTCCTAGTCTCGGCCCTCAGCGAATCAGGCTTCTTCCGATGGATCGGCCTCCACGCGCTCCGGGCGACGAAATTCCGGCCCGTGAGGATCTTCTTCCTGTTCTCCGTCCTCGCCGCGTTCCTCGCGGCGTTCATGGACAGCATCACGGTCATGATCTTCATGGCGTCGCTGACCCTCGAGATCACACGCGTACTCGGTCTCCGCCCGGCGCCGTTCCTCATCGGCCAGATTACCGCGGCGAACATCGGGGGCGCCTCGACGATGGTAGGCGACCCGCCCAATGTGATCATCGGGACGACCCTGAATCTCGGCTTCACGGATTTCGTGCTGAACACGGGGCCGATCGCCCTCGCCGTCTTCGCCGTGAATGCGGGGTTCTTCTATTTCTACTTCCGGCGTTCGGACCTGCGAGCGAGCATCGTCCTCCCGGAAGCGGCGGCTGCGGACGGAGGGGTGTTCGATCCGTTCTCCGCGGTGAAGGACGTGCGGCTCATGCGCATCGCCCTCGTCGCGTTCGTGTTCACCGTCACGCTCCTCGTCCTCCACCAACTCCTCGACATGGTCGTGGCGTTCGTGGCGCTCCTCGGTGCGACCATGGTCCTCGTCTTCGGGGGGAAAGACATGCCCGAGTTGGTCGAGAAGATCGACTGGCACACGCTCCTCTTCCTCGGGGGTCTCTTCGTGATCGTGGGAGGGCTCGAGCAGACGGGCGTGCTCCACGACGTCGCGACGGCCCTCGGGGCGGCATCCGGCGGCAATCGCGCCCTTCTCCTCACGCTGATCCTCTGGCCCGCCGCCCTCCTGTCGACCGTGCTGGACAACGTGCCCTTCACGGCGGCGATGATCCCCGTCATCCGAGAGATCGCCGGCGCCCAGGGAATCCCCGTGCAGCCTCTCGCATGGTCTCTCGCCCTCGGCGCCGACGTCGGAGGGAACGCGACGCCGATCGGGGCCTCCGCGAACGTCGTCGGGCTGGCAGTCGCGGAAAAAGCGCGGGTCCACGTGTCCTGGCGTGAGTATGTGCGGGTCGCGTTGCCTGCGACCCTCCTTGCGATTGCCGTGGCCAACGTCCTCCTCGTGCTCCGCTACGGCTGACCTCAGGGATCGCGGGGCGGGGGCGGCGCGTCGTGGACCTGGAGCTCCTCGAGATCCATGTCGTGAAGGAACCCCAGGAGGGTCCGGTCGGCGCCGGGCGCGGCCACCCGGGTGACTCTCTGTCCGGTCTGCCGCTCCGACGCCGCGACCCCGATGGTGGTGGCTCCGACGGTCAGCAGGATCACGAAGAAGGCGACGTTGAGAAACTGGGTCTGGTACGGAGCGAGGACCGCTGCATAGTACAGGTCTCCGGCGGACGAAGGGGATGTGAAAGCAGGAAGGGTGAAGGGGAGGGACGCGAGGACAGCAGCCGCGAGGCCGCGGCCCATCACGGTCCACATCACCCGCCGCTCGGCCGGGGGTTTCGGATGGATCGCCGCGGTGACTCGGGAGGCCACGACCCGGACCACGACGATTGCGAGGAAGATGAGGAGGACGCCCACCAAGAACAGGGTGAACGTGCCGTTGAACGTGTCGAGGATTGGGAGGGCCGTCGAGACGCTCCATCCGCTGGAGAACTGGAAGGTGAAGACGACCCCGAGGAAAACGAAGAAGAACGTCCGGATGACAAAGGACAGCTCGCTGTGGAACTGCTTGATTCGATCATCCACGACGAAGCTCGGACGGACCTGCAGGCGGCGCACGAAGTCCTTGTGGTTCCCGAGGACCAGTCCGAAGACGAACGAGGCCATCGCGCCACTGCCGCCAGAACTCTCCGTGATTGCGTACAGGAAGAAGAGGACCGCGATCGTGAGCATGTACGCGAACGGTTTCTTCTCGAGCCGACCGAGCAGCAAGAGCCATCCGATCCCAAACGTGAGGCCGAAGGCAAGGGCGACGAGGAACGCCTGGCCGAGTTCCGAGAAGACAATCGTCACGGAGGCTCCGGGACCGCCTCGAAGGAGTTCGATGAGGGCGAGGACCGTCACGACGCAGAGGACGTCCGTCAGGACGGATTCGAGCGTCAGGACGATCTTCGTCTCCTCGCTCACGCGTAACGCCCGCACAATCCCGATGACGACCGCGCTGCTCGTGCCCGCGACGATCGCTGCGAGGAGCAGCCCCACGAGCCACGGATAACCGAGGACGATGATCGTGACGAACGCGACTCCAAAGAGCGTCAGCAGGAAGGTGATCGCCGTGTGCACGCCCACGAGGCCGAGGTGCCGGACGACTTCCCGGAGCCGGAGGTTCAGGCCTCCATCGAAGAGGATGATCATGAGCGCCACCGCCGTGAAGTATGGAGTCGCCAGCGCGAGGACCCCGGGGGAGACGAAGGAGAACCCGAAATATGTGAGCGCGACGGGACCGATGAGGAGCCCGAGGAAGATGAGGATCAGGAGGTCCGGGACACGCGTGCGCTCGAAGATCAGGGTCGCTGTGAATCCGATTGCGATGATGCCGCCGATCGCCGCGAAGGTGGTGAGGACATCCGCCGAGGCGGGCGTGTCCCGCGCCGTGACGGTGACGTTCCGCTCCAAGGTCGCCCCGTTGATACTCGTCACATTGAACCAGACGTGAATCCGGGCCGCCCGCGCGGTTCCGGCCTCCGGCACGCTCACGTTGAGCCGGATCTCGAAGAAGTCATCTCGCCGGAGCACGAGGGAGGCGGGTGTGGCGGCGAGGGTGAAATCCCGATCCTCGGACGAAGCCGAGAAGTTCACCGTGAACGTGCCCGGGCCGCCGTTGTAGATCCCCCACGAGAAGTTCGTCTCGCTTCCGAGGGGCACGGCCTGACTCGATGGACCCAGGTCCACGACGTTCAGCGGCGTATTGGGAATCGGCGAGGCGGCTTCCGCCAAAGGCAGGAAGAGGACCGCCAGGAACCCGGCGAGGACGAGGAGGAACGTCCGACGTCCCATCGGCCTTCGATTCATCGACTCATATAAAACGGGTTGCCTGCGAATCCCAGGCGCGAAAGAAACGCTCCTACGAAGGCGGAAGCGACACGGTCGCGCTCTCCAACCGCGATCCCGCCCGGATCGTCATCGAATCCCCGATGATGCTGTCCGCAATCCGGGCGCCTTCCTCGATCACGCAGTTCCGGGAGACGACGCTGTCAACGATCTCCGCGCCGGCACCGATGACGCTCCCCTCGAGGACGATGCTCTTCCGGACGATCGCTCGGCCTTCGAGTCGGACGCTGTCGTAGAGGCACGCGTTGTCTGCCAGACTTCCCTTCCGCAGGACGGCCCCCGGGCCGACGTACGACGGTCCCACGAGCGTCACGCCTCCCTCCAGTTCCGCCGTGGGGTCGAGGATCAACGGACCCTCGCTCACGACGCCGCTCCGTCGGAGGGGTTTGCCCTCTCGGCGGACGATCTCCATGCTCGCCTTCCACAGGTCGTGAGGCCGCCCGATGTCCATCCAGACTCCTTCGATGCGCGAACCGTAGAGAGGCACGCCCTTCGCGAGGAGCTTCTCCTGAACCCCGTAGATGTCTTCGACCTCGATCCCGATCCCCGTGTCCTCCCCGATGTGGGT
>Ga0209002_10000458_pt1 | contig 32719 bp, 29 predicted proteins | sample Rifsed16ft2_FD_184010 | JGI IMG/M metagenome (GOLD analysis project Ga0209002, IMG submission 184010) | Soil microbial communities from Rifle, Colorado, USA - sediment 16ft 2 (version 2) | ecosystem: Environmental > Terrestrial > Deep subsurface > Rock core/Sediment | place: Rifle, Colorado...
AATTCAACCGCGCCTGGCTCGCCGCCTGCCAGCGTGTGCTCAAGCCCAACGGCACCATCTGGGTCAGCGGCACCGCTCACGTGATTCATTCCGTCGGCTTTGCCATGCAACAGCTTGGCTTCAAGCTGCTCAACGACATTTCCTGGGTGAAGCCCAATCCTCCGCCTAACCTTTCTTGCCGCTACTTTACCCACACCACCGAAACCATCATCTGGGCCGGCAAGAACAGGAAAAGCAAGCACACCTTCCACTACAAGCTGATGAAACAGCTCGCCGGCGGCAAGCAGATGAAAAGCGTCTGGCAGATTCTCCCGCCCGACCGTGAGGAGAAGCGCTTCGGAAAGCACCCCACGCAAAAGCCTGTCGCCCTGCTCGAACGCATTCTCTTGGCGTCGCCGAACGAGGGCGACATCGTCCTCGATCCCTTCATGGGCAGCGGCACCTCCGCCATTGCGTGTCTCGGGCTTCGGCGATTCTTCTGTGGGCTGGAAATCGAGGAACAGTTCCTCGGCCTTGCCCTGGCAAGAATCTTCGGTCAACTCGTGGTCGTCATCTTCACTGCTGAGTCATTTCAAATTGATCTTGATCTCTTTGGCGTTTTTGTGGATCGATCAGCAGGAAGCGGAGATTCCCCCCTGATGGAAGTCAGTACCACCTCGAAGCTGGTGCACCGGGAGAGAAAGTTCTTCTTTGTCGGTTCGCTCCAGCGCGAGGTTGTGTACTCTGTGGTTGCGGAATCGCTTGACGAGGCGTGGAAGCAATTCCGTTCCAGCAGTCGTTCGGATATCCCCATCCTCTCCGTCATCAAGACAGAAACAGAAATTTATTTGGTGCAATAAGTCGACCCTGTTGGCTGTCGAAAGGGATGCTCGGCCGGGGAAGCGTCTCTCAGTGCTGGCCGCTAGGCGCGGCGTGGGGCAACACCAAAAGAAGACCGCAATTCGTCGTGCTCCACGGCCGCATTATAGACAGACTCCAGTTGACTGTAGTCGTGGAAGGAAAGTCGTTCGCGAAACCTGCGATAGCGGTTCTGGGTCACGAGCGTTGAGAAACGGCGGCGCTCTTCTTCGCCGGGAGCAACCACGAAGAGTCTGGCTTTATAGCGCTCGGGGATTTCAACTAGGCGGTCCATTCCACTCCGCACCATTGTCGTGTGTTCGACCTCGAATGCGTAAACCGGATACGTGCCCTCGTTGTCTTCGGATAGCCAAATGGCATCTATCTGGCGAACCCGGGGGAGACTTGTCTTGCCACAGAATTGAGAACAATCCGTAACCGTTGCCAAATCGGCTAGTGGTCGCCCCTGAAACTTGCGGGATGTTCTGTCCGCCGCTGGGGCAAAAGTTTCATAGTCATATAAACGCCCCAACGCCAAAAGCATTCCCTGAGCGATAGCGTGGTCAACACTTTCGCTGCCTGTCATTTTTTCGGGAGCAGCTTCGACAGCCGGTTGTTCAACTAACCGATAAATTCCACTACGCTCCGGTGGCACGGGCTGGAAAATCGCGTACTGCCGAACAACGCGTCGAATCGTATCTTTCCAAGTAGGATTTGTTCGAGTCTTAGGATGGTTCTTGATAACGTCGTTAACTTGGCGAAGATGCGCCTCCCCGCCCAGTTCTGTGAGGGCTTCGCGGACAACGTCCTTCCACGTTTGACCGGTGGAGTTTGCGGCCACGGCGGTAAATCCTAGCCGAATAGTATCAGAGTGGAAAGATGTTTTATCGCTCCCATGCAGCCCGGCTTTCTGCCCATCGCTGGGCTCAAGATTGACCGCGTGCAGTTGGATGCGGCAGTGACGGGGCAAGCCTACGAATCTTTGGCTGGTTCGGGCCCCGATTGTATCGGGGCAGGCATAAAAGGTCCGTCAGTGGGCCGGGGCCCCGATTTTATCGGGGCGGGTTCGAACTGGATGGTGGTGTGGTCGATGCGGAACATGTGTTCGAGGATGGAGTTGATCTGCTGGCGGAGCGTTTCGGTCTCGGAGACGTTCATGTCGCGGATGCGGACGTGGCAGGAAAGAGCGCGCATGCGCGACCCGAGGCTCCAGATGTGCATGTCGTGGACTTCCTGGACGCCGGGCACGCTCAGCACCGCCGAGGCCACGTCCGGCAAGGTCATTCCCTTGGGCAAGCCCTCGAGCAGGATGTTGACCGTTTCTTTCAAGATGCCCCAGCTTGACCAGAGGATCCCGGCGCCAATGGCCATGCCGATGGCCGGGTCAATCCAGAAGAGGCCCGTGAAATGAATTGCGAGCGAAGCGACGATCAAGCCGAGGCTCGAGGCGGCGTCGCCCAAGTTGTGGATGAAGACGCTGCGGACGTTCAAGTCATGGCGGCCGCGCATCAACTTGAGCGAGATGCCGCCGTTGACCAAAAGGCCGACCACGGAAACTACCAGCATCAAATCCGCGGCGACAACTAAAGGATGCCGCAGCCGCTCGATGGCCTCGTAGAAAATGAATCCGCCGACCACCAGCAGGATGAGCGCGTTGCCGAACGCGGCCAGCACCCCGGCGCGGTGGTAGCCGTACGTTTTCTCCTCGGTGGGAGGCTTCCGCTCCATGTAGAGCGCAAACCAGCTCAAGAGCAGCGTGGGTACGTCGGTCAGGTTGTGGAAGGCGTCGGAGATGAGCCCGATCGAGCGGGCGTAGTAGCCGCCAACAAATTCCAGCGCGACAAAGGCCAGCGTCACCGCAATCGAGGCCTGGAGAACCGAGGCCATGCGGCGGCTATCGAGCCCCGAAGCTTCGGGATGAACGTGCATAAGAAACCCGCTCAAAACACTTTCATCATAGCCCGAAAAGAGTCCCGCCGGGCGGCGTGGGCAAGCCGGTCTACCGGATGCCCTACAAGGGAGCAACGAGTGCCGTCAGGGCACGGCTTTAGCCGTGCCGTTTCAAGGAGAGGGAGAAAAATGGCTTCAGCCGCTGGGGCTTCAGGGCCTAACAGGGTGCAGAAAAAGCCCCCGACGCTGTCATTCCGAGGGTCGGCGGGTTTGGCCGACCCGAGGAATCTGCTTTGTTTCCAAGCGCCAGTAAGCTGAAAGCAGATTCCTCGCTTCGCTCGGAATGACGCCGGAATCACTTTTTCAGCACTCTGCTATCCTTTCTTTTTTTCTTCGGGCAAGAGTGGCCGACGGTAACGCAGTTCAACGTGAATCTTCGTGCCGGTGGGCCAGGGCTGGCCGGCTTCAATGAGTATGAAATTGTTCTGGAGGACATAGCGTGCCCCGCCGCCCACGCTGACGGAAAGCTGTTCCACGCTCTCGCTCAGCAGGAAAAAGGCTCGCCGTTGCTGGGGGGCGCGGATTTCCAAAGTCACCGTCTCGACCACTTCGGTCACTTGCTGCTCGACCAGGATCCGAATGCCCGCCTGGTGGCGGGAGATGCCGAAAGTGGCCGCCGCCTCTTCGAGCGGCACGGCGCGCGTGGCCACCACGCTCTCCCCTTCGCTCCGCACCATCACGAGTTCCTGGAGGGTCGGCTCGCTTGCCACTTTCGGCTGAATGCTCAGGTAGCAAATCAGCCCCGTGCCTGAGGGTCGAATGGGCAGCACCGTAATGTCCACGCTCCCGCGGCGATAAACCTTCAAGCTGGCGCGCAGGCGAGTGAAATCGGAGATGTCGAGATAAGGCAGCGCGCTTCGCAGAAGCTCGTAATTGTTTTTCCCGATGGCGGTGCGCAATGCATCGCGCAGTCGCTCGGCCAGCGCGTCCGTAGGAGGCAGTTCCTTCGCTTGTGGTGATTCCTTCGCGGCGGTTCGCTCAATCCGTGCTTGGACGGGAATCATTGCAAGCAGAAGGAAAACGGCCAAGAGTACGAGGGTGGAGAAACGAAGCCGCGGGAGACCATCCATAACAGTCATGGTAGCCTAATCAGGCTCCCAGACAAACCGTCGAGAATGATCGACACTCGTCCCTCGAAGCCCGAAAATCAGAGGCGAATTTCGGTTTTCGCATTTCGAGTTTCGATTTCGTCAATCTGCTACGGCGCATGGGGCGCGGGACTTGGCGCAACCCGGGCAGCGGCGGCTGCGGTCACGTGCCGGTCGGCAACTCGCAAGCGATTGGCGGCGCGGGCGAGCGCGGCTCGGGCGCGCACCATGTCAATCTCCGGGTCGTTCAGCCGGGCGAGACGCGCTTCGGCGCGCTGGCGGGCTTTCCGGGCTCGCTCGACGTCAACCTCCTCAGCCCGTTCGGCCCTTTCGGCGAGAAGGATCACGCGGTCGGCGAGCACCTCGGCATAGCCGCCGCTCACTGCAACAAAGTAATCGTAGTTATCCTTGCGGTAGCGGACCTCTCCTGTTTGAAGTTGGGTCAGAAGCGGCGCATGCCCCGGCAGCACGCCGAGGTAGCCGCCGCGGGCCGGGATCTGCGCCTCGTGCACGTCCTCGCGCACCACCATGCGCTCGGGGCTGACGATCTCAAATGTGAATGTTGCTGGCAGTAATGACATGTTAGCGTGATCCGTGCTGCGTGGCCCGTGTACCGTGGATAATGCCGGCACGATTCTTGAGCGAGCGCGCCAGGGCGCTAAGCATTTGCGCGATTGAATTACACTGCCGGTCAAGCCGATCGTAATCGTCTGTGCTCATGTAGTGCAGGTCGCTGCTCAGAATCAGGAAGTAACGGGTCTCCTCCAAAGAGCCATTTGATATGGTCAGCGATTGCAACAACTCTTTTGTGGTCCGCCGACCGAAACCCTCAGCGATGTTCGCGGGAATGGAAGTAGCGGCGCGCCGTAACTGTGCCCCAATACCGAAACGCTCGCGATCGGGGAACGTATTCATAACGCGATAGATGTCAAGCGCGAGCGCATGAGCTTTTTCCCAAACTTGCAGCTCTCGAAAACTCTTTAGCATCCTAGATGCATGTCCTATAACCACGTAAGCCGAGAATAGTGCCGGACCCGCAGTCTTTCACGGCGCACGGGTCACGAATCACACATCTACGCCGCAGCCTTCATCTTCTCCGCTTTCTCCAGCACTTCCTCGATGGTGCCGACCATATAGAAGGCTTGCTCGGGAATGTCGTCGTGCTGGCCCTCAACAATTTCTTTGAAGCCCTTGATGGTCTCCTCAATTTTGACGTATTTTCCCTCGAGGCCGGTGAACTGCTCGGCGACGAAGAAGGGCTGCGAAAGGAATTTCTGAATTTTGCGCGCGCGGGCGACGACCAGCTTGTCTTCATCGGAAAGCTCATCAATGCCGAGGATGGCGATAATGTCTTGAAGGTCCTTGTAGCGCTGGAGGATGGATTTCACGGCTCGCGCGACGTTGTAGTGCTCCTGGCCGACGACGCGGGGATCGAGAATGCGCGAGAAACTGGCCAGTGGATCCACCGCCGGGTAGATCCCCAGCTCGACGATCTGGCGCGAGAGGTTGGTGGTGGCGTCGAGGTGGGTGAAGGTGGTGGCCGGGGCCGGGTCGGTGTAATCATCGGCCGGGACGTAGATCGCCTGCACCGAGGTAATCGAGCCGCGCTTGGTCGAGGTGATGCGCTCTTCAAGCTCCCCCAGTTCGGTCGAGAGGTTGGGCTGGTAGCCGACCGCCGAGGGCATGCGGCCGAGCAACGCCGAAACTTCCGAACCGGCCTGCACGAAGCGGAAGATGTTGTCAATGAAGAGAAGCACGTCCAGCCCTTCCACGTCCCGGAAATATTCCGCCACCGTGAGCCCGGTCAAACCCACCCGCAGCCGGGCCCCGGGGGGTTCGGTCATCTGCCCGTAGATCAGCGCGGCGCGCGATTTCTCCGGATCGCCCGGCGTAATCACGCCTGATTCCGTCATCTCCAGCCAGAGGTCATTTCCTTCGCGGGTGCGTTCGCCCACGCCGGAAAAGACAGAAAGGCCGGCGTGCTTGAGCGCGATGTTGTGGATCATCTCCATGATGATGACGGTCTTGCCGACCCCGGCGCCGCCAAAGAGACCGATCTTCCCACCCTTCAAATAGGGCTCAAGCAGGTCAATGACCTTCACCCCGGTCTCAAACATTTCGAGCGTGGTGGACTGGTCCTCGAGCGGCGGGGCGGGACGATGGATGGGATAGTGAGTATCAGAGACAATGGGACCAAGATTGTCCACCGGCTCGCCCAGCACGTTCATGACGCGGCCGAGCGCCGCCCGGCCCACCGGAACGGTGATGGGTTTGCCGGTGTCGTAAGCTTTCATCCCGCGCACCATGCCTTCGGTTGGCTTCATCGAGACGGCTCGCACCCGGCTCTCGCCCAAGTGCTGCTGCACTTCAGCGATCACGTCCATCGGGTGGGGGACGTCGAAGCCTTCGCTCGTCACCCGCAGGGCGTTGTAGATCGCCGGTAATTTTCCTTCCTCGAATTGAATGTCGAGCACCGGCCCGATGACCTGGACCACCTTGCCCACGTTGCTCATTGCGTTCTCCTCATAACTACAAGTTCCGAGTGCCGGGTGCCGAGTGCTGAGTAAAGGTCCTCGGTTTGGCCAATGATTTCTTCAGACCGCCAAGAAGACGATTTGTCAAATCCAACGACTCAATCAAGGCTGAAAACTTGTTTGGCTCCAGGTATCTCAAATCCCGACTCGGAATCAGAAAATAGCGCGTCTCTTCCAATGATCCGTTCGAGACCTCCAAATAGCGCATGAATTCTTTCCGCGAACGCTTCCCAAAGCCTTCGGCAATATTGGCTGCAACCGAAGAGGCTGCCCGTTGCAATTGCGCTGCCAACCCAAATCGCTCTCAGTCAGGAAACTCCGATGTGGCCTTGTAGATTTCCAAAACCAAAGCATGCGCTTCCCGCCAAACCTTCAAATCCTCAAAGCGTCTTACAAGCATCTTCCCTCAAAGTCAGTTATCTTTACTCGGCACCCAGCACCCGGCACTCGGTACCCCCAACCACAGGCACCGCGCCACGCCTCACTTCAGAGCTGCCGCGCCGGAGACGATCTCGATAATCTCCCTCGTAATCGTTGCCTGGCGGGCGCGGTTCATCTCGAGGGTGATGCGGTCAATCAGCTCGGCCGCGTTGCTGGTCGCCGCATCCATCGCCGTCATCCGGGCAGCGTGCTCGGCAGCAGCCGATTCCAGCAGAATGCGAAAGATTTGCGTGGTCAGGTGGCGCGGCAACAACTTCTTCAAGAGCTCTTGTGCCGGTTGCTCGTAGATATAATCCACCGGGTTTTCGGCCGGCGCTGGCTTCGTCTCCGGGCGAACTTCGGCGCGGGCGCGGCCGGCAACCCACTCCTGCCGGGCGCTCGGGATTTCTTCGATGGGCAAAAGTTTTTCGGTGGTCAACTTTTGCGCCAGGATGCTCTTGAATTCGTTGTAAATGGCGTAAACCGCGTCCACCTTGGCTTCAGCGTAGAGGGCGATCACCCGGCCGGCAACCTGACTGGCCTGGGCGTAGTCCAGCCGGGCAAAAACATTGACGTATTCCTCGGCCATCTTCCGGCGATGGCTGCGGAAATAATCCCGACCCTTTTTGCCGATGGCGACGATTTCCGGGCTGCGCTTTTCTTTCTCTTTGAGGAATTCCACCGCGCGCCGCAGAACATTGGCATTGAACGCCCCGCAGAGGCCCCGGTCGCCCGTCAGGACCAGCACGAGAATTTTTTCCTCCGGCCGGCGCGCCAGCAGCGGGTGGACCGCTTCTTCCCCGCCTGCCGGAAGGGCAGGGATGCGGCTCACCAGCGACCGCAGCACCGCCAGAATTTCTTGAGCATAGGGCCGCGCGGAAAAAACGCGCTCTTGCGCGCGGCGGAGCCGCGCTGCCGCCACCATCTTCATGGTCTTGGTAATCTGCTGCGTGCTCCGGACGGAGCGAATGCGGCGGCGATAATCTAACAGGGTGGGCATTGTGCTCCAGAGATTTCGTTTATTGCCGAGCCCCGTGGCACCCGCCACGGGGATTGCAGCCCCCCAGGCAGGTGCCTGGGGGCTCGGTATGACCAAAACGGCTATTTGCTTGTTCGGCGCTCAGCCAAAAACCGCTGCTTGAACTCGGCCAGCACCTTGTGAACCTCTCCGCGGATGGCATCATCGAGAGCTTTCTTCTCTCGAATCTTCTTGAGCAATTCGGGACGGCTGCCGTCCAAAAACTCGTACAAACCGCGCTCGAAGGCGCGGCATTGGCTGACCTCGAGATCGTCCAGGTATCCATTCGTGCCGGCGAAGATGATCAGGATTTGCTTCTCCACCGGCAGCGGCGCGTACTGATCCTGCTTCAAGATTTCGGTGAGCCGCTCGCCGCGGCTGAGCTGCGCCTGGGTCACTTTGTCGAGTTCGGAGCCGAATTGAGCGAACGCGACCAAATCGCGGTACTGCGCCAGATCGAGCCGCAACGTTCCGGCAATCTGCTTCATCGCCTTGATCTGGGCGTTGCCGCCGACGCGGCTCACCGACAGGCCGACGTTGATGGCCGGACGGATGCCGCCGTGGAACAGGTCGGTTTCGAGATAGATTTGGCCGTCGGTGATTGAAATGACGTTCGTCGGAATGTAGGCGGAGATGTCGCCGGCTTGCGTTTCAATGACCGGGATGGCGGTCAGAGAACCGCCGCCATTCTCGTCGTTCCACTTGGCGGCGCGTTCGAGCAACCGCGAGTGAAGATAGAAAACGTCACCCGGGTAAGCTTCGCGGCCGGGGGGGCGCCGCAGGAGCAAGGAGATTTCACGGTACGCCTGGGCGTGCTTGGATAGATCGTCATAGAAGCAGACCGCGTGTCGCCCGGAGTCGCGAAAATATTCTCCCATCGCGCAGGCGGCGTAGGGGGCGATGTACTGCATGGTGGCCGGCTCGGAAGCCGAAGAGGTCACGACAATCGTGTAGTCCATGGCGCCGTAGTCTTCGAGCGTCTTGACGACCTGGGCGACGGTCGAGCGCTTCTGGCCAATGGCGCAGTAGATGCAAATCACGTCGCCGCCGCGCTGGTTCAGGATGGTATCGAGGATGATGGCGGTCTTGCCCACCTGGCGGTCGCCGATGATCAACTCGCGCTGGCCCCGGCCAATCGGGATCATGGCATCAATCGCCTTCAGGCCGGTCTGAAGCGGTTCGCGCACGGGCAGGCGTTCGACCACGCCCGGCGCCAGCCGCTCGACCGGATTGCGCCGGTCGGTGACGACCGGCCCTTTTCCGTCCACCGGCTCTCCCACCGGATTCACGATCCGGCCGATGAGCGCCTCGCCCACCGGCACGGACATAATGGTGTTGGTGCGCTTGACGGTGTCGCCTTCTTTGATTTCGGTGTAATCGCCGAGCAAGACCACCCCGACCTGGTCTTCCTCGAGATTCAAGGCGATGCCGCGGACGTCGTGGGGAAAGGCGAGCATCTCACCGGCCATAACCCTATCGAGGCCGTGCACCCGGGCAATGCCGTCGCCGACTGAGATCACGGCGCCAATCTCGGCGACGTTGATGGTTTGTTCGTAGTTGGCGATTTGTTCGCGTATGATTTTCGTGATTTCGTCAGCTTTGATGGTAACCATCAGCACTCCACAAACGGTGCATCGTGAATGGTCAGGGTTGAAGCAGAAAGAGAGCCCTTTGCCATTCTCTATACTCCGGTCTCCAGCCTCTAGTTTCCAGCGTCGAGTCACTCCGCCAGTTTCGCCTGCATGCGGCGCAAGGCTTCGCGGACGGAGCCATCGTAAACGGTGGAACCGACACGGGCGACAAACCCACCGATAAGCTCCGGCTCGAGCTGGTAGCGCGCTTCCACCCGCCTGCCCGTTCGGCGGGAGAGCGCGTCCTCGAGCAAGTGTCTTTGCCCGTCGCTTAGTGCGCGCGCGCTCAGCACGTCCACTTGCACCACGCCCAACTCCTCGTTCAAAAGTTCCTCGAACGATTCCTGGATGGGGCCGACCAACCCTGTCCGGCGGTTGTCCACCAAGACAAACAGGTAATGGCGCGTGGCGCGGGAAAAGCGGCTGCCGCTCGAAACTTTTTCCAAAATCCCTTTCTTGGATTCCTTGGTGACCGCCGGATTGGCGAGGAGGTTGCGCAATTCGGCCGACTCGGCAAGCAGCTCGGCGAAACGCCTCAACTCCTGCCGCACCGCCTGGGCCGCGGCCAGAGCGGCCTCCCGCTGCGCCGGACGGTCCACGGCTCCGGCGGTTGCCTCGCCGACGGCAACCTCATAAAGCGCTCGCGCGTAGCGCCGCGCCAGGCTGGTGGAAGCTCTTGTCATCAGGCCCCTCTCGGGCCTGCCCCGATTCTATCGGAGTAGAGTTCGCCAATCACTCGGGTAAGCAGGGCGGCGTCGGTGCGAGCGTCTATTTGCTGCCGGATGCGCTGCTCGGCTTGCTCGACCGCGAGCCGGGCAGCAAAGGCGCGCAGCTCCATCTGCGCCGCCCGGCCGGCGGCCTCCATCTCCGCCGCGGCCGCCTTCAAAATCTTATCCGTCTCCGACCGGGCCAGGGCGCGAATGCGCTCTCGCTCGGCCTCCGACTCCCGGCGCGCCTCGGCGCTCTCGGCAGTTACTTCAGCCTCGAGCTGGCTCAAGCGAGCCTCGATCGCGGCCATTTTTCGTTCGGAATCCTGCCGGGCTTTCCCTGCCTCGCGCATGGCGCTTGAAATCATTTCCGCATTCCGCCTGAACCACGGCCGGCCGAATTTCCAGATGACGTAGAACCCTGCCCCGAGGAGGGTGGCAAAATTAATCCACTTGAAAAGCGCGGTATGAGTTTCCGGTGCCTCGCCGGTTTCCGCTTCGGCCGCATGCCCCGGCACCGTCCCGCTGAGCAAGATCGCGAGGAGCACACCCAGCGCGGCCAGGACGAAGAAGCGGCGATGGAAATGGATTTTCATGCGGCGGGCCGGTCCCCGCTTGTCGGGATGCGTGGCGACAGGATGGCGCGGGCGATTTCTTCCGCAAGCATGCGACTTTCGACCTCCACCTGACGCCGAGCCTCCGCGAGTTCGGCGTTGATTTGAGCCTTGCGCTGCTGAATCTGCTCGTTGGCCTGGCGGCGGGCCTCCTTCAGGAGCGCCGCGCGCTCTTCGAGGGCTCCGCGGCGGGCCGTCTCCTGCTGGCGATAGATGTCGGCGCGCGCCATCCGCATCGCCTCCTCATAGCGGCGCGTCTTTTCCTCGACCGCAGCCAGGTTCTCTTCCGCCTTGCGGCGGGCGCCGGTGATGGCCGCCTCGCGTTCTTCCATCACCCGCATAAAGGGCTTGAAAAAGAGCAGCCGCATCAGCGCCAGAAAGAGAAGGAGCAGCAGCGAAGTGGGCAGGGCTTGCCAGAGGAGTTGACCCAGACTGCGAGCGATCTCTTCCATCCCATGTCACTCAGGGGCTGGCCAGGCATCCTCCCTGCCCGGGTTCGCCAGGATAAGAGGGGCGAACGCATTCCCGAGCAGGCATCGCCCAGTGAATTCGAATCTGCCAGACAAAGCTCATTTTTGTAACATACGAGGAAATTCGCGTCAAGGCGGGTTGGTCGGCTTTCGCGGCTCTGCTACAATGCCTTCTCGCATAAGTCGATAGGATTTGCGCGCGGCATGCGATGGCGCCGCAATGAGCCCGCTCGCGAAGACCGGCGATGACCGCTGCGGCGCCGGCTCAAGCCCGCGTGAGAGGTAGCCTCAAATGCCTTCTTTTCCCGGCGTGGACTACATCGAATTCGATTCCCTTCTAAGCGACGAGGAAAAGCTCGTCCGGCAATCCGTCCGCCGATTTGTGGACGATGCGGTGATGCCGCTCATTGAGAAATGCGCGAGCGAGGGCCGCTTTCCCCGCGAACTGGTGCCTCCAATGGCCGAACTGGGCTATCTTGGCGCCCAGCTCGAAGGTTACGGCTGCGCCGGGATGTCCGCCGTGGAATACGGGCTGGTCATGCAAGAGCTCGAGCGAGGCGACTCCGGCCTGCGCAGTTTTGCTTCCGTCCAGGGCGCGCTGGTGATGTACCCCATCCATGCCTTTGGGAGCGAAGAGCAGAAGCGAAAGTGGCTGCCCAAGATGGCGAAAGGAGAAATGATCGGCTGCTTCGGCCTGACCGAACCGCAGTTTGGATCCAACCCCGGCGGGATGCTGACGCGCGCGCGGAAAGACGGGAACAGCTACATCTTGAACGGCGAAAAAATGTGGATCACCTCAGGGACGATTGCCGACCTGGCGCTGGTTTGGGCCAAGACGGAAGAGGGGGTGATTCGCGGCTTCCTGGTGGAAAAAGGCACGCCGGGCTTTTCCGCGCGCGACATTCACGGCAAATGGTCGCTGCGCGCTTCGGTCACTTCCAGCCTGGCGCTTCAGGATTGCCGGGTGCCGGCTTCGCACATGCTGGGTGTGGAAGGGATGAAAGGCCCGTTGAGCTGCCTCACCCAGGCGCGCTACGGGATCGGCTGGGGAGCCATCGGCGCCGCCATGGCCTGCTACTCGACCGCGCTCCGCTATGCGCTCGAACGCAAACAGTTTGCCGACCGGCCCATCGCCAGCCATCAGCTTGTCCAGGAAAAACTCGCCTGGATGATCACCGAAATCACCAAGGCGCAATTGCTCGCCCTCCACGTTGGCCGGCTCAAGGACAAAGGCAAAGCTGACTTCGCTCATGTTTCCATGCTCAAGCGCAACAACGTGTGGATGGCGCTGGAAACGGCTCGCAAGGCGCGCGACGTGCTGGGCGCGAACGGCATCACCCAGGATTTTTGCGTTTGGCGGCACATGGCCAATCTCGAATCGGTTTACACCTACGAGGGGACGCACGACATCCATACGCTCATCATCGGAGAAAAGGTGACCGGCATTCCGGCATACTTCTAGCGACCACTGGCCAATGGCCGGCGGCCAGTGCTCAGCGACCCGAGACAAGCGCCGAGCCCCCAGGCACCTGCCTGGGGGAACAAATCCCCGTGGCTGGTGCCACGGGGCTTGGCGATAGGGGGAAGCATCGGACCCAAATCACGTCAGAGGGCACAAAATGGAACAAGAGTTATCCCTGGAGTTCTTGCGGGTGGTGGAGCAGGCCGCCATCGCGGCGGCGCACACGATGGGCCAGGGCGATCGCCACCAATCGGATCACGTCGCTGTCGAAGCCATGCGCCGGGCGCTCGACACCGTCCCGATCAACGGCACCGTCGTCATTGGCGAGGGAGAGCGCGACGAGGCCCCGATGCTTTATATCGGCGAAAAGGTCGGCGCCGGCGGCAAAACCTCCGGCTCGGATATGCCGCCCATTGACATTGCGGTGGATCCGCTCGAAGGCACCAACCTTTGCGCCACCGGCGCCCCCAATGCGCTGGCCGTGCTGGCGGCGTCGGAAAAAGGCGGCCTCCTCCACGCCCCCGACCTTTACATGGAGAAACTGGTCGTCGGGCCCAGTTCCAAAGGCGCGGTGGATCTGGACGCGCCGGTGGCCGAGAACCTCCGTGCCATCGCCCGCCGGCTGGAGCGGGATATCGAGGACCTCGTGGTCATTGTCCTCGATCGGCCGCGGCATGAGAAACTCATCAACGACATCCGCTCGACCGGAGCGCGCATCCGGCTGATCGGCGACGGCGATCTTTCCGCCGGGATTGCTGCGGCCGTGGTCGGCACCGGCGTACACGCCGTGATGGGCATCGGCGGCGCGCCGGAAGGCGTTCTTACCGCGGCGGCGCTGCGTTGCCTGAACGGACAGATTCTGGCTCGCCTCGTCGTGGACACGCCTCAAAAGGCTGAGCGCGTTGCCCGCATGGGCATCCGCGATCCCAAAAGAATTTACGACACCGAAGACCTTGCCCCGGGCAAGCACATTATTTTCGCTTGCACCGGCGTGACCGATGGCAACCTGCTTCGCGGCGTGCGCTTTTTTGGGGACGGCACCCGGACATCATCTCTCATCATGACCCTCGACCAGGGCCATGTCCGGTTTGTCGATACCGTGCAGCTCGAAAAACGGCCGGACGTGAAGGTCAGGTTCGCCTGATGCGATGGCGATTCCTCGAAACATTACGCCTCGCGACAACGTAGGTAATAAGCAGATCACCGTCTAAGGGGTGTCCCATGTCCAGCCATCCTGATCCCACCCGCCACGGCGGGCCGACGAAGCCGGGAATGACGCCTTTGCTGAAAGTTCTCCTCGGGCTGCTCGCCGGGGGAGTTGCCTTGCTGATCATTGTGGCCGTGGTCGGGGTTTATGTGGTGCGCCGCACCGTGCACGTTTCGGAAAGCCCATCGGGAAAGAGCGTGGAAATCCAGTCGCCCATCGGCAGCCTGAGCGTCAAGAAGGAGCCGCCGGAGACTGTTTTGGCGCGGCTCGGGATTCCGGCTTATCCGGGCGCCACGCCCGGCGAACATGCCGCTCAGGTCTCGTTCACCGACGGGGAAGAGGGCGCCGGGCTAACCGTGGTCAAGCTTGAGACCCCGGACCCTCTGGACAAAGTGGATGCCTTCTATCGCAAGGAGCTGGGTAGCCGCTTCAAGCGGGAGACGGAAAAAGGAATTGACGACAGCCATGGCCGCGGTCATTTGGTCATCGCCGCCAAGGATTCTGTTCTTTACTCGGAGGAAAAGGACGCCGAGGACACCTTCGTAGCCCTGGAAAAGAAAGGCCGCATCACGAGGATCTCCATCGTGAAGGTTGCAGAGCGGGAAGCGCAGTAGCAGAAGTCGCGACCCGTGACCAGCGACCTTGAGACAGGCGCTAAAAAGCCGAGCCCCGTCGTGCCAGGCTCGGCTTTTTGCTTAGGACTTTTTTCAGGCGCGCCCGAGGAGTCGAGCGATGCGCTTCTCGATGGGCGGGTGGGTGCTGAACAGGCTCATCAGGGTGCTGCCCGAGAAGGGCTTGACGATAAAGAGGTGCGCTGTCGAGGGCGCCACATCCATCGGGATGCGCTTGTTGTAAGCTCCGAGTTTCTCGAGCGCCCGGGCCAAGCCGTAGGGATGGCCGGTCAGCCGGGCAGCGGTTGTGTCGGCTTCATATTCACGCGAGCGAGAAATGGCAAGCTGGATGATCAGGGCGGCAATGGGCGCGAGGATGAGCATCAGGAGCGCCACGAATCCGCCACCACGATTGTCATGGTCGCGGCCGCCACCGAAGAACACCGCAAATCGCCCCATGTAAGACAAATAGGTGATGGCGCCGGCAATCATCGCCGCCACCGAGCTGATCAGGATGTCGCGGTTGCGGACGTGGGCGAGCTCATGGGCAATGACCCCTTCGAGTTCCTCGTCGGTCATCAATTCGAGGATGCCCTGCGTCACCGCCACCGCCGCGTGTTGCGGGTTGCGGCCGGTGGCAAAGGCGTTCGGCGCCGCCGCCGGGATCATATAGAGCCTGGGCATCGGCAGGTTCGCCTGGCCCACCAGGCGCTCGACGATCGAATAGAGTCGCGGCGCTTGCTCGCGGCTTACCGGCTGCGCCCCGTTCATGGCCAGGGCGATCTTGTCCGAATAGAAGTAGGCGACCAGGTTCATGCCCACGGCGAAGACGAGCGCAAACGTCATCCCCTGCGGGCCGCCAAGGAGCTGCCCGAAGAAGAGAAGCAAAAGCGTCAAAGCTGTCAGAAGGAACGCTGTCTTAAAGTTGTTCATTCGTTTCTAAGGTTACCCCCGGATTCGATACCATTCTCAATGTAACCGGCTTGGCCGCTGCCGTCAACAAAAACCGGACACATCCAGGAAGTTAGATTTCCTTATGAATCAAGAAGTTGACAAAAAGACCATGGGCTTGCTTCGTTTTTCAAGATGCTCTAGCATAGCGATATGACCTACCGCTTTTCGGCGCTCATCACCAAGGAAGATGACTGGTACGTGGCCCGGTGTCCTGAACTCGGTGTCACCTCGCAGGGCAAGGATGTCGAGTCAGCCCGCGCCAACCTGCGCGAGGCTATTGAACTCTATCTCGAAACCTGGGGCAGTGCTGATTACAAGCCGCCCGAACAAGAACCTTTCTGGACGACTGTCGAAGTTACTAAGTAATCTCAGCGAACCGTCCCCGCCTTCCTTAAGAAAAAGCTTGACACTCGAAGGGTGCGAGCGAGTACCCTTCGGCGGCAAATGATTAAGTTACCCAGTATCTCTGGTGAGCGGCTGGTGCGCGCATTGAAGCGAGCCGGATTCATTGAGTTGCGCCAGAAAGGAAGCCACGTAGCCCTCGAAAAGAAAACTCTGGACAAAGTCTATCGCACCGTTGTTCCACTCCACTCCTCGCTCGCCAAAGGAACCCTGGCGGACATCCTTAAGCAGGCCGGGATCACGCGCGAGCAACTTCTTGAACTTTTATAGAAAACTTCAGGAAGCCGCCACCGGGGAGCCAGCGCGCTCGAACTTCATTTCGCCCTTGCCCAAGTTGGCGTCCACCGTCACCCGGTCGCCCGGCAGAACCTCCCCGTTCAGGACTTTCATCGCCAAGGGGTCCTGAATGAGCCGCTGGATGGCGCGCTTCAAAGGTCGCGCGCCGAACTGGGGGTCATAACCCTCGCGGTAGAGTAATTGTCGGGCTGCCGGAGTCAGCTCGATTTCCAGTTTTCGTTCAGCGAGTAACTTGCGCAAATACCCGAGCTGGATCTCCACAATGCGTTCCAGTTCCGCCTTGCCGAGCGGGTTGAAAATCACGATTTCGTCCACTCGATTCAAAAATTCCGGCCGGAAGGTTTGCCGCAGCGCCTCCATCGAACGTTTCCGCATCGCCTCGGGATCGCGCCCGGCCATTTCGTGGATGGCGACGGAGCCGACGTTTGAGGTCATGATGATCACGGTGTTGCGAAAATCCACCGTGCGGCCCTTGCCGTCGGTGAGCCGGCCGTCGTCCAGGATCTGAAGCAGCACGTTAAAAACGTCTTGGTGCGCCTTTTCGATTTCATCGAGCAGGAGGACGGAGTAAGGCCGGCGACGAACCTGCTCGGTAAGCTGCCCGCCTTCTTCGTAGCCCACGTAGCCGGGCGGCGCGCCGATCAAGCGGGCCACCGAGTGTTTTTCCATGTATTCGGACATATCGAGCCGCACCATGGCGCGCTCGTCGTCAAACAGGAATTCGGCCAGCGCCCGCGCCAACTCTGTCTTGCCGACCCCGGTCGGTCCAAGGAAGATAAAAGAGCCGATGGGGCGCTTGGGGTCGGAAAGTCCGGCGCGGCTGCGGCGGACGGCGTTTGAGACGCGCTCGAGCGCCTCCTCCTGGCCTACCACCCGTTGCCGCAGGCGCTCCTCCATGTGGACAAGTTTTTGGATTTCGCCTTCGAGCATCCTCGCCACCGGAATGCCGGTCCAACGGGCTACCACCTTGGCGATGTCCTCCTCATCCACCTCTTCCTTGAGCATGCGGTGGGTTCGCTGGAGAGTAGCCAGCCGCTGCTGGGCGGCGGCAAGCTCTTTTTCGATGCCGGTCAATTTCCCGTAGCGGATCTCGGCGACCTTGGCGAGTTCGCCTTGCCGCTCGTACCGCTGCTCCTCCATCTTGAGCTGTTCGATCTGCTCCTTGAGCGAACGGATCTGGCCGATGGCGGTCTTTTCGTTCTGCCAGTGAGCCTTGAGCCGGTCGGATTGCTGGCCGAGATCGGCCAGCTCCCGCTCGATTTCGGCAAGGCGCTGCTTGGAGTGCTCGTCGCTCTCTTTGACCAAAGCCTCGCGCTCAATCTCAAGCTGGATTGCTTTCCGCTGGAGGGCGTCGATCTCGACCGGCAGCGAGTCATTCTCCATGCGCAGGGCAGCGGCTGCTTCGTCCACCAGGTCAATCGCCTTGTCCGGCAGGAAGCGGTCAGAGATATAGCGCTGGGAAAGGGTGGCGGCGGCGATAATGGCAGAATCCTTGATGCGCACGCCGTGGTGCACCTCATAGCGTTCCTTCAGGCCGCGCAGGATGGCAATCGCGTCCGCCACCGTCGGCTCGCCGATGTAAACAGCCTGGAAGCGACGTTCGAGGGCAGGGTCCTTTTCGACGCGCTTCTTGTATTCGTTGAGGGTGGTTGCGCCGAGGCACCGCAGCTCGCCGCGGGCCAGCGCCGGCTTCAGCATATTGGAAGCGTCCACCGCGCCCTCGGCCGCGCCTGCCCCCACAAGCGTGTGCAGCTCATCAATGAAAAGAATGATCTGGCCATGGGCGTCGGTGATCTCCTTCAGCACCGCCTTCAAACGCTCTTCGAACTCGCCGCGATACTTGGTGCCGGCGATGAGCGCCGCCAGGTCAAGCTGCACCAGCCGCTTTGGTTTCAATGCTTCGGGAACGTCACCGGCAACGATGCGCTGGGCCAGCCCCTCGACAATGGCGGTCTTGCCGACGCCGGGTTCGCCGATGAGCACCGGGTTGTTCTTGGTGCGGCGGGAGAGAATCTGGATGACGCGGCGAACCTCCTCGTCGCGGCCGATGACCGGGTCGAGTTTGCCGCGGCGAGCCAGCTCGGTCAGGTCGCGGGCGTATTGTTCGAGCGGCCGATAGGTCTGCTCGGGCGTTGCGGTGGTCACCCGCTGGCTTCCCCGCACCGCCGCCAGAGCCTGCAGAAGCGCCTCGTGGCTGAGACCATTGCGACGAAGCAGGTCGCCGGCCGGGTCCTGCTTGAGCGTCGAGAGGGCCAGGAGAAGATGTTCGGTCGAGACGTATTCGTCTTTGAATTGCTCGGCTTCCTCGAAAGCAACCTTGAAGAGTTCATTCAGGGCCGGACCGAAGTAGTGCTGGGTGAGCCCGCTGACCTTGGGAAGCCGCTCCACCGCCCGCTCCACCTCCAGCGCCAGAGCGTCAGGCGGGACGTCGAGCTTCTGCAACACCGGGAAAACGATGCCTTCGCGCTCGGCAAGCAGGGCGGCAAGCAGGTGAAGCGGCTCCAATTGCTGGTTGCCGTGCTTGCCGGCAATCTCCTGAGCGCCTTCGACCGCCTCCTGGGCCTTCAATGTCAGCCGATCAAAGCGCAGCATGACGATTCACTTCCTTTGTCGAAACCCAAATACCATTCCGGCCGGCGGGAGGAGCTGTTTTCCGCGTCGGCTTTCATCTTCCGAAGCCGAGATTCCTTCTCTCCGCGCTCCCTCGCTCGAAAACAGTCCCTCCCGCCTCGGGAAGAAGTTCAGTTCTGCGACACGGCGACCTGGATCTGCTTGGGCTTCGCTTCCTCTTTTTTGGGCAGCGTCAGCTTGAGCACGCCCTTCGAAAACTCGGCCTTGACCTTGTCGCTGTCGATCGTGTTCGGAAGCTGGAAGCTGCGGGCAAACGAGCCGAAGGTGCGCTCCACGCGATAGTAGTTCTCTTCCTTTAGTTCCTTTTCGGCCTTCCGCTCACCCTTGATGGTCAGGGTGTTGTTCTCGATGCGGATGTCCACGTCCTTGGCTTCCACTTCGGGAAGATCGGCTTTGAGCACCAGCTCGTGCTCGGTCTCGTAAATGTCCACCGACGGGCTCTAGTGGCCAGCCGCCAACTCGGCGTCCCAGCCAGGGCGGAACCGAGCCATCGTGTCCTCAAACAGCCGGTTCATCCGCTCCTGAAACGTAGTCAAGTCGCGAAACGGTTCCCAACGAACGAGAGTCATGGTGAAACCTACTTGCCTCTTTCACAATCTTAGTGCATAGACATTATACAATATGCGCCTTATACTATCAAGACAAGTTATACTTTTGTTTTCAACATGTTAGTACAAGAATCCTAGAAAAACGTCCCCTGTCGGCCATGGGCAACCCCCCGGGGCTGAACCGTTCGGCTCGCATATACTGAAAACCAAGTGTGGCCGCTTACCACCTTCGGGACGATCCCTTTGTGACGCGGCACGGATGCGAGAGCCCCTTACGACACTCCGGGGACGCGGGATTTCAGGCTTCTCGGGCGCCCCCTAGGCAGCGCGCAGGATGAGGCATTTGAGGTAGTGGGTTTCTGGGAGGGTGAGCAGGATGGGGTGGTCGCGCGCCTGGGTGCGCCGCTCGAGGACGGTGACGCAGCGGCGGGCATCGTTGGCCGCCTCGGCAACGATTTCCAGGAACAGGTACTCCGGGATGTGATGCGAGCACGAGCAAGTGATCAAGATGCCGCCCGGCCGGAGGATTTTGAGCGCCCGCAGGTTGATTTCCTTGTAGCCGCGGCGGGCAGGCGGCACGCTGGCTCGGTTTTTGGCAAAGGCGGGCGGGTCGAGGATGATGGCGTCGAATCGCCGGCCGCTCTCATCGTAATGTTTCAGGACATCAAACGCATTGGCCTCTTTGAAGGTCACATTGGCGATGTTATTGAGCTGCTGATTGCGCCGGCCGGCTTCCACCGCCGCCGGCGAGAGGTCAATGGCCTCGACAGTATCGGCGTTGGGCGCCACCGTCAGAGCAAAGCCCCCGGCGTAGCAGAAGGCGTCCAGGAGATCGCCGTGGGCGTAACAGAGGGCAGCCCGGCGATTCTCACGCTGGTCGAGAAACGCGCCCGTCTTCTGCCCGCGAAAGGGGTCGAAGTGGAAGCGCACGCCATTTTCCTCAGCGATGATCTCCGGCGGACAATCGCCGTGCAGAACGGAGACCTTCTGTTCCAGGCCTTCGAGCATGCGCACCTTGGGGTCATTGCGCTCAAGGATGGCGCGAGGGGAAAAGCGCTCGACGAGCAATTCGACCAACTCCTGCTTGCGCCGCTCGGTGGCCTGGCTAAGGGTTTGGATCACCAAGCAATCCGCGTAGCGATCGACGATAAACGAGGGTAGCTGGTCGGACTCGCCATAGATGAGACGGAAAACCTGCGTTTGGTTGACGATGGTTTCCCGGAAATGCGCGGCGGCGTCTATGCGAGAGGAGAAGAAGGCGCGGTCAATCGGGATATCATCCCGGGTAAGCAGCCGCAGTGCGATCTGGGAACGGGTGGAGTAGAAGGCCTTGCCCAGAAAGCGACCCCGCTCGTCGGTAACGCGAACCGCGTCGCCCGCCTCGGCCGTTTCCGCCGTTCGGATATCGCTCCGGTAAACCCAAAGATGGCCGGAAAGGAGACGGTCGGCACCCCGCTGGGCAATCGTGACCACTGCTTCGGTCATCGACGCCACCTCATTTGCATGTCGGGCGCGGTGATAGCGAGCGAGCCACAGCGGCGGGCGTGGACGCTAGACAGGCCCGCCGAGCCGCCGGCCAGTTGCCTATGTCGCCGAACCGGCAGGCCTCAACCGCTTGATAGCACAGTTTTCCCCGACTTGCCAGGGGAAAGTGCCAGGGGACCGGGCCGGGTTGGTACAATGATGCCGGAGCGATTCGAGCGTTGACGCTTCCGAGCGATTTCGACTACGAGCTTCCCCCCGGGCGGATTGCCCAGCGACCTCTCCCCGAGCGGGATGCCTCGCGCATGCTGGTGCTCGACCGGGCAAGCTCTGCCTGGGAAGACCGCGCCTTTGGCCAATTGCCTGACATCCTACGCGGTGATGAGCTGCTGGTGGTCAACAACGCCAAGGTTTTTCCGGCGCGGCTTTTGGGGCGCCGTCGTGGGGTAAAGGCCCAGCCCATCGGCCGGTACAACCCGGCGCGAAAGGGATTCCTGCACTCCGAGATCGAGGTGTTGCTGGTTCGCCGATGCCAAGAAAACGAGTGGGGAGTATTGGTGCATCCCGGGAGAAAGATTCGCACGGGCGAGGTCTTAATCTTTGGCGACGGCGAACTCGAAGCCGAAGTGGTTGGCCGAGGCGAGTATGGCGAACGCCGGCTGCGCTTCGCCTGCCGGGAAGATTTCCTGAAGGCCATCGACCGGCTGGGCCACGTGCCCCTGCCGCCCTACATTCGCCGGCCGGACGAACCGGCTGACCGCGAGCGCTACCAGACGATCTTCGCGGTCACGCCCGGAGCCATCGCCGCGCCGACGGCCGGACTCCACTTCACCCCGCGTGTCCTGGAGCGGCTCCGAGGCCGGGGCGTCGAGCTCTGCGAGGTGACCTTGCAAGTAGGGCTCGGCACCTTCCAGCCGATCCACACCGGGCAGGTGGAAGCGCACCGGATGCATGCCGAGCCCTACGAGATCAAGGAATCGGCCGCCGCTCAGATTGAGCGGGCTCGCCGGGAAGGCCGGCCGGTGCTCGCCGTGGGCACCACCGTCGTCCGAGCTCTCGAGGCAGCCGCTCAGCCGACCGGCCACTTGCTTGCCGGGACGGGCGAAGCGACGTTGTTCATCTACCCGGGCTATCGCTTCCGGATAGCCGACCAACTGCTCACCAATTTTCACCTGCCGCGTTCCACCTTGCTCCTGATGGTTTGCGCCCTGGCCGGCCGCGAGCTGGTGCTGCGCGCCTATCGGCACGCGGTCGAGCAAGGCTACCGTTTCTACAGCTACGGCGATTGCATGTTGATCCGCTGACTCGTGCCGTTCCAACTCGGTGGAACGTCACTAATCGACTGCGTTTGGGCTTCCCGAGGCAAACGACAGGGCACGGTCCTTGCCAGCAAATCGCAGTTGCTTCAAAGACCTCTGGGAATCCAGCAAGACGCTGGTGTTGGACGTCTTGCGGTCAATTGAAACCCAGCTCGCTTTTGTCTTGACTTCCTGTTTGCCACCGGTGATCACGACGTCGGTTTCGGAGCCGGTCGAGTCAGAAATCTTCACCGTGTACTCGCCAGCCTTCAAGGTAACACCGCCGACATTGACGGGGTCGAAGAAAGTGATGCGCCGGGTCATCCCTTTGGCGGTTGCCAGGCTAACGGCCACAAGGCTGACCAGGGCGACGACAGTGGGTGATTTGCGGAGACTTGACATGATATCCCTCCTGGGTGGTTGTTCGAGATTGCCTTCGAGGGAGGGCCCATGCGGGTAGGGCAGCGACAACTTGGAAGCGATTGACAGGGGAAGGCGCTTCGCGCTAGCCTTGCGGCCGACACAGAGGCTTCCGTGCACACAGCCAAACTTTGTGTCGCTGCCTGCGAAGTGGTCCCTCACTCTGCGGGCATCTTACTTTTTGGGCCCTTCGTCCAGACAGCGTACGACCATCAGAGTAAAATCGTCATCCCGGGGACGGCTGCCGGCGAAATCCTGCACGGCGCCGAGCAGGGAAAAGAGCATGGTGCTGGCTGAGGAACGGCCAGCGCTGCGGGCGGCCGCCAACAACCGTCTCACTCCAAATTCTTCGTCGCTGCCATTGCGGCACTCCACAATCCCATCCGAATAACCAATCAGCGTGTCACCGGGCTCCACGACGACGCGCCCGCTGCCGAAGGAGGCCTGGGGAAGAGCACCGAGAAGCGGGCCGCCCTCTCGCAGCGACTCCACCGTCCCGCCCCGACGCAACAGCAGTGCGGGCGGTTGACCGGCGTTGCAATAGACGAGTTCGCCCCGCCGCGAGTCAAGCCACCCCAGAAAAAGGGAAACCATGGGCGGCCCGGCAGGCAGTCGGCAGAGATCGCGGTTGATGGCCGCCACCGCTGCCGCCGGGTCGGGAAGCGAGCCTGCCCCGATAGGACCGGGGCCCGCGTGGATGCGGATCAAGCCGACCAGGTGAGTGAACCAGAGGCCGGCGGCCAGACCTTTTCCAGCGATATCGCCAACGGCGAGGCCCATTGCCGCGCCCAGCTCCAGCACATCGTAGAAGTCGCCGGAGATGTCGCGCACGGGAAAAATCTCGCTGGCTATTTCGAACCGCCCGCGGCGCAGTTCGCGTGGGGCACAGAGTTTCCGCTGCACCTGGGCTGCGGCAAAGAGCGCCTGGCGCAGCTCATCGTGCTCCCGGTGGAGGGCAGCGAGCTGCTCTTCCCAGGCCCGGTTGCGTTGGCCCAGCTCCGCGCCGCCAAGCTTGGAATCTCCACTCTGGGCGGCGACCGCCTTGCCGCCGGGGCGAGTCTGCCACGCCGGGATGAGCCCACGCTCTGGGCGATCCATAGTCTGGGAGGTTTCTCGAGCCTTGTTCACCGTTGCCCTCAGCACGGAAGCGCTAGCCAACAAACTTATAACCGACGCCATGCACCGTAAGAATAAAACGAGGTTCCGCCGCATTAGGTTCCAGCTTCTGCCGCAGGTGGACGATGTGTGCATCCACCGTGCGGGTGGTCGGATAGTGGTTATAGCCCCAAACGTCCTCGAGCAGACGATCGCGGCTCAAGGTTTCTCCGGCGTGGCAGATAAAGTACTTCAGCAGCTCAAACTCCTTGGCAGAAAAATCGACTGGTTTGCCTTTGCGGAGGACCTGGTAGCTCCGCAAGTTGACCTCCACATCACCGAACGAGTATCTGTCATGCTCCTTGGGAAGGGTGTGGGCGCGGCGGAGAACCGCTTTGACGCGCGCCATCAATTCGCGGATGGAAAACGGCTTGGTGACGTAGTCATCGGCGCCCAGCTCGAGCCCGACGACCTTGTCCACCTCCTGGCCGCGGGCAGTCAGCATGATGACGGGTATGGAAGGCCGCTTGGCCTTGAGCTGCTTGCAGACGTCCAGCCCGCTCATCTTGGGCATCATGACGTCGAGCACCACGAGGTCAGGCGAATCGGAGAGGGCACGCTTGAGGCCTTCGCTGCCATCGCTGGCGGTGATGACCTCGTAGCCCTCGTACTCGAAATTGTCGCGCAAACCGGAAACCATGTTGGGTTCGTCTTCCACGATGAGAATCCTGGTCATGCCCATCACCTCGAACCTCCAACAGAGATGCGAACTGCTGCCCATGTGGAACGATCACACCTCGTTCGCGGCGAAAGCTCCAAGCGCCTGCTGCCGGACATTGCTTCCTTGGTTCTCACGGTCATGCTGCCCCGGCAAAGCCGGCATCCGAATCCAGTGGCAAAGCGATGGTGAACTTGCTGCCCTGCCCCGGAGTGCTCTCCACCGACACCTGCCCGCCATGCGCCTGGACAATGTGACGGACGAGCGAAAGCCCCAGGCCGCTGCCTTTGGTGTTGTGCACCAGCGGATCGCTGGCACGATAAAACTTTTCAAAAATTTTCTGCTGTTCGCTGCGCGGGATGCCGATGCCGCGGTCAATCACTTCCAGCTTCACCACGCCGTTCGAGCGATAAACGTTAATCCCCAGGAATTTGTCGCCCTGGGAGTATTTGAGAGCGTTGTTGACCAAGTTGAGGAGCGAGCGGGCAATCGCCTCGCGGTCCAGCCGGAGCGGCGGCAAATCGTCAGCAATGTTCTGTTGGAACTCGAAGCCCTTCTGCTCGATCTGGTAGCGATAGGACTCGAGCGTGTTGCGCACCAGCTCGGCCAGGTTCGTTTCGCGAAAGTTATATTCTTTTTTGCCCGCTTCGATGCGCGAGAAGTCCAGGATATTGTTGATGAGCGCCGTAAGCCGCTCGCTCTCCTTCCGGATGATGCGGAAGTATTCCTGGTACTTGTCCTGGCTCTTGAGGCGGCCCATCTCCAGCGTTTCCGCGAACAGCCGAATGAGGGAGAGCGGCGTCCGGAGCTCGTGGGAGACGTTCGAAACGAAATCGGACTTGAGCTTGGCCAGCGCCATCTCCCTGGCCACGTTGCGGTACGTGAGCCAGATTCCGCCGGCCAGGAAAAGGGAAAGACCGCCAAGGATGAGAAAACTCGTACGCAAGAATCGCTGGCCCAACGCCTCCACCGTCGTGCCACGGAACTTGATAGCCAGGGTCAGGCCGGGGAAGGCCGTCTCGAAGTTCCGTTCCACCTCCGGCTTGCCGCCGTCCCAGCCGGCGGAAGCAGCCAGCGGCTCCGCCTCCTTCCTGATGTGTACCATCATGACCGGTTGACTGTAGTCGTCCTTGTCCCGGTTCGGTTCGGCAAGGTCCTCCGCCATCAGGTTGTTCAGCGCATCAGGAAAGAATTGGTCCCGGAGGAATTCGCTGTCGAAGACCAGGCCGCCGAAGGCAATGCGGTCTTTTGGCGTCTTGGGCAGTATAAAGAAAGCGATGGATTGATAGCCTTGCTTTTCGCCTCGCGGCGCCCAGTTCGCGTAGAAGGCGAACCGTTCTCCTTCGTAGCGGTCCATTTTGTGGAGCTTCTTGACGAGGTCTTTGGCCTCGAGCCTCATCCACCCCCCCATCATCTTGGAGAGGTCTTCACTCTCGGCAAGGAAGTAGGCTTCCTCGAGCCGCCGAGGTTGGGAGCGGAAGACCATCCCGCTTGTTTCATCGTAGAGGAAAAGATGGGCGGCGTAAGGATACTGCTCGAGGAGCTTGTCCAGCTTTTGGGCGACGGGGTCGTCCGGACAGGGGAATTGTCCCTGCACCTCAGCCACCATCTCCATGGCCCGCCTGGTGATGCGCTTGTCGGCTATCTTGAGCAAGTGGGCGAAGTCTCGTTGGATGGTCGCCTCGATCACCTTGTCCCGGCCCATGGACTTGAGCTTCCAGATGCTCAAGCCGATCAGCGCCGCCGCCGGCAGGCACACGGCGAGTTGCAAGGTCAGCAACAAGCGAGCTCGCTCATTGGGACGCCACCACTTCGTCATCCGAGGCCTCTTTCCCTGGATTGACCAGCTTGTCTAATAGACGCAAATGCTAGCAGAATGTTTCTTCGGCCGTGTCAATCCCGCGTAAAAAGAGGTAAAGAGTTGTGAAAAATTTCGGCGCCTTTTCCGGCTAAGTTGGTCTCTTTTAGGGGAATACCGGGTAGCGGCGGGGCACTTTGCATTGCTAAAGTAAAGGCAGTAGTTAGGGCTGGGCCACTGGCGGAGGGTATGAGGGCTGGGCAGTTTGGCTCGACCAGCCTATAATGCCCCTTTTGCTTTGCCATGCGCTATCTGATCCTGAGCGACATTCATTCGAACCTGTCCGCCCTGGAAGCCGTACTCGCGGCCGTTGAGGGAAAGTTTGAAAAGGCGCTCTGCCTCGGCGACCTGATCGGCTACGGGCCTGACCCCGAGGAGGTCGTGAGCCGCGTTCGGGCCCTCAACCCGGTCGTCCTTCGTGGCAACCACGACCGTGCTGGCAGCGGCCTGACCGATGCCGAAGATTTCAATCCTTCGGCGCGGCGGGCGGCTCTTTGGACGCGCGACCGCCTTTCCACGGACAATCTGAACTACGTGCGGGCGCTTCCCGTCGGGCCTCTCGCGGTGGAAGATTTTCTTCTTGTGCATGGCTCGACCTTTGATGAAGACGAATATGTATTTGAGGCTTACCAGGCGCTCGAAACCCTGCGCCAGACAAGCCACCGTCTGATCTTCTTCGGCCACACCCATCTCCAGGGAGGATTCGTCCTGCATGATAAGAAACTGGAAGTGCTGCGCATCCATCTCAAAGAGAAAAGCGAAGCGGCGGAACTGCGACTCGACCCCGATGCTCGCTATTTGCTCAACCCGGGCTCGGTCGGCCAACCTCGCGACGGCGACAACCGCGCCGCTTGCGCCATCTATGATGCGGCCGAGGCCATGGTGGAATTCTGGCGCGTCCCCTACGACATCGAGCTGACCCAGCGGCGAATGAGTGAAGCCGGTTTGCCTGAGGCGCTGATCCAGCGGCTATCATTCGGGCGTTAACGCCGACGGGTCGGGGCTAGCTCCTCTCAATCGAGCAACAGCCCCGTCACCCGGATTTCCGGCACGGCTTGATCCCACATCATCGGCACGTGTTCGAAAGAAAGGCGAAATTCGCGTGAAGCGCCGGGCGGGAAAGGCGAAGCGCGGCGACCGAGCGGGCGGGCGGTTTCGCGCAACACCGTCTGGCCGACAAGGTCTTTGAAATCGAGCACGATTTCGATTGCCCGCGCGCGCCGCGACCCGGCGTTGGTTACCTCACCGTCCAGGTAGGTCACCTCCTGGCCAAGAAAGTTCGCCGCCCGACTCATTTTCAATTGGGAGAAATGCAAGTGGGGGAGATAAGCCTGTTCCGCTGCACCCAGGGGCGGCAGGCGCTCCGGCGTCGGCGGCGCGATGGCCTGCTTGCCGGGCCGGCCGAGATAGAGGATCCCGGCCAACAAAAAAAGCCCCGCCACCGTCGCCGTCGCCGCAATCGTCGCCACCGGAAGCTGGCGCTCTTCAGCCATCAGCGGTAAATCCTCTCCCCGCAACTCCCCGGCCTCGTCCTTGTCATCGCCCCTTGTCCTTGGCGCTCGTGATTTCACCCTTCTCATTGACCGGCCCGACGACCACGAGCGTCAGGTTATCGGGATCGAGATACTTCCGCGCCACGCGGCTGACATCCTCCACCCTCACCGCTTGAATCATGCCCGGATAGCGCTGGATGAAGTCAAAGCCGAGGCTGTAAATCTCCGCGTTGATCAGGAAGCGGGCGATCTGCGCGTTGGTCTGGAAATCGAAAACGAAGTGGCCGGTGAGATAGGCCTTGGCATCGTCGAGTTCCGATTGGCTGACCGGCTTCGCGACGATTTCGCGAACCTCCTGGCGCAACCCTTCGATGCCCTTCGTCATGTTCCTGGGCGAGCAACCGATGTAAGCGACGAAGCGGCCGGGGTCGATGGAGGCGTCCCGGGTGATGCTCGAATAGGTGGAGTAGGCCAGCCCCTGCTGGTCGCGCAGATGAAACGGGATGCGGCCGGTGAAGGTGCCCGAGCCCGGCGCGCCGCCCAGGATCGAGTCCATAACCTCCAGGGCATAGTAGTCGGGATTTTTTCGGCTGATGCCCACCTGGCCGAGAAAGATGTTGGTCTGTTCTTTGTCCAGGAAGAGATATTTCGTTTTGGGTTCCGTTTGCCGCTTTGGCTCGGGCGGGACGGGAAGCGACACCGCCGGCCTCGACCATTCTTGAAAAGCCGCCTCGAGCTTCGTCATCGCCTCGCGGATGGAAACGTCGCCGGCAACCGCGATGATGGTGTTGCCCGGCGCGTAGAACTTTTCGTGAAACTGCGCCAAATCATCGCGGCTGAGTTTCTTGACCGTCTCTACGTAGCCGCTCGCCGGCCGATGCTGGGGCGTGCCGGCAAAGATGATTTCGTTGAGCTGGCGGCTGCCGACCACTTGCGGCTGATCGCCCTCAGCCCGGATTTCTGCGGCCAGGCGATCTCGCTGAAGCATGACGCGATCTTCGGGGAAGGTGGGATGCAAGAGGGTGTCTTTGACCAGATCGAGCGCCAAGTCGAAATCCTTCTTGAGGACGGTGGCGCTGACGCCCGCGCCGGTGTAGCCGGCCGAGGAGGTTATCGTTCCACCGGCCGACTCAATGGCCTGGGCAATTTGTTGCGCCGTGCGCGTCTTCGTGCCCTCGGTCAGCAACCGGCCCGTCAGTTGAGCGACGCCGGCCTTCTCATCCGTTTCGTAGCGCGCGCCCGCTCGCACATAGCTGGCGATGGATATGCCCGGGATATTGTGGTTTTCGGCCACAATCAACGTCAGGCCATTTGCCAGAAGACGCTTTTCTACGGGCAGGCCCGGACGAATTTCCGTGGTCGCCTTCTTGGGTTTTCCGCGGACTCCGCCCTGGCGCAGTCCCGCAGAGCGGAATGAACCGCCCGGCTCAGCACCGGGCGCTATCGGGTCGAGACGACCCACACGGCCTCGGCGATAGTCTCGAAGCCATGTGGCAAGCCCAGAACCAGCACGCTCCCGGGGCAGGCTCTCGGTGCCGCCTGCTGCTGCGGAGGCCGCTGCCGGCTTGTTCACCAGCCAGCCGACGGTGGCATTGTCCTGCTCGAGATACTGCTTTGCCACCCGCTGGACATCCTCCGCGCTCACCGCTTTGATTTTGTCGAGGTAGGTATCGAGGTAGGTATAGGAGAGCAGCGTCTCCATGGCGCCGATCTGCTGCGCCTGGCTGATGCTCGTCTCCTTGTTCAGGATGAAGTCAGCCTCCATCAGGCTCTTGGCCTTTTGGAGTTCTTCCGCCGGCACGAGCGCTTGCTGGAGCTGGGCGACCTCATCGCGGATCGCGCCTTCCACCTCGGCCAATTTCGCGTCGGGCTTCAGTTCGGCAACGAACTGGAACAACGTCGGATCCTTCGCTTCCCCGTAGAAGGCGGCCGCTTCCGTCACCGACTGATCCTTCTCCACCAGCCGGCGGTAGAGCCGGGAGGTCTTGCCAGTGCTCAAGAGGGTGGCGAGCATCTGGAGCGGGTAGGAATCCGGCTCGGCAATCTTGGGCGCGTGGAAAACCATCATGAGCCGCTCCAGATGGGTGGCTTTGTTGACGGTGACCCGGCGCTCGCCGGGCTGGAGCGGTTCGACCGCTTCGACGCGGGGAGGCTCAGGCCCCGCCGGGATGGCCTCAAAGATTTCGCACACGCGGGCAAGCGCTTTCTCGGTCTCGAAATCGCCGACAATCACCAGCGTGGCGTTGTTGGGCATGTAGAACCGCTGGTAGTAATTTTGCATATCCTGGGCCGAGGCCCGTTGCAAATCCTGGATCCAGCCAACGATCGGGTTGTGATAGGGGTGCACCTTGTAGGCGGCTGCCTTCACTTCCTGGTCGAGCGCGCCCCAGGGCGAATCGAGTCCGATTTGCAGCTCCTCGATGACCACTTGTTTTTCCGGCGTGTATTCCTCGGGCGCGAAGGTATTGTTCACCATCCGGTCGGCTTCAACCTGTAGCGCAATGTCCCAGCGGTCTGAGGCGAAGGAGAAAAAATAGGCGGTAAAGTCTTCCCCGGTGAAGGCATTATTCGTGCCGCCGTTCTTGACCGTGAGGCGGTCAATGTCGCCCTTCTTGAGCTTCTGGGTTCCCTTGAACAGCATGTGTTCGAGGAAGTGCGACTTGCCGGTCTGGCCGGCCTCTTCGTTGCGCGAGCCGACCTTGTACCAGACCATGGTGGTGACAATGGGCGTGGCGTGAAGTTCTTTGGTCAGGACGACGAGACCGTTTTTCAAAACCGTGCGTTGAACCTCCCCGCCGAGACTGGTGTCCCGCAAGGCGGGATGCGCTTCAGCGGCGGCCGCTGCCTGCGACCCAAGGATCGCCGTGGCAAGGATGAGGAGAATCTTCCTGCGGATTTTCACGAGTGAGCCTCCGGTCGAAAAGCCAAGCGGCGATATTAGGCGTTGCCGGGCAAGCAAGTCAATTTTCGAACTGAGTCCTCTGGATTATAATGCCCCAGCCCTGCGATGCCGTCTCCGAAAGAACTCGAAGAAGCTATCCACCTCTTCCTTTCGCTCGGCGGGATGCTCACCGTGGAAGAGAATGACGAAACGGTGCTCGCGGGAAGCGACCTTCGTGGCGAATTGAACCTGCGGGGCAATCGCCTCTTGCTTCATCTTTGGTCCGAGCAAGGCACACTCGTCCGCCGCGTCCTGAGCATCAAGAAGCAGTCGGTGGACGAGTTGACCCTTCAGGTGGAACGCTTTGGGCGCAGCCAGCCCGGCACGCTCGCCCTCTGGCGCGGTGATCGCCGGCGGGGCACCCGGGCGGTCGGCCGGGTGGCATTTCGCGCTCTCTTTCGCCGCGTCCTGGGCCAGGCTTTTCCGGACGAACAGGTGGAGTCTCTTCGTTCTTCGTCGGATCGCGAACGCTCTTTCAGTGCGCTTTACGTCCGCGGCACGATGGGCCGTCGGCGCGAGCGCTGGGCCATCATGGGCGCGGGCGGCGGAGAAACCCAGGCCACGCTGGACGGCATTCTGACCTACGGCCTCATCTGGCTGGACTGGTCTCGCCGATCGCGGTCGAGCCGCCACCAGAAAACGCTGACCGCAGGCCTGCCCCGATTCTATCAAGGACTGCGCCTTTTCCTTCCGGCTGGTCGCTCCCGGATGACCGCCAATCGCCTGGCATGGCTCGACTCCGGGCCAGGCGGGACGCGCTTCGAGCTGTACGAGGTGGAGGAAGACCAGTGGCGAGTCGAGCGGGTGGATGAGCGCGATTTCGGCAATGTCGAAACGCATCTGGTCGGCGCCGGCCGGGCCGAAGAGATGCTGCGCCACTTGCCGGAAGAAGCGCGAAGCATTTGCGCTCTTGCCCCTGACCTGATCGAAGCCAGGGTCACGGGCGAAGCCGAGGTCCTCTCCTTTCGGATTCGAGGCCTGGAATTTGCGCGACTGGCCGGTGGTCGAGTGCTCTTTGGGTGCGACGTGCCCGCCCCTTCGACTCCGCTCAGAGCAAGCGCGGCGGGTGCGGGGCTACGCCAGCTTCACGAGGGCAACCGGCCCATGCTCGAACGCCTGGTCCGGGAAATCGCCGAGCGGCGAACGCCGGATGCCGAGGATCGCACGCATCCCTTTTATCGCCTTCAGGCCGAGCGCTGGCTCGAGCAACTGGTTGCCGGTGACATCACCCGCATCGACCCGCAACTCGACCGCCGTTTTGTCTATTCTCAGGTGCCGGCTTTTGCCGCGAGTGACCGCGGGGTGATTGATATTTTGACGGTGACGCGCGACGGCCGGCTGGCGGTGGTGGAGCTGAAGGCCGACGAGGACATTCACCTGCCGCTGCAGGCGCTGGATTACTGGTTGCGCGTGCGCTGGCATCACGAGCGGGAGGATTTCGCCCGGCTGGGCTATTTCCCGGGAGTCGCCCTCCGCCCTGGATCGCCTCAGCTCTACCTGGTTGCGCCGGGTTTGCGCTTTCATCCCACGGGCGACGTCATTCGCCGCTATCTTTCCCCGGAGATCGAAGTGATCCGCGTGGGCTTGAATGAAAATTGGCGAGCCGGCCTGGAGGTCGTCTTCCGCCAGTAGGGGCCGGTCTTCACACCGCCTTCGGCCAGTAGGGCCGGTCTTCAGACCGCCCAAGATCACAATTTGCCCCGACCTCGCTTCGCTGTGGGGATACGATGAACCTTTCCTGTTCCAGCACCCTTTTGCCTCTTGACGATTTTTCGAAGAGGCTTCAGTATTAGTGTTCGGTTCGAAGCTCTTTTTGAGTTACAGCCAGCGCTCTTCGACCTTCCAAGACGGTGGGCCTGTAGCTCAGTTGGCTAGAGCGTCCCGATAAATCGGGAAGGTCGTTGGTTTTCTGGATGGAGTTGATTCCCACCACGCCGGTGGGCCTGTAGCTCAGTTGGCTAGAGCGTCCCGATAAATCGGGAAGGTCGTTGTTCCGACCAAGACGGTGGGCCTGTAGCTCAGTTGGCTAGAGC
>Ga0209002_10000459_pt1 | contig 32718 bp, 30 predicted proteins | sample Rifsed16ft2_FD_184010 | JGI IMG/M metagenome (GOLD analysis project Ga0209002, IMG submission 184010) | Soil microbial communities from Rifle, Colorado, USA - sediment 16ft 2 (version 2) | ecosystem: Environmental > Terrestrial > Deep subsurface > Rock core/Sediment | place: Rifle, Colorado...
CGAATAATACCCCCCTCCACTCTTCTATGGAAGGGCGCCGCCTATAACCATCCGGATGGCGTGGTTGCCGGTGTCGGCGATATAGACGTTTCCCCGGGAATCGACGGCGACGGACAGGGGGTCGTGCAGGAGGGCCGAGGTGGCCGTCCCTCCATCTCCGGCGTACCCTATCGATCCGGTTCCGGCAAAGTTGTAGACACGATTGCTCGGACGCAACACCCGGATACCGTGGAAATCGCGTTCTCTGAGGAAAAAATTTGCAGTATTTTTATCGAATTCATTGAGTATCGGAAGCGCAGGCGTCATCGATAATGGATCCATCCCATCTATAAACGGAATTAAAGTTGAACTCCCTACCTTGGTATAAATCTTGTTCACACCAACGTATATGAATATAATTTTGTTGTTATCCCGGTCACAGAAAAACACGGACAACCCCGAAGGATCCGTTGTAACGCTCGCCGGGTATCTGAGCGGGTAGAAATCCTTGTCCGCCCCCTCCTGGGTCTGCGTGGGGATGTTGTCCGCCACGTAGTCCGACCGGATTCCGTTCTGAACGAGGTAGACCCGGTTCTCCATCCCGTTGGTGTAGTAGATCGTGTTGTCGGAGACGACGGCGAGGTCGGGCTTGGCGGCGGGGTTGAAGATCCCCTTCTGGGCGTCGTACTTGATCGAGATCGCCCCGGTCGCCCGGCCGACCCGGACGATCTGCTGGTCTAACGTAATAAGGTAAAGGTCGCCCGCCGGGCCCATGTCGAGGTCGTAGACCGGACCGATCGGGGCCGTGGAGGCGGGTGCTCCCTCCGTCAGGGTCCCGGAAGGGCCGTTCCCCGCGTAGTGGGTGATGTACCCGTACCGGTCGATCCTCCGGATCCGGCTGAACTGGGCCGACGATACGAAGACCGAGTCGTCGGGCCCGACCTCCACGGCGAGCGGCTGGCCAAGCCGCGCATCCACGGCAAGTCCCCCGTCGCCCGTGTCCCCCGCCGTTCCCGCTCCGCCTGAGGGAGCTGCCCCGCAGATGCGGACGATCGTCCCCTTGTCGTACATGGGGACCGTGACCGTCTTGTTCTCGCCCGGAGAAAGGGTGACGCCGTGCGCGAATCCGCGGCCGAGCAGCGGGGCGTTCGTGCCCAGGGTCAGGGCGGTGTTGTCGTACTCGTCCACTTCCACGGCGATCCGGTCGCCGGGCGGGATCCCGGTGATCTCCCCGCGCCCCAGGGAACGGTCGAACCAGGCTTCGATGGGCGTCGGGATGTGGGGGGCGAGCAGCCGGATCAGGATCCGGTTCTCCGGTGCCTTCGCGTAGGCCGGGCGGGCCGGGGCGTCCGAACCGGCGGGCGCCCGTCCGGCGGCGGCACCCTCCTGCGGATAGGTGAGCCGGACCGAGAGCGACGCGTCGTTCGTGGAGGAACAGCCCGCAAGAAGCAGGAGGGCAAGGATCGCACAACCCCACCGCGATAAACGGCGGGTTCCCGCCATCATCGTCCCTCCCCCGGGCCCTCCCGGGCAATGTCTCGCTCAAGGCCGGGTCCCAGCAGGGGGCCGAGGAAATCGAGCAACTCCCCCCGCTCGACCAGGAGGCTGTAGCGGGCCTCGAACAGGTCGAACGTGGCGTTCCCGAGGTCGACCTTCGCGCGGGTCGACAGGGTCTGCGAATCCAGGATCTCGGTCGAGATGGAGAGTCCCTCCCGGTACCGGTTGTCCTGGATCCGCAAATTCTCCTCCGCCCGGCCGACGGCGACTTCCGAGACCGCCTTCCTCTTCTCGGCTTCGATGACCGAGAGGTGCGCCCTTTTCACCGAGAGCGAGATCTCGTCCCGGAAAAGGGCCAGTTCCTCCTTCCGGCGCTCCACGATTTCCAGCGCCTCGCGCCTCGCCGCCTCGTCGGAGAAGCCGGAAAAGAGGTTGATTTTCCCCCCGACCAGCAGGGAGAAGACGCTCTTGTTCGGGTTGAAATCGTTGCTCTCGTAGGAGTATCCGCCCTGCCCGAAGAGGGTGGGGGCGAACTCCGCGCGCGCCGCGGTCACGGAGGCCTCCCCCTCGCGGATGAAGGCGCCCTGGGCTTTCAGCTCGTGCCGCTTTTCCATTGCGGCGCGCACGCTTTCGGAAAGCGGCGGGGCCTTCCCTTCCGGGACGGGGAAATCGCCCGGCTCCGGGACCACGGCCTTCTCCCCGGAAAACCCCATCCGGAGGGCAAGGCGCGATCGCGACAGTTCCACCTGGTTCTCAGCGGTGATCAGCGCGGCCTCCTCGTTGGCGACCAGCACGTCGGCGGCCAGCACGTCGTTGCGGGCCACCACCCCGAGTTCGTAGAGGTCCCCCGCCACCTTCCGGTGTTCCCTCGCCGCCCGGAGCGACTCCTCCGCGACGTCCCGGAGTTGCTCCGCGCGCCGGGCGGACAGGAACGCGGCGATCACCTCGAAGGCGATCCGCTCCCGGGCAAGGAAGGCCCTCCTCGCCGCGGCGTCGAACCTCGCCTCCGCCCGGGACACCCGGGCGCCGGTCTTCCCGAAATCGTAGATCGTCTGCTCGGCGGTGAGACGCGCCCGCAGGACCGAGCGCTCCATGGTCTGGGTCTCTCTCCCCTGGATGAACACGGCCGGAGGTTCGGAGAGGGTGGTCAGATCGGAGCTCGCATCGACCCGGGGAAGCCGGGGGGCGCCGGCTCTTACCCTCCCCTCCTCCGCGACCCGCACGTCCCGGTCGGCGATGCGACCCTCCCGGGAATGGGCCAGGGCGTGCCGGACCGCTTCGAAGAGGGAAACGGAGGGTGGAACCGGGAGGTCGCCGCTCTCCGGACCCGCCGCGCCGCCGATGGCGGCAGCCGGAACCAGGAGGAGGACGGCGAGGATAACCGCGGCTGTTCGCATGCGCAATAGGATATTCCCAACGATCCGGGAAAAAAAGGGCCAATCTCGGAACGGGGGCCGAACAACGAGCGGGACCCCGGGGGGGCCCCGCTCGCGGAACGGGAAACGGCGGTTTCAGCAGTCGAAGTAGAGGAAGAACTCGTACGGGTGCGGCCGCATCTTGGTCGGGTTGACCTCGGCGTCCATCTTGTATTCGATCCACTTTTCGATCACGTCGGCGGTGAACACATCGCCCTTGAACAGGAAGTCGTGGTCCGATTCCAGGGCCCTGAGCGACTCCTCGAGCGACCCGGGCGTGGTCGGGACGCCGGCGAGTTCCTCCGGGGAGAGGGCGTAGATGTCCTTGTCCAGCGGCTCCCCCGGGTGGATCTTGTTCTGGACGCCGTCCAGGCCGGCCATGAGCATCGCGGCGAAGGCGATGTACCCGTTGCAGGACGGGTCGGGCGTCCGGAACTCGAGCCGCTTGGCCTTCGGGGAGGCCGAATACATCGGAATCCGGACGGCGGCGGACCGGTTCCGGCTCGAGTACGCCAGGTTCACCGGCGCCTCGAACCCGGGAACGAGCCTCTTGTAGGAGTTCATCGTCGGGTTGGAGAAGGCGCAGATGGCGGACGCGTGCTTCAGGATCCCGCCGATGTAGTGAAGGGCCATCTTGGACAGCCCCCCGTACTCCTCCCCGGCGAAGAGGGGCTTCCCCCCTTTCCAGAGGGACTGGTGCGTGTGCATCCCGCTCCCGTTGTCCGCGAACAGCGGTTTGGGCATGAAGGTGACGGTCTTGCCGAATTTCCTCGCAACGTTCTTGCAGATGTACTTGTACCACTGCAGCGCGTCGGCGCACTTCACCAGCGTGTCGAACCTGAGATCGATCTCCGCCTGCCCGGCCGTGGCGACCTCGTGGTGCTGGGCCTCGACCTTCAGTCCGATCGACTCCATGATCCGCACCATCTCGTCGCGCATGTCGTGGAGGGAGTCGGTGGGGGGGACGGGAAAGTACCCCTCCTTGTGGCGCGGCTTGTAGCCCAGGTTGGGCCTCTCCTCCCGGCCGGTGTTCCAGACCCCTTCCTCGGAATCGATGTAGTAGTACCCGAAGTTGGATCCCGTGGCGTACCGGATGTCGTCGAAGATGAAGAACTCGGCCTCCGGACCGAAGAACGCGGCGTCGGCGATCCCGGTGGATTTCAGGTACGCCTCGGCCTTCCGCGCGATGTTGCGCGGGTCGCGCGAGTAGGCCTCCTTGGTGATCGGGTCCACGATGTTGCAGATGAGGGACAGCGTCGGCCGCGCGATGAACGGGTCGATGATGGCGGTGTCGGCGTCGGGGATGACGAGCATGTCGGAGGCGTGGATCGGCTGCCACCCACGGATGCTCGACCCGTCGAACCCGAATCCTTCCTCGAAGTTATCTTCCTGCAACTCGTAGATGGGAACGGCAAAGTGCTGCCAGGTCCCCACGAAATCCATGAATTTCAGGTCCACCATCTCGATCTTCTTGCTCTTGGCGAATTCCACCACTTCTTTCGGGGTCATGTCTTCCTCCTTGGTATGGTCACGCGTCTTGCCGGCGGATCAGATCGCATCCGTCCCTCGCTCGCCCGTCCGGATCCGCACCACTTCCTCCACGTTCGTCACGAAGATCTTCCCGTCTCCGATCCGTCCCGTCCGCGCGGACTTTTCCACCGTCTCCACGACCTGCGGGACCAGGTCGTCGGGAACGATGATCTCGAGCTTGATCTTGGGGAGGAAGTCGACCACGTACTCCGCCCCCCGGTAGAGCTCGGTGTGCCCCTTCTGGCGCCCGAAGCCCTTGACCTCGGACACGGTGATCCCCTGGATGCCGATGTCGTTTAAGGCCTCCTTGACCTCATCGAGCTTGAACGGCTTGATAATGGCCTCGATCTTCTTCATGGTTCACCTCCCCGACGGTGGTCAGGAGCAATCCGCGTACCAAAGCGTCAACCTCGTAGCGGGGGATGCCCGGGCACAGGAAAATCCTTTTTCGTTTCGTTCGGTTTCCTCCATTTCCCATGCGGGTCGATGGCGCGAACGCCCGGGCGGTGATAGAATTTCTGCCCGATCCGTGACCACCAGCCGCCGGTTATTTAGGCATCTTTCCCATCGAAGACCGGGAGGATGGCACGCGGGAAATTTGCCGAAGGGAGGCCATCATGGGCAGGCATCTCATCGTGGACGGGTACAACCTTGCCCGGTCGGGCGCGGTGTTCCTCCCGGAAGACCCGGCGGGGCCCGAGGGACGCAAGGAACTGTGCGCTCTTCTGTCCGGATACGCGAGGGAGAAGGGGTTCCGCCTGGCGGTCGTGTTCGACGCCCGGGGGGCGGGGACCCCCGAACGGACCCGCCAGGCCTTCAAGGGAGGGACCGTGGTCTTTTCCTCGCGCTCCGAAACCGCCGACGACGTGATCCGGGACCTCTCCCGGGGCGCTCCGGCCGGAACGGTCGTGGTCACCTCCGACCGGGGTCTGCGCGGCACCCTCCGGACACGCGACGTGGCCGTGGTCTCCTGCGAGGAGTTCGCCGACCGGCTGGCCGACCACCGGGGGGAAGGGGGGAAAGGCCCCGTCGACGAGGAAGGGGACGAGGGAAGAAGGAAAAGGAAGAAGGGCGAAGGACAGAAACAGAAGAAACGGGACCGCGAACGGGACAGAATCTTACGGAAGCTCTAGGAGGGGGAGTCGTCCCCTGCGGGTTCGCTCTCCGGAACGCCGAATTTCCTCTCCCGGCCTGCGAGCAGCCGATGAATGTTTTCCCGATGGGTGAAGATCACGAGGAACATCATCGCGAGGGAGAGGGTCACGAAGTGACGTGACGTGGCGAGGAGCGCCATCATCGGGGGCAGCGCTACCGCCGCGGACAGGGATCCGAGGGAGACGTACCGGGTGAAGTAGACGACGAGCAAGAAGAGAACGACGAGGATGAACGCCGTGACCGGGGAGAGGAACAGGACGATCCCCAGCGCGGTGGCCACTCCCTTTCCTCCGCGAAAATCCAGGTACACGGGAAACACGTGACCCAGGAACACGGCTGCCCCCACGAGGGCGAGCCAAAGGTCCGCGCGGTCCTCGACGAACATCTGCACGAGGGCCATGGCGAAGATCGCCTTCCCCGCATCCAGGAACAGGGTCAGAATTCCCGCCGCCTTCCCGACGGCGCGCGCCACGTTCGTCGCCCCGATGTTCCCCGAACCCACCGCCCGGAGATCGACGCTCCGGTCGAACAGGTGGGCCACCAGGACCCCGAAGGGGACCGATCCCAGGAAATACGCGAACGCGACGAACGAGAGGCCGCGAACCCAGGAGGCGTCCATCAATGTCCTGGGGACTCCCCCTTGCCGGCGGGGAATATGCCGAGCTCGGCAAGAATCATGGCCTTCTCCCTGGCTGCCCGCGGACTCCGGGGGGTTACGTCCCCTCCTTCTCCTCCTCGCGCGTTCGGGCCACGCCGGATTCGAACGCCGCCCGTTCCACGGCTTCGGCGACGGCCCTGTGCATCTCCATGTTCAGGAGGGACGGGACCAGTTCCCCCTCCGAGGCGAACGTGCTGATCGTCTTGGCCGCCGCGATCTTCATCCGGTTGTTGATCTTGCGGGCCCTCGCGTCGAGCGCTCCCCGGAACAGGCCGGGGAAGGCGAGGGCGTTGTTCACCCCCCGTCCGTCTGCCGCAAACGCGGCGCCCCCGTCCCGCGCATCCTCGGGAGTGATCTCCGGGCGGGGGTTGGTCAGGGCGAGGATCACCTGCCCTTTCTTGACCGTCTCCTTCCGGATGAGGCCCGGCACGCCGGTCGTGCAGATGACGATGTCGGAGAGGCTCATGATCTCCGGGAGCGTCACCGGTTTCCCACCGACCTTCGCGAAGATATCCACCGCACTCTGGCTGATGTCGGTCCCCAGCAGCTTCCGGACCCCGTACGCCATGAGAAGCTTCGAGATCCCCATTCCCGCCGCGCCGAGGCCCACCAGCCCGACGACGTCGTTCTTGACCATCATCCCGACGTATTTGCTCGCGTTGAGAAGGGACGCCAGAACGACGACGGACGTGCCGTGCTGGTCGTCGTGCATCACCGGGATATCGAGCATCGCGGAAAGCCGGTCCTCGATCTCGAAGCACTCGGGCGCCTTGATGTCCTCGAGCTTGATGGCGCCGAACGTGGGGGCGATGGCCGCAACGGTCCGGATGATCACCTCGGGGTCTTTCGACTGGATGAGGATCGGGACGCCGTTCACCCCGACGAGCACGTCGAACAGGACCGCCTTCCCTTCCATGACGGGCATCCCCGCCACCGCCCCGATGTCGCCTAAGCCCAGGATGGCAGTCCCGTTGGTGACGATCGCGACCGTGTTGCCGATCCCGGTGTAGTCGTACGCCCGCTCCGGGTTTTCTCGGATGACTCTGCACACCTTCGCGACGCCGGGGGTGTAGATCTTCCGGATCGTCGAGATGCCCTCGATCTCCATCTTCGCCTTGACGCGTATCTTCCCGCCGAGGTGCAGCTCGAGGACCGGGTCGATGATGTCGGAGATGATGGCGCCCTCGACCTTCCCGACCTCCTCGAGAACCGCCTCGAGGTGGGCCTCGTCGTCGACGTACAGGGTGAGGTCGCGGGTGTTGTACTCGAGACCGACCCCGACGAGCCGGATGTCCCCGATGCTTCCCCCCGCGTTCCCGATGGCCGTTGCAACCTTGCCCATGTACCCCGGCTTGTCGAGGATCATCAGGCGGATTTTCTTTACGTCCTTGTCGATTCCCTTTTCTATTTGCATGGGCACATCTTATCTTCGCGGATTCGCCTTTGTCAAACACCAGTAAAAAAAGGTAAAATCGCGCGCATGATCCTTGCTTGCATCGCCTGCTTATCGCAGAATTTCGTGTCGGACGAACGGCGGAAGGCGCGGGAGATCCCCCCGCGCTGCTGGAAATGCGGGGAGATCCTTCCTCTTCCCGGTGAAACCGATTCCGAGTCAAGGGAATCGAAGAAACGCACCAGGAAGGAAAACACCCCGGGGAGCAGACGAAATGCGTAGGATTCGCGTGGCGGTGGCCGGAGTCGGGAACTGCGCAAGCGCGCTGCTGCAGGGAATCGAGTATTACAGGAACGCGGGAGAATCCCCCGGAATCGACATCCCCGGGCTGATCAACCTGGATATCGGCGGGTACCGGCCCGGCGACATCGAAATCGTCGCCGCGTTCGACATCGACCGAAGGAAGGTGGGACTCCCCGTGGGGGAGGCGATCTTCTCTCCTCCCAACTGCACGCGGAAATTCGTCGACGGGATACCCGACGGCGGGCCCATCGTCCGGATGGCGCCGGTTCTGGACGGCGTCGCCCCCCACATGCGGGAGTATCCGGAGGACCGGACCTTCGTCCCGTCGGACGAGGCTCCGTGCGACGTGGAAGCGGTGCTTCGGGATTCGGGCGCGGAAATCCTGATCAACTACCTTCCCGTCGGCTCGGACGAGGCGACGAGGTTCTACGCGGAGGTCTGCCTTTCCACGGGCGTCAGCCTGCTGAACTGCATCCCCTCGTTCATCGCCTCCGACCCGGAGTGGGCCGGCAGGTTCCGCAGCCGCGGGATCCCGATCATCGGGGACGATATCAAGTCGCAGCTCGGCGCCACGATCGTCCACCGGGCCCTGGCCCGCCTCTTCTCCGAACGGGGCATCCTGGTGCGGCGGACGTACCAGCTGAACACGGGCGGAAACACCGACTTCCTGAACATGCTGAACCGGAACCGGCTCCGGTCCAAGAAGATCTCGAAGACCGAGGCGGTGACCTCGGTGCTCACCCACGGGATCGGGGAGGACCAGATCCACATCGGCCCATCGGACTACGTCCCCTGGCAGAAGGACAACAAGCTCTGTTTCCTGCGGATCGAGGGGGACGGGTTCGGAGGTCTGCCGATCGAGGTGGAACTCAGGCTTTCGGTGACCGACTCCCCGAACAGCGCCGGCGTCGGGGTAGACGCCATCCGCTTCTGCCGCCTCGGCCGGGAGATGGGGCTTTCGGGCCCGCTCACGGCCCCCTCCGCCTACTTCATGAAACACCCGGCGGTGCAGATGACGGACGACGACGCGAGGCGGGAGCTCGAGGAGTTCATCGCCGATTATCGCGCGTGGCGGCGGACGAAAGCAGTCGCGCCCACGACTCCGTGCACCTCTCCCACGTGAACCGGGACGCAACCCTTCTCCCCTCCTCCGCCATCCGCGCCCTCGCCCCGCCGTCGTTCCGTAACTCCGCCATCGCCCCGGCCAGCCCCGCAGGGCTTCCCGGCGGATAGGTCGCTCCTCCCCCCTCGCGGAGAACGGTTTCTCCCCAGTAGCCGGCGCGGGGAACGATCACGGGCACCCCGGCGGCCATCGCCTCCAGGGGGACAAGGCCGAAGGATTCATACTCCGATGTCCCGAGCACCGCGTCCGCCGCGGAAAAAAGGGCCGGCATCTTCGCGTGGGAAACCGGGCCGGTGAAGATCACTCCCCCGGGAACACCGCCCGCGGGGGGATCTTGCCCGGCGACGAGCAGAAGCGACTTCCGGCCCCCCTTTCCCCGCAGCGCGAGAAACGCCTCGACCGCAGCGGGGATGTTTTTCCCGGGGTCGGCGCGGGCGGCGAGCAGGAAGAGGAACGCCCCGGGGGGAATGCCGAACGCCCTCCTCCCCTCTTCCTTCGGCGGCGGGCGACGAAACGAGTCGTCCACCCCCGGCGGGATCACCACCCCCTTGCCGGCCACATCGGGAAGGATATCCTTCGTCGCCGCGAGGTCGTGCTCCGACAGGAAGACCACCCGGTTCGCCTCCCGGGCGAGCCGTTTCTCGGCGGACCTCCTCGCGACCGAGAGCGCGTCGCGGCGGCGTCCCGATGGCTCCGGCTTGCGGGCCTCCACGGTGTGGAACATGAAGACCAGCCCCGGGGGGCGATCCCACACTCCCGCATCGCGGGCCGCGATTCCCGACATCCAGTAGTGCGCCGCCAGCGCGCCGGGGAGCGCGCCTGTCGCCCGAAGCACCTCCCCGGCCTGTTCGATGAACCGGGGAAGACTCCGGTAGGCCGCCTCCCGGCTGGCCGGCTCCTCCCATCCGCACGGGATGTGGACCACGCGAACCCCCGGATACGGGCGGGTGATCTCCACCGCATCCCCCTTCCCCCTCGTCAGGACGTCGGTCTCGATCCCGTGCCGGGCGAACCCGGGAAGCAGGCCGCGGAGAAAGATGTTCATCCCGCCGGCCAGCCCGGTGCCGGGCTCTTCCAGGGGACAGGTGTGATAGGAGAAGAGGACGTGTTTCACGAAACGCGGACGATCCCCCTGTAGACGATCCGTTCCCTTCCCCCGAGGTCGTACTTGTACCGTTCCCTCCCCCGGAGGAAGTCGTATTCCCGGACGCCGTTCCGGATCCCGTCCTCGATGCAGCGCGCCAGAAGCACCATCCCGGGACTTGCTTCGCGGTATCTCGGGTCGAAGCCGGAATTGTACAGGAGGAGGGCGCCGTTCCACTCGATCTGGAAAGCGGACGCCAGATCCTCCCCGTCGCCGGAGAGGAACGCGAGACGCAGCCGTTGGGCGGACAGGAACCCTTCGGCCATCTCGCGGAAGAACCCCTCCATCCTGTCGTCCATGAAATCCGCCTTCTCCAGGTGGCTTTTTCGATGAAGGGCGAGAAACGACGGGAAATCCCGATCGAACTCCTCCCTCGTCCGGGTCACGCGGTAGGACAATCCCGGCGTCGTTTCCTCCGCCCTCCGCATCTTCCTGCGCAGTTCGTGCCGCTCCTTCCTCCCCAGGAGCAGGAGGTACTCTCCGAAGGAGGAGGGAAGGGGGACATACGGGGACCGGTCCATCTCCTCCAGACGGAAGGAAAGTCCGAGTCCGGCGCACAGCCGGGGGAGGCAGGCGATCGAAGGGGACCCGTCCACGAGGTTCGGCAGGAGGAGGGGACCGGAGGAGAGGAAATCCCGCGAGGAGGAGAGGAACTCGGACCAGAACTCCGTCTCCCTGCCGGAAACGACCACGGCGTCCAGCGAGTCGGAGACCTGCTCCCCGCCGAGAAGCTCCCATCCTTTCGCGCTTTCGCACAGGCAGAGAAACAACAGCCCGCAGGTCTCTCCGTTTCGTTCCCAGCGGTAAATGCGCTTGGGGTGGCCGGCGGCGAACGTCTTCGCCCACGGGGCCAGGAAGTGGCGGGAGAGGAAGGGGGAGGGACGGAAGGAGCGAACGAGGACGGAATCCCACTCGTGCGCGGAAACGTCCTCCACCCGGTCTGTCCAGGAAAGCCCCATCCGTCACGCAGCCCGTCTTCGAACGATCACTTTCCCTCTTTCCCCGCTTCGGCGGGAGGTTGTTCCTCCGGACGGCCGGCAGGCGCCTCGGGGGGCGGCGCGATGACACCGGCCGCGATCAGCCTGCGCACCGTCTCCTCGGCCACCGCGTTGGCCGCGCCGTTGAGCGCGTTCCGGACCCCCTCGGGCGTGACGAACAGCGGGTCCGTCGTCGAATAATCGGAAGCCACGGTGCTGCTCCACCCTGCCGGGACGTTCCCTCCCGACCCGCGCACCGTCACGGAAACGACCGCCGCCGACTCGACCTTCATTTTCAGGGATCCGGTTTTTCTTGCATCGACGCGGAACCGGTCCACGCTCCCCCAAACCTTCGCGACCGCGTCCGCGGGGACCGACGACTCGCCGGACACGCGGACGGAGCGCACCCCCTTCTCCTTCAGAACGCCGGCGATCAGGTCCGGCATCGCCTTGCCGGGGTCCCTCTTCCAGACGATCATTCGGACATGGTCGAAATCGCGTCCGACCTCGTAGGAGGGGTCGCCCGCGAAGGTGAAATCGAGTACGGCGACCGCGGGGGAACCCTCGGTCCCCTTCGCGGCTCCCTTCTTCTCGGGGCGCTCCAGGTCCCCCGGCAGGGTCAGAACTTTTCCGCTTACACAACCGGAAACCCCGACAACCGCAGCAAGGATGAGAGCCACACGGATAACACGCAGCGTTTTCCCCATATTTCCCCCGTTCCGGTTTTTTCCGGATCCATCATTACTTCCCACCAATGTACTACGTTCTTCTTCCCCCGACCCCCTTGAAAAAACCGTCCGCCCTGCCGTATCGTGAAGTGTCCCGGCGCCACCCCGGGAACAGGCGACAACGCAAGGAGAGGTCATGCCCGTATCCGCCGAGGTCCGCGATGCGATCCGGGAGGGATCCTGGATCCGGAAGATGTTCGAGGAGGGCGCCCGGCTGAAGGCGGAGAAGGGTCCCGACAACGTGTTCGATTTCAGCCTGGGAAACCCGTACGGCTCCCCTCCCGATGAACTCTTAGGGGAGATCCGGAAGCTTACGACCGATCCGCCCCCCGACCTGCACAGGTACATGCCGAACGCGGGGTTCCCCGACGTGCGGAAGAAGGTCGCGGACTCTCTTGCGCGGTCGACCGGTCTCCCCTTCACCGCGGACCACGTGCTTATGACCACGGGGGCGGCGGGCGCGCTGAACGTGGCGCTGCGAGCGATCCTCTCCCCGGGAGACGAGGTCGTCGTCATCGCCCCGTACTTCGTGGAATATCTCTTCTACATCCGGAACGCCGGCGGCATCCCGGTCGTGGCGGAGTCCACGGAGGACTTCCAGCCGGACACGGGGGAGATTCGGGCAGCGCTTTCCGACAGGACGAAGGCCGTCATCCTCAACACGCCGAACAACCCGACGGGGGCGGTCTATCCCCGGGACGCCCTGGCCGCGCTCGACGCGACGCTCGCCGAACGGGAGGAACGGACGGGAAACCCCGTCTATGTCCTGTCCGACGAACCGTACCGGAAGATCGTCTACCCCGGGTTCTCCTTCTCCCCCCCGGCGGCCTCCCTGCGGAACACTCTCATCGCCCACTCCCACTCGAAGGACCTCAACGTCCCCGGGGAGAGGATCGGATATCTCGCGGTGAGCCCGCGCGCCGCGGACGCCGGGGAGGTGGCGGACGGCTGCGTGTTCTGCAACCGGGTGCTGGGGTTCGTCAACGCCCCCTCGCTCATGCAAAGGGCCGTGGCCGGGGCCCAGGACCTTGTGCCGGACCTCTCCGTGTACCGGGCGAACCGGGAAGCTCTCCTTGCGACTCTCTCGGCGGCCGGGTTCGTCGTCGTTCCCCCGGGGGGAGCCTTTTATCTCTTCCCCCGGTCGCCTTCGCGGGACGAGATGGAGTTCGTCGCGGCGGCCCGGGAGGAGAACATCCTGGTGGTCCCGGGGCGCGGATTCGGGCGGGAAGGGCATTTCCGCATCGCCTACTGCGTCTCCCCCGACACCGTCACGAGGTCTCTTCCCTCCTGGGAGAGGCTCGGCGGGAAGTTCTTCCCCGGGCGCAGGCGGGGAGCAATCCGATGAAGATCCCGTTCCGCAGAACCATCGCGAGGATGGAGGGGTATCTTCCCGGGGAGCAACCCCAGGAGCGGGGGTTCATCAAGCTCAACACGAACGAGAACCCGTACCCTCCGTCCCCCGCGGTCCGGCGGGCCATACGGGCGGAGGCGGACGCCTCGCTCCGGCTGTACCCGGACCCGGAGTCGACGAGACTCCGGAGGCAGGCCGCCCTGACCTACGGGTTCGATCTCTCCCGGGTGATCGCGGGGAACGGCTCGGACGAGCTGCTCGCGATGATCGCACGCGCCTTCGTCGGGGAGGGGGACACGCTGTGCTGTCCTACCCCGACGTATACCCTCTACGACACGCTGGTCCGGATCCAGGGAGGGAGAATCGCGGGCGTTCCCTATCCGGAGGATTACTCCCTTCCGGCGGACCTTGCGAAAAGGCGGGCAAAGGTCACGATCGTCGCCAGCCCGAACTCGCCCTCGGGAACGTCGGTCCCGACAGGCGCCCTGGCCGATCTCGCCGCCCGGGTGCCGGGAATGCTCGTCATCGACGAGGCGTACGCGGACTTCGCCGCGGAGTCGGCCCTTTCTCTCGCCCGGGAGAAGGAGAACGTGATCGTGCTCCGCACGTTCTCCAAGTCGTTCTCCCTTGCCGGGATGCGGATCGGCCTCGGGTTCGCACACCCGGCGATCCTCGAGGGACTGAACAAGGTGCGGGACTCCTACAACCTCGGCCGCCTTGCCGTCGTCGCGGGGGAGGCCGCGCTGAAAGACATCGGATGGATGGAGAAAAACGCCGCGAAGATCCGCAAGACCCGGGCGACGCTTCTCTCCGCGCTCCCGTTCCTGGGGTTTTCCCCTTTCCCCTCGCAGAGCAACTTCGTTCTCGCGAAACGTGCCCGGGGGAGGTCGGCGAGGCCGGTTTACGAAGAACTGAAGCGAAAGAAGATCCTCGTCCGGTATTTCGACACGCCCCGGCTCGCCGGGTGCCTGCGGATCACCGTGGGGACCGACGACGAGATCGGAGCCCTCCTCGCGGCCCTGGGGGAAATGCTATAGCGTGATCGTCCAGTTCCCGCCGGAGGGGGAGTTGATCCAGGACGAGACGGCCCCCCCCGCGCGATGCCGGAGAAACTGGAAGCAATACTCCACAACGCTCCCCGAAGGGCCAAACACGAACCCCTCGAACGTTCTCGGGAGGGGGTGACCGGCGAGGGCGGCCGTTCTCGCCCGCAGATACGCATCCCGGTCGACGGCGTGGAAGTACCCGGACGCCTTACCTTCCGCGGAGGCGAAGTTCCTGGCTTCCATCACGGTGATGTTGTGGGCGGTCCACGACCGGTCTCCCCACAGGGCACGGGCGCAGACGATGTCCCCCTCTTCGTCCCGGATCGTGATCCTGGCGCAGTTGATCTTGTCGGCGACCGGAACGGTTCCTCCCTCGGACACGTGGTACAGGAAGAACGGCATCGGCCGGTTTTTCAAAACGGACAGGGCCTCGGGGATTTCCACCACGGGGGCTTCCCCGCCCGCGATCGGCACCCGGGCCCGGCAGAGGGAGACGGACGGCTTCTTGCGCATGGCGCCGAATCCGTACCGGACGGTTCCCGCCCGCGGTTCCTCCTGCCGGAGGGGAAGCGCGAGCCGGAACACTCCCCGCCCCGCCGCCGGCAGGGTGTTTCCCTCCCCCTCCTCCTCGATCACGCTCACGTCCCCGTCGGTGGCGGGTCCCGGGAGAACGACCTCGTACGGAGGGGAAAACCATTCCCTGCCCCCCCCCACGGTCGAAAAGAAGTAGCACGCCCGCAGCCGGCCTCCGTCCGGTGGCCGGGGAAGAAACAGGCGGGCCTGCCGCGTCCCGGGAGTCCCCGACGGCACCACCACGGCGGTGGAGCGAAAGAGGACGACCCCGGGAGAACCCTCCGGGGAAGCCGTGTAGTGGACCAGGACGAGTTCGGGGCGGTGGGGGCCATCGTGGAACCAGCGGCGCAATACGTACATTTCCAGTCTCCCTTCCCTTTTGTATATCACATTCACTCGTACCCGAGCCGGGAAAGGTCCTCCTCGTCCATTCCGAAATAGTGTCCGATTTCGTGGAGGAGGGTCGTCCGTATCTGTCGGGCGAGCTCCCCGGGGTCCCGGAAATCCCCCTCGAGAGGGCCCCGGTAGACGGAGATCTTGTCAGGCAGGTTCCCGGAGTCCAGAACGGACCGCTCGGGCAGCGGGATGCCGTGGTAGAAACCGTAGAGCGTCTCCCCGGGCGGTATGCCGAGCTCCTCGAGAAGCCAGTCCGGGGGCCGGTTCTCCACCACGATCGCCACGTTCCGGAGCGCCTCGCGGAACATCCCGGGAAGGTCGTCGATGGCCTGCCGGAGAACCTTCTCGAAAGGGGTGCGCACCCGTTCTCTTTCCGGATTCCCTTTTTGTAAGATTGTATCCCAAACGACGGCAGGATGCAGGGGAAAGCCGCTGGATTACCCCGACCCGCCCCGGGAGCGTATCAGGCGAACGGCGTCCTCCACCATCTTGTCCGCCACCTTCTTCGGATTCACGCGGTAGGTCCCTTTCTCCACCTTCTCCCGGAGCAGGTCGATCCGTTTCTGGCGGGTCGACTCCTTCCCTCCCGGCACCGACCCGTTCCCCTTTTTCCCGCCTGCACCCGGACTGTTCACTGGAAGGCTCCCTGGGATGGCATCCGCATAAAAATTATATCGGCACGTTCCCGGAAAACTTTACCCGGCCCCGAAAGATTGACCTTCCGTCCCGCGACCGCCGGAGGGTAAAATTACCCCGATGAAAAAATCCCTTCTCATTGCGGAAGATGACGAACATATCCTCGAGCTTCTTCTGAGCGTCTTCTCCCGGCCGGATCTTCACATCCACGCTGCCCGCTCCGGAACCGAGGCGATTGGGCTGATCGACCAGCACGACATCGACGTCGTCCTCACGGACCTCGTCATGCCGGGAGGGGACGGCCTCGCGGTCCTCTCCCACGCGAAAAAGACCCTCGGCAACTGCGAGGTCATCCTGATGACGGGGTACGGAACGGTGGAGAATGCCGTCCAGGCCATGAAGCTCGGCGCCTTCCACTACATCACGAAACCGTTCAAGGTGGTGGAAGTCGTTCATCTCGTGGACCGGGCGCTCGAGATGACGGAGATGAAGAAGGAGAACATCCATCTCAAGCAACAGGCCATCGGACGCTACCGGTTCGAAAACATCATCGGGATCAGCGAGCCGATCCGCCAGGTGCTGTCCCTGGTCGCGAAGGTGGCGGGAAGCGACTCGACGATCCTCATCCTGGGGGAGAGCGGCACGGGGAAGGAGCTCATCGCCCGGGCCATCCACTACAACAGCAACCGGGCCGACCGGATGCTCGTCCCCGTGAACTGCTCCGCCATCCCCGCCGAACTGCTGGAAAGCGAGCTGTTCGGGCACGTACGAGGCGCCTTCACCGGGGCCCACATCGCGAGGACCGGCAGGTTCGAAACGGCGCACCGGGGAACGATCTTCCTGGACGAGATCGGGGAAATGAGCCCGCCCCTCCAGGCGAAGATCCTCCGCGTGCTCCAGAAACAGTCGTTCACCCCGGTGGGGGGGACGAAGGCGGTCGACGTGGACGTACGCGTCATCGCGGCGACGAACAAGGATCTCGAGAAGGAGATCACCGCGGGCCGTTTCCGGCAGGACCTGTACTTCCGGCTCAACGTCATCCCCATCCACCTGCCCCCGCTCCGGGAACGCACCGATGACATCCCGGTCCTGGCCGGACATTTCCTCGGGAAATACGCCCCGGAGAGCGGGCAAGGAGTCCAGGGATTTCGACCGGACGCGATGGAGGCCATGAAACGATACGCCTGGCCCGGGAACGTGAGGGAGCTGGAGAACCTGGTGGAACGCCTCGTCGTCTTGTCCCGGGGGGGGGGATGGGTCGAGAAAAATGACCTTCCCCCGGCGATGCTTCGGGGGGGGGACAGACCCGGGCGAGAGGCTGCGGAGAAACTGCGAAACGGCGGGCTCGATTTCCGGAAGGCGAGGGAGGACTTCGAAAACCACCTCATCCGGCAAGCCCTTGCCCTTTCCGGCGGGAACAGGAACAAGGCAGCGGCCCTCCTCGGACTGAAACGGACGACTCTCCTCGAAATGCTCAAGCGGAAGAGGCTGCACGGCCCTTAATTGTCAGGCGGACGCCCCCCTGACAAATATTTGACATCGGCGTTTCCCCTACCCGCATTTTCTTGTTGGAAATTCCTTAGATATTTCAAGTTATTAGCTGCACACTCTTACCGGCACGCATATTGCTCCCAACGTAGCCATCCCTTTTTCGCCATGTATGCCACAGAAGGGAGGGATACGATGGGAAGAAACGTTGCTCTTCGAACCACGGAACGTCTCCCTGCGAAGCCTCCGTCTTTCCCCGACCGCGAGGCCCTGGTGAACGAATTCCTTCCGGGAATCCGGTATCACGCCAGCATCCTGAAACTCCGCCTCCCGCCGAACGTGGAGATGGACGACCTCGTAAGCTCGGGAGTCGTGGGACTGCTGGACGCCGCCGACAAGTTCGACTCCTCCCGGGGAATCAAGTTCAAGACGTACGCCGAATTCCGCATCCGTGGCGCCATGCTCGACTACCTCCGCGAGATGGACTGGTTCTCCCGCGCCGCGAGACAGAACTCGAACCGGCTGCAGAACGCCTACGCGCGGCTGGAGGCCCTCCTGGCCCGTCCTCCCGGGGAAGAGGAGGTCGCGAAGGAACTGAAGATCTCGGTTGCGGAGCTCCGGAAACAGCTGGCGCTCTTTTCCGGTCTCTCCGTCTTCTCGCTGGACGAGCCCCAGGACGAGTACAGCGGGGCCGGCGCCAACGTCCAGAGGATCCTGTCCGAGGCCGCCAAAAACGACGCTCTCGAGGATAACCTCCTCCGGGACCTCAGGGAGGTGCTCGCCAAGGCGATCGACCTTCTGCCGGAGAGGGAGAAACAGCTGATCGCACTGTATTACTACGAAGAGCTCACGATGAAGGAGATCGGCGCGATATTCGGCCTCGGCGAGCCGAGGATCTGCCAGCTGCACTCGCAGGCCACGTTCCGGCTCCGGGGAAAACTCCAGTCCAGGATCGCGAGGTAGTTCCCGGAGGGGTGGCATCACCCTTCCGGGAGCTTCTCCTCCCCGCTGCGCAGCGATCCGATCCGCGCACGGAACCTCTCGACATCCCGCAACGACTCCATGTACTTCGCCTGGGCGTTGTCCAGGTGCCGCCCGAAAATCCGGAAGTTGTCGGCGAACCGCTCGAAGTCCTTCCCCACCCGTTCCAGCAGGTCCTGGATCTCCCGGGTCTTCTGCTCGATCTTGAACCCGCGGAACGCGAACGCCAGCGCCTGGAGATAGGCGAAGAAGCTGTTCGGGGACGTGGGGATCACCTGGAGCCGCAACAGCTGCTCGTGCAGGGCCCGGTTGCGAAGAAGCAGGTAATAGACCGACTCCGCGGGGACGAAGAGGAACGCGAAGTCGAGCGTCTTGGGGGGCCGGATATATTTGGCGCGGATCGACTCGGCCTGGACCAGGACATCCCGCGCGAAGGCCTTTTCGTACTCCCTGCGCGCGGCCTCGTCTCCTTCCCCCTCCAGGATGGGCAGGGCGTTCGCCATGGGGAACTTGGCGTCGACACAGACGAACTGGCTCCGGTCGGGTCGAACGAAGATCGCCGCGTCGGCGCGCTCCCCCCACTCCATCAGGTACTGCAGGTCGAACATCTCCGTATGGGAGCCGAACAGGTCCGACAGCATCTGCGAGAGGGTAAGCTCCCCGAAGGCTCCCCGCGCCTTCGGCTGGGTGAGCAGGACGTTGAGCTGGCCGATGTCGCGGGACAGGAGGACCATCTGCCCCGTCGCCTGTCCGAGCTCCTTCAGGTGCGTCGCAACCTGGTCGAACCCCTTGATGTTGCGGTCCGCCGTCTCGGACAGCTCGCGCGCCATTTCCCCCCGGATCTCGGCGAGCTTCTCCTCGATCCGCCGGGAGATATCGTCCACCCCCCGGAGGAAGTTTTCCGAAACCTCCTGGCGGACCCGGGCCATGGCATCCGCCTGCCCCCGCGCAAGATCCGTGGAGCTCGAACGGAGCGCGTCGGAAAAACCCCTTTCCATCCGGTCCAGCCGGTCCTGCAGGGGGCCCGTGCGGCGAAGGAGGACGGCGACGAGGGTCGCTGCGGCCACAATCAGCGTAAGTACGGAGAGCAGATCCATGATCGGAATCGGTGGTCCCCTCGTTCGGTACCGCTCCCGCAGCGCGGCGCGGCATCCGCCGGTACGGTCGTATCCGCGTCACGCCCCGCGGAGGGTAGGCTCCCTGGCAGAGTAGCACAAGAAAACATGCCGGTGGGAAATCGTGCGGGTTCCGAAGAAACTGAAACCATTCGGCGACTCGTCCTGTCTAAAAAAATAAAACAAGGGACGATCCCCGGATCCTTTCCCTGCTTGTCCCGTCTTCTTCCCCTGCAGGAACGTTCCCGGGCGACCCGGAAAGAGACAACCAGGTGACAACCCTTCCGAAATCCCTCGTCATATTCTGTTTCCACCTCTGCGCGTACATGTACATCGGGATCGGGACGTACGGGCTTCTATTGTCCTACGGGTCGAAGATGTTCCTTTCCCTCACGCTCTGGCACTCCGCGGCGTTCGCGACCGCCTCCCTGCTCCTGATCGGGGGGATCGGCTTCTTCGGCCGGCTGTGGGACAAGATCGTCGCCAGGGAAGCGGCGGTAAGCAAGGCTGCCCCGGGCAAGTGACCCGAGGGGGGATCACCCGGCCGCGGTCAATCTCCGGCGCAGCAGACCGCGGACCGTCTCCTCCGGAGTATCGCGATCGGAAAGAGGCGGACCGGGGATCTGTGGATGCATCTCCCCGAACGTGGGCCTCTCCTTCCGATACAGAACCCCCAAGGGTATCCTTTCCTCCCACTCGAGCGCCAGCTCGAAGGCTTTTCCCCGGTTGGTCACGTCATGATCGGGTGGCAGCTTGTATGCCATTTTCCCGTACCACGAGTACGTGTTCTTCTTGTTGAAGGTGACGCACGGCTGCAGGATGTCGACGAAGGCAAAGCCCGGGAAGCGGATCGCCTGAAGCATCAGGTCGGCGGTGAAGTCCGGGTCGCCCGCAAACCCGCGCGCCACGAATCCGCACCCGAGCGCCATGGCGACCGCCAGCGGGGGAAAAGGCTCCGAGATCACACCCGCCCGCTGGAGCGAACCCGGCCAGCCGACGTTGCTCGTGGGGGACGCCTGCCCCTTGGTCAGGCCGTAGACCTGGTTGTCGTGGACGAACAGCGCGATGTCGACGTTCCTGCGGATGTTATGGAGGAAATGGTTCCCGCCCTCGCCGTAGATGTCGCCGTCCCCGCTCGTAACGACAACCGTAAGCGAAGGGTTGGCCATCTTGATCGCCGCCGCCGCGGGCAGGGCCCGGCCGTGCAGGCCGTTGAACACGTTGACGTCGACGTAATGCGGGAGTTTGGCCGCCTGTCCGATCCCGGAGACGAGCACGATCTCGTGCTTCTCCTTCCCCGTCGCCTCCAGCGCCTTCTTGACCGCGTTCAGGATCCCGAAGTTGCCGCACCCGGGGCACCACGTGTTTTCTACCCCGGTATCGAATTTTTCTCCCATACCCGCCTCCTTGCCTCTGAAGCCACTCCCTCCGGGGTGAAGGGAAGGCCGTCGTACCGCGAGATCGTCCCGTCGACCCGCACGCCGCATTCGCGACGGATCAGCCGCGCCAGCTGCCCGGTCGCGTTGTTCTCCACCGTAAGCGCCGTCTTGTACCGGGGAACGATCCCCGCGAGCTCCTCCCCCGGGAACGGCCACACCTGCCGCAGGTGCACCGCGGCCGCGTACCGCCCCTCCCGGGCCAGGATCTGCCGGGCCTCTTCGATCACGTCCTTGGTCGACCCGAAGCCGATCAGGAGCAGGTCCCCCTTCGGCGGTCCGGCGAAAAGCGGGGGGAGGGTCCTCCCGGCCAGCATCGCGCCTTTGCGAAGCCGCTTCTCCACCATCCGGATGCGCGTCGCGTGATCCTCCGTGATGTGCCCGTCCTCCGTGTGCTCGTCGCTGTCGGCCACGACGGTGATCCCGGGCTCCCCCGGCACCGCCATCGGGGAGACCCCGTTCCCGGTGGTCGCGTAGCGGAGGTACCTTCCGTCCCCCGTGCGCGGCACGGAATCGCCCCGGACGATGTGCCGCCGGACGGGGCGGACGGAAAAGGCATCGGGGTCGACGTCCACGACCGTGTCCGCGAGGTACTGGTCGGTCAACAGGAGGGCGGGCACCTGGAACTCCTCCGCCAGGTCCATCGCGTGCTGCGCGAGGTCGAACGCCTCCTCGGGGGATCCCGGGGCGAGCACGAGGCGGGGGAACTCGCCGTGTCCGGCGGACAGCACGAATTCGAGGTCCCCCTGCTCGGTTCGCGTCGGCATGCCCGTGGCCGGCCCGGGGCGCATCGCCAGGGCGATGACCACCGGCATCTCCATCATGCCCGCGAGCGACAGCGCCTCGACCATCAGCGCGAACCCGCCCCCCGACGTGGCAACCAGGGAACGGGCGCCTGCGTAGGCCGCTCCGATGGCCATCGTAATCGCCGCGATCTCGTCCTCGGCCTGCTCGAACACCAGCCCGACCATGGGGCCGTCGTTCGCCAGCACGGACAGGATTCCGGTTCCCGGGGTCATAGGGTACCCGGCGGCGAACTTGCACCCCCCTGCGATCGCGCCCAGCGCGAGCGCCTCGTTCCCCGACAGGATGATCCGCGGGGCGGAGGATCGAACGGGAAGACGGAACCTTTCCACGACCTCCTTCGACAGGTGGTCCTTCGCCCATTCCGCGCCCAGCCGGAGGGCAGTCCGGTTCTTATCGAAAAAGTCCCCCCGGAAATCGGCCGCGAAAACGGCGTCCGCGGTTTCCGGCGGGATTCCCAGCGCATGCGCGACCGCGCCGACTCCCGCGACGTTCGCGAGGATGGGGCTGCCCGCACGCACGGCCATTTCCTTCAGCGGAGCGGCGAAAAGCGGCGGTTCGGCGGAAGGGATGTCGGCCAGGGCGAACCCGCCCGGCGCGACCGCGGGAAAAACGTGCGGCAGGTGGTCCGGGTTGATGGCGAGAAGGATGTCCGCCTCCACCCGCCCCGCGCGGACAGGGTCCGACCCGATCCGGACCGATTGCGAGTTCCTTCCCCCCCGGATCTGGCTCATGTAATCCTGGGTGACGTGAAAATGGTACCCCGCGGCCACCGCCATCCTCGCGAGCAGGTTGCTCACCGTGTGCACGCCCTGCCCCGCGCCGCCGGCCACACGGACGTTGACATCGATCTCCATCGTTTCCGCCTCCTCTTGTAACGATGACGGATCGGCCGCCGAAGTTGCCTGCAAAGCCTTATTCCGCGAGCTGCCGCAGGGAAACGGGCAAACGGAAATCGATGGCCGGTTACCCGGATTCCCCGAGGGTTCCCATGACGTACCGAAGCGTTACCTGCGCCACGAGATAGTCGCGACGCGCACGGGCGAGGTTCCCTTTCGCCTGGGTGAGGTTGATCTGCGCGTCGTCCACGTCCAGGCGGGTCTTGACCCCGAACTCGAATCCCTTTTCGGCCATCGTGACCAGCCGTTCCGCCTGGGCGACGGTGCCGGAGAGCGCCTTGACGATCTCGCCGGACTCCTGGACGGCGTCGATCGCCCCGCGAACTTCCAGCGCGATCGAATCGAGGAGTTTTGCCTCGCCGATCCGCAAGGTTCGCTCATCGCTTTTCGCCTGGGCCACCTTTCCCCTCGTGCGAAGACCGTCGAACACAGGGTAGGTGACGAACAGGCCCGCCGTCCACACCTTTCCGTCGGCGTCGGAGTGCCCTGCGTCGAGCTCCCTCCATCCGTACCCCGCCTTGAGGTCCAGGCGCGGCTTGTCGCCCGCGCTGGCGATCTTGACCAGTTCCCCGGCGACGCCGGTGCGGTGGCGAAGGTCCGACAGGTCCGGCCTGTTCCGCAATGCGACCGGAAGGGACTCTTCGAACGAAGGGTAGGGCGTGACGGGGGCCACGAGGGTCCCGCTCACGTCGACCTCCCGGCCGTCCCTCCCAAGGAGGAACCGGAGCCTCTCGCGGGAGAGCCGGACCAGGTTCTCCGTCCGGATCACCTCGGGGCGGGCGTTTTCCACGGCCACCTCGGCCGCCAGCACGTCGTAGTCGGTGGCTGTGCCGGCCGCGAACTTTCTGCGCGCTTCATCCAGGTGCCGAAGTTTCTGCTCCAGGTTCTGCGTCGCGATCCCGGATAACTCCTTGGCCAGGAGGATGTCGTAGAATGCGGCGGTCACGTCTCTTGCGGCCGCCTGCCGGAACAGGCGAAGCTGGTCGTCGGCGGTGGCCAGCCCGATCTTCGCGGCCCGTATGGCGGCGCCCACCTGCCCCCAGGTGAAGAGCGCCTGAGAGACCCCAGCCTCGACCCCCCGGTTGTCCTGCTCGACGGGGATGAAGTCCCCCCCGAACGCCTTCTGGCTCTCGTCGTGATTCCGCGAGGCGAACGCGGAAACCGTGACCTGCGGAAGGGCAGCGGCGCGCTCCTCCACGTACCTGCCCTCGACCAGGTTCCGGTATTCCCGGGCCTTCCCGATGTCCCGGTTCTTCTCGTAGGTGATACGGAGGGCGTCGGGAAGGGTCAGGATCTCGGGTCCCTTCCCCTCCCCGGCCGCGACGGGGACCGCCGCCAGGACCCAGGCAAGGACGAGGGCCGCAAAAAGCGCCGTGAACCCCTTCCCCCGCGCGACCGTTTTTTCGCTGCTCATCCGCGCACCTCCTGCTTTCCTCCCCATTTCCGCCGGATCCACGCACCGACGTCGTCGAGCACGGTGTAGACGACGGGGACCACGAGAAGGGTGAGAAAGGTCGACGTGATCAATCCCCCGATGACCGCGCGGGCCATCGGCGCCCGCATCTCCCCCCCGGGACCCAGGGCAAGCGCCAGGGGAAGCATGCCGAAGATCATCGCAAGCGTGGTCATCATGATGGGACGAAGCCTCGTCCGCCCCGCCGTGATGGTGGCCTCCCGCCGGTCCATCCCGCGCGACTGGAGAACCTTCGAGTAGTCCACGAGCAGGATCGCGTTCTTCGTGACGAGCCCCATCAGCATGATGAGCCCGATGAGCGACATGATGTTGATCGTGTCCCCCGTGAGGAAAAGCATCCCCGCCATCCCGACGACGGACAGCGGGAGCGAGAGCATGATGGAGAAGGGATCGATGAACGACTCGAACTGGGCCGCCAGGATCAAATACACGAAGATGACGGCAAGGAGAAGCGCCTCCGCCATGTAGCCGAACGACTCCACCATTTCCTCGCCCTCGCCGGAGAAGACGACCCGGTACCCGGGGGCCATGTCCATACCGGAAGCGACCTTGCGCACATCCTTCATCGCCTCGCCCAGCGGGAGCCCGTCCAGGTTCGCGGAGATCACCACCTGGCGGGTGAGGTCCTGCCGGTCGATCTCCGAGGGCGTGGTGCTCATGCTGTAGGCGGCCACCTCCCCCAGCGGCACGAGCGCCGTCGGTTCCCCCGCCTTCCGCACGGCCAGGCGCATCCGTTCGACCTGCGACGGGTCCTGGCGAAGCGCCAGCGGCAGTCTCACCCGGACGTCCACCGCGTCGCCGTCCTCGTCCTCGTAGGTGGTGACCGCCTGCCCCCCGACGAGCGCACCCACCGTCCGCACGATGTCTCCGGTCGTAACCCCCGTGCTCACCGCCTTCTCCCGGTGGACGGCGAGCCGGAATTCCGGGATGTCGTGCTCCAGCGTCGCCTCGAGGTCCACGATGCCCGGTACCTTGTAGAGCTCCCGTTTCATTTGCGCGGCGTACGCTTTCAGCTGGTCGATGTCTTCCCCCCGTATGTTGACCATGAGGGGTTTCTCCCCCGTCATGCGGCCCACCTCGGCGAACGAGGGGACGATCCCCGGGATCTCCAGGAGGCGCGCCCGCAGGATCCGCAGGATCTCCTCCTGGTTGTTTCCCCGCTTCTTCTTCTCCACGAGCTTCACGTAGACCATCCCGTCCCGCACCGTCCCGGCGTCCCCCGCGCCGATCGTGGAGTAGGTGTGCTTCACCCCGGGGAAGTTCGCCATCTCCGCAAGCACGGCATCGAGACGTCCCCGCGTCTCGTCGAGGGAGGCGTCCGGAGCGGACAGGAAGTTGATCTGGAACTCCGCCTGGTCGTAAGGGCTGAAAAATTCGCTCTTGAGGGAGACGAAGACCCCCAACCCCGCGGCGAAGGCGAGGGCCGCGATGCCGATCACGGTCTTCCGGTGATCCAGCGCCCACGCGATGACCGACCGGTACCGGTCCGCCGTGCGATCGAACCAGTCGTTGAACCGGTCGAGGACCCGGGCCAAAAGGTGCCGCGTTCCCGTCCGGTCGATGTCGGGGTCGAACCAGCGGGAGGAGAGCATCGGGTCGAGCGTGAAGGAGACGAAGAGGGAGACGAGGACCGCGAAGGTGACCGTGATCCCGAACTGGAAGAAGAAGCGCCCCACGATCCCCTTCATGAACGCCACCGGGACGAAGACGGCGACGATGGAGAAGGTGGTGGCCATGACGGCCAGCCCGATCTCGCTCGTCCCTTCGCGGGCAGCCGCGAAGTGGTCCTGTCCGTGCTCCAGGTGCCGCACGATGTTCTCCCGCACGACGATGGCGTCGTCGATCAATAGCCCGATGGCCAGGGACAAAGCCATCAGGGTCATGACGTTGAGCGTCATCCCCATGAAGTTCATGACGATGAAGGAGGAGATCACCGAGATGGGGAGCGTCAGCCCCGTGATGACGGTGGACCGCCAGGAGTTGAGGAAGCAGAACACGATCAGGACCGTGAGGATCCCGCCCAGCACCAGGGTCTCCTGGACGTCGCGGACGGAGTCCCGGATCATGATCGAGGCATCCCGGACCATCTCGATGCGGGTCCCCGGGGGCAGCTCCCCCTGGAGTTTCCCGATCTCCTTCCCGACCGTGTCCACCACGTCCACGGTGTTGGCGCCCGACTGTTTCTGGATGTCTACCGCCACGGCGGGCACCCCGTTCACCAGGGCGAGCGACCGCTGCTCCTCGATTCCGTCCCGGACGTTCGCCACCTCCCCGAGGGTGACGGGCCTCCCGTTGCGCTGGGCGATCACCATCGGCCTGAACTGGTCCACCGCCTCCGGCTTCCCCGAGACGCGCAGGGGATATTCGAATCCGTTCCGGTTGAGTCGGCCCAGGGGCGTGTTGACGTTCTCCGCCGCAAGCCCGGCGATCACCTCGTCGACCCCCATCCCGAGGGCCTCGAGCCGGACGGGATCGATGTCCACGTTCACTTCGCGCCGGGATTCGCCGACGAGCTCGACTTTTCCCACCCCGGCGATGTTCTCGAAGCGGCGTCGGATCTTCTTGTCGACCAGCGTGGTCAGCTCCCTGGGGGATAGGGTCTCCGAGCGGACGGCCAGCGAGACGACGGGCATCGCGGAGAAGTCGAGCTTCTGGATGATCGGCTCGTCGATCCCCTTGGGCAGGTCGCCCCGGATGGCGCTCACCTTGGCGCGCGCCTCCTGGGAGGCCTCGTTGATCCGCACCTCCAGCCGGAACTCGACGATGACGGTGGACACGCTCTCGCGCGACATCGAGACGACGTGCTTGACTCCCGCGATCGGGTTCACCGCCTCCTCGATCCGCTTGCTCACCTCCCGCTCGACGGTCTCCGGCGACGCTCCCGGATATTTCGTGACGATGGTGATCACGGGGATCTCCACGTCGGGGAACATGTCGATCGCGAGCCTTTTGTAGGAGAAGGCGCCAAGCGTGACCAGGGCGAGCATCATGACCGATGCGAAGATCGGCCGCTTGATGGAAAGGTTGGAAAGGAACATGGTCAGGCGTCCCCGTCCACCCGCGTGACGTTCACCCGGTCGCCGTCCCGCACGCTGAAGCCCCCGCGCGTGACCACCAGCTCTCCCTGCGACAGCCCGGAGACGATCTCCACCCGGTCCCCCGACACGGCCCCCGTCCCGACGGCGCGCAAGCGGGCGACGTTATCGGCCACCACGAACAGGCTCGCCTTCCGTCCGCCCACGTCCCAGGACAGGAGGGAAGCCCGGGGCGCCTGGAGAACGCCGGTCCGCTTGCCGGTGATGATCCGCCCCGTGACGAAGAGCCCGCCCTTCAACGCTTCCGGCCGGTTCTCGACCTCGGCGACGACCTTCACCGACCGGTCCGCCTCGTTCACGGCGGGGTTGATGAACTTCACCGTTCCCGTGAACGTCCTTCCCGGGAACGCGTCGGTTGCGAAGGTGAGCGGCTGCCCCACGCGCAAGAGCCCCATCTCGCCGGAAGGGACGCTCACCGTCAGATCGAGCAGGCGGTTGTCGACGACGCGGAACACGACCTTCTGCATCTCCCCGACCACCTCCCCGACGTTGACCATCCGTTCGGCGACCACGCCGTCGAAGGGTGCCCGGATGACCGCCTTGGAAATTCGCGTCTTCGCATGCCGGATGTCCTCCTCCGCCACCTGGATCTGGGCCTGCGACGCGGAGACGCGGGCGGCGGCCGCCTCCTGCTGCGTCCGGGCGTCGTCCAGGTTCTGCTGCGTGACGAGCCCGGCTTCCTTCAGGTGGAGGGCGCGCTCGTACTCCCGGTCTGCCCGGTTCCTCGCGGCCTCCGCCTCCAGGAGCGCCGCCCTGGCCATCTCGAGAGAGGCCTGCGCTTTCTTGAGGACCGCCTCGGCTTCGCGGGTGTCGACGCGGGCGAGAGGAGCCCCTCTTTGTACCCGGACCCATTCGGTGACGTACACGTCGGCCACGGTCCCTCCGAATTCGGATTTCACGGAGGCGTCGTATTTCGAGGACAGGTTCCCCACCACGTCGATCCCCGCGGTGATGTCGGCCAAGGCGGCGCGGGTCGCCTCCACGGCAACGGGGGGCCGGCCGGCGGGGGTTGCGCCCTTCCCGCTGTTCTGCCCATCGGCGGAGCACCCCGAGAGCCCCGCCGCCAGGATGAGAAGCGCGCCGGCGGATGCAAGCGCCCGTTTCATTTCCTGCCCCCTTTCCCCCGAACATCGCTTCCCCGCGGGTCCCTTTTCCCGGCCGGGGCGATACCCCGGTAAATGATCTTCAACACCCGTCCCAGCCCGTCCTGGTCGACCGCATCCCCGGGCTGGCAGAGCCGGGACTCCATGGCGACGTTCAGGGCGCCGAGGATGGCCCACATCATGTCGTCGACGTTCCCCTTCCCGAATTCGCCCTTCCGGATTCCTTCCCGGACCAGCCCCCGGACGACATCCTGGAGGTTGCGGTGATAGGCGTCAAAGTCGATAAACGGCGCCCCCTGGGGCGGCCCGTAGTAGATGGCGTACATCACGCGCGCCACATCGATGTGATCCAGGAAAAGGGAAAACACCTGCGTGCAAAGTCGCGTCAGCCTTTCCGCCGCGCTTCCCCGCACCGAGAGGGATTCCTCGAGGAGCGAGTCGAACCGGGAGAACCCCCCCCGCATCAGCTCGAGATAGATCCCTTCCTTGTTCCGGAAGTAGTAGTACAGGACGGGTTTCGTGACCCCGGCGGCGGCCACGATTTCCCGGACGGTCGCGCCGGCGTATCCTTTCCGTGTGAACAGCAAGGTGGCGCTTTTCAGGAGCCTTTCGCGCGCCACCCCATCGGAAACCCGCGTCTTTTTTCCCTTCGCCGTCGCCATCGTCTCTCCCCGGAACGCTTCTCCCCGGACCGTCCTGTTCCCTACTGAACGGTAAGTATATAAGGACGGATTCCGTTGTCAAGGGAAAAATATACCGAGAGGTAAGTTCGGATGCGGCTCCCCGGATCCGGGAAGGAGAGGAGGGGGAAACCGGGGCGACGTCCCCCCGCATGCGGAGGGACGTCGCCTTCCCCCGTTACGGGGTTCCCCCCGCCTTCTTCGCGACGCGGGCGTTGAACTTGGCGAAGTCGATCGTAAACCTTTCGTGGGTCCCCTTCCCGATCCCCTCGACCTCGTCCTTCGCCTCGATCTCCCACACCGTCCGGCGCCCTTCCACGCCGATGCACCGGACGTGGACGGTGACCTCCATCCCCGGAGGCGTGGCAGCCGTGTGGGTGACGTTCACCATAGTACCGACGCTCCCCTCCCCGGGGTCGAGGTGCGGCGCCATCGCCTCGATGCAGGCCCACTCGAACAGGCCGATCATGAAGCCGGTGGCGAACACCTTCGGCATCTCCCGGAACGCGGGCGCTTCGGGGTACAGGTACGGCACGGTCTTGTTCTCCGGGACGCGGAACTTGTGGATGTGCGTAAGCCCGACCATAAGCGTCTCTTTCATGGGACCCCCCTCGTGTCCGCAGGATGGACAGGAACCTGGCTCCGAACGAATCGCGAAAGCTTCACACGGAAAAGATAGACGATTTCCCGACCGGGGTACAATGAAAGAAAACGCATGCTCGGCGCCGTCGCGAGCCCGGACATCCGGATCCGCGACGCCGGGGCGTCCGACGACGACGTGGGGGCCAACCGGCCGCCCGCGGGCCGGGATTTCGGTAAGGCCCTCGTAACGGACCGTTCCAAGGGGTAAGATATCGGGGAAACCGGAAAGCGGAGGAAGAATCCCGGAAGGGAGGGTGGAATGATTCTTTTCCCGTTTCGATTCCGGCATACCGCTCTGCTGGCTCTTTTCGGCCTCGGCCTGGCAACTTCGGGTTGCGGCGACACCAACGTGGGAAAAGCGGCATCGGTCGCAGCCCTCGCGGGCGCTGCGGGCGGGCCCGGCTTCTTCGACGGGTCCCCCGCCGACCCGGTCCGGTTCGACTCGCCGTCGGGCGTGGCCGTGGTCGGAACCGACCGGTTCGTCGCCGACACGGCGAACCACGTCATCCGGAAGATCGACGCCGCGGGCAACCTCACCACCTTCTCCGGGGCGTTCGGGATCGCCGGGTCCGCCGACGGAACCGGCGCGGCCGCCCGGTTCCGATCTCCCACCGCGATCGTGGCCGACGGGAACACTCTCTACGTCAGCGATACCGGCAACCACACGATCCGCCGGATCAGCGCAGGCGCCGTCGTGACCACGCTCGCCGGCAGCCCGGGGACGCCGGGCTCCGCGGACAACGTCTCCGGGCCGGGAAACGTCCTCTTTTCCTCGCCCGCGGGAATCACCTTCGACGGAGCAACAAGCCTGTACGTCGCGGACACGGGGAACCACACCGTCCGCCGCCTGTTTCCGTCGGGCGCGACGACGACGTTCGCGGGCCAGGCGGGTGTTCCCGGATCCGCCGACGGACTGGGGCCCGCCGCGCGGTTCTCCTCCCCCGGGGGGGTAGCCCTCATCGGGACGGGCCTCCTCTATGTCGCGGACACGGGAAACCACACCATTCGCCAGGTCGTCGTGACCGCCGCGTTCGGGGACGTGACGACCCTGGCCGGCACGTCGGGGACGCCGGGTTCGGCGGACGGAACCGGGCCGCTGGCCCGCTTCCGGTCCCCCTCGGGGATGACCAGCGACGGAACTTCGCTGTTCCTATGCGATACGGGGAACCACACCGTCCGGAACGTGACACAGAGCGGCGTGGTGACGACCCTGGCGGGCTTCGCGGGGACCCCCGGGTTCGCGGAAGGCACGGGGCAGGCGTCGCTGTTCCGCAGCCCTTCGGGGATCGGAACGGCCCCGGGAGGGAGCAGCCTGTTTGTCGTGGCGGACACGGGAAATCACGTCGTCCGCCAGGTGACGGCGGCAGGGGTCGCGACCACCCTCGCCGGCAACCCACCGCGGACGGGGGGGGCCGACGGTACGGGGGGCACGGCCCGCTTCTCCGGACCGGCGGGCGTCGCCGTCGTGGGGGACAACGTGTTCGTGACGGACACGGGGAACCACACGATCCGCAAGGTCACTTCCGCGGGAACGGTGAGCACCCTGGCGGGGGTCCTGGAAACGCCGGGGTCCGCGGACGGAACGGGCCCCGCGGCGCAGTTGCGGTTCCCGGGAGGGATCGCGGCCCTGGGCGGCGACCTGTTCGTCACGGACTCGGGGAACCACACGATCCGGAAGGTCACCGCCGGCGGCCTCGTAACGACGATCGCGGGAACTCCGGGGGCGACCGGGTCCGTCGACGGGACCGGCACCGGCGCCCGGTTCAACAACCCGCAGGGCATCGTGGCGCTCGGGGGCGACCTCTACGTGGCCGACACGGGGAATCACACGATCCGCAAGGTGACCACCGCAGGGGCGGTCACGACGCTTTCGGGATCCCCCGGGACGCCGGGATCGTCTGACGGGGCCGGCGGAACCGCGCGGTTCAGTTCCCCGCTCGGAATCGCCGCCATCGGCACCAACCTCTACGTTGCCGACACCGGGAACCATGACATACGGCGCGTCGCGACCCCGTCCGGCGCGTCCTCCACCTTCGCAGGCGCCGCGGGCCAGCCGGGATTCGCGGACGGGCAGGGAGCTTCGGCACGGTTTTCGTCACCGGACGGAATCGCGGCGGCCGATTCGGTCCTCTACGTGGCGGACCGGGGAAACCACGCGGTGCGCAGGATCAGCTCGACGCGGGACGTGACGACCTTCGCAGGAGACCCCGGGGCGGCGACGACAAGGAACGGGCTCCCCTCCGTCGCCCTGATGAACGCGCCCACCGGGATCGCCGGGGTGCCCGGGACGATCTACTTCACCGACGTGAACGAGAACGTGGTCCGAAAAATCCTCTTCTGACGAAGAGAAGGAGGCGGGCATGCCCCGTAAGACCGAACGGATCCGGAACCACCACAAGGGAATCGTAAAGAGCCTCAAGGCGATCGTCCGGCGGGCCGATACGCTCACCAGCCGGCCGGGAGCAGCCGTCCGGAAAGCCCTGACGGGGGATATCGAGTTCCTGCGGAACGACCTCACTCCCCACGCGGAAGGAGAGGAGAGAGGGCTCTACCCGGAGGCGGACAAACTGATCCGCAAGTACGGCCGCCCGACGGCGACGATGAGCAGGGAGCATGTCCACCTGAAAAAGGAGATCGCCACCTACTGCCGTTTCGCCCAGAGGATCGCGGCGGCAAAAGGGCCCGTACCGGCGGCGACCCGCACCGCGTTCTGGAAAAGCGCCGTCCGGCTGGAGTTTCTCCTGTCCGTCCACCTCGAGGAGGAAGAGGAGGATCTCCTCCCCTTCTTCGACAAGTACCTGTCGCAGAAGGAGGTGAACGCGGTCATCGAGAAGATGCACGGGCACTGAGCGCGGGGACATCTACTCGAGGTTGCAGATGGTACGGTTGGTGGAGTATCCCCGCCCATCGGGGACCATTGCCCGCGACGGGGGCCCCTGGCGCGCGGGGGGGTCCCCTCGGCTACGCGAGCGACCTTGCGCCCGCTCGCTGCCGGTTCCGCTCGACGCGATTCCTTCCTCGCTCCACAGGCCGCCTCGTCGACCCCCCCCCGCATCGCCTAGGGTCCCCCGATATAGAGCGCAGCAAGCCGACGGAG